>Ga0160464_100327_pt1 | contig 41034 bp, 40 predicted proteins | sample HID1971I_E11MG_FD_108275 | JGI IMG/M metagenome (GOLD analysis project Ga0160464, IMG submission 108275) | Enriched millipede-associated microbial communities from UW Madison campus, WI, USA - HID1971I_E11 MG | ecosystem: Host-associated > Arthropoda: Insects > Digestive system > Unclassified ... | reverse complement strand
CAACCGTGACTCTCGGACTCGCGTCGGCGGCTTTCGCCCGCGGTGTCCGCACGCTCGTCGTCGACCTCGACCCGCAGTCCGACGTCTCCACCGGGATGGACATCCAGGTGGCAGGACGCCTCAACATCGCCGACGTCCTGGCGAACCCGAAGGAGAAGGTCGTCCGTCAGGCGATCACTTCCAGCGGCTGGGCGAAGGTGCACCCCGGGACGATCGATGTCCTCATCGGCAGCCCCTCTGCGATCAACTTCGACGGGCCGCACCCGAGCGTCCGCGACGTGTGGAAGCTGGAAGAGGCCCTCGCATCCGTCGAGGCCGACTACGACCTCGTGCTGGTCGACTGCGCGCCGTCGCTGAACGCCTTGACCCGCACGGCGTGGGCGGCGAGCGACCGCGTCATGGTCGTCACCGAACCCGGCCTGTTCTCCGTCGCCGCAGCCGACCGCGCCCTCCGCGCGATCGAGGAGATCCGCCGCGGCCTCTCTCCGCGGCTGCAGCCTCTCGGCATCGTCGTGAACCGCGTGCGCCCGCAGTCCATCGAGCACCAGTTCCGCATCAAGGAGCTGCGCGACATGTTCGGGCCCCTGGTGCTCTCCCCTCAGCTTCCGGAGCGCACCTCGTTGCAGCAGGCTCAGGGCGCCGCGAAGCCGCTGCACATCTGGCCGGGAGACTCTGCCCAGGAGCTCGCCGCCGACTTCGATCAGCTGCTCGACCGGATCATCCGCACCGGACGCATCGCCGTCCCGGAAAGCGGTCAGCAGGGCTGACCGCCCCGGCGCGCACAGCGAAACGGCCATCCTCTTCGAGGACGGCCGTTTTTCTGTATGGGGGGCGACCGCGTCGTCAGGCGGAACGCTTGGTGCGACGCGCCGACAGCTCGTCGACGGGGTCCGGAGCACTCGCGTCGAAGGCCACGAGCGTCGACTCGACCTCGCGGAGCACCTTGCCGACGGCGATGCCGAACACTCCCTGTCCGCGGCTGACGAGGTCGATGACCTCGTCGTTCGAGGTGCAGAGGTAGACCGAGGCGCCGTCGCTCATGAGCGTGGTGCCTGCGAGATCGCGGATGCCGGCACGACGGAGCTCTTCGACCGCCGTGCGGATCTGCTGCAGCGAGATGCCGGTGTCGAGAAGGCTCTTCACGAGCTTGAGGACGAGGATGTCGCGGAACCCGTACAGACGCTGCGAGCCGGAGCCGCTCGCGCCGCGGACGGTGGGCTCGACCAGTTCGGTGCGCGCCCAGTAGTCCAGCTGACGGTAGGTGATACCGGCGGCACGAGCAGCGACCGCGCCGCGGTAGCCGACCTCGTCATCCATGGCCGGGAGACCGTCGGTGAAGAGGAGTTCGGGTACGAACCGCGGGTCGCCTGTGAGCTCATCCGCATTCATCTGAAATCCTCCCTGGAACGGTTATCTTCCACGGTAGAGCAGTGCCTGGGCACCGGCAATGACATCCGTACGACAGCGAAGGTGTGTCGCAATCAGTTCGTTACGAAAGCACCCGCGAGAGTGCGTCCTTGACGAAGAGCGATCGCACTTCGTCGATGCGTGTGGCGAGTTCGGGGGCGAGTTCGCTGGCCTTCGCACGGGAGGCGGCATCCGTCCGGCGCAGCAGCGCGGACATGGCCGATTCGATGAGGGCGACCTCGCGCTCAGCGCCCTGGCGCAACGAGCGCAGATGTCGCGGCTCGATGCCGTGACGGTCGAGGGCGACGAGCCCGCGGAGCAGCGTCGCCGTCGCCTCGGGATAGCTCTCCTGAGCGGTGATGACTCCCGTGCTGATGGCGTCGTTGAGAAGCTGCGGGCCGGCTCCGGCCGCGGCGAGGAGCTCGTCGCGCCGATAGCGGCGGGGCGTCGGGGCGATCGACGGCGGCGGCGCGAGCGTGGTGGCATCTCCCCCGGCGTCGGCGTCATCCAGCTGTTCCCGGATGACGCTCAACGGCAGGTAGTGATCGCGTTGCAGGGTGAGCCCGAGACGGAGACGCTCGATGTCGGATGCCGAGAACTTGCGGTAGCCGGAGTCGGTGCGAGACGGGCTGACGATGCCCTGCACCTCGAGGAAACGCAGCTTGCTGGAGGTCAGGTCGGGGAACTCCGGGGTGAGCCTTGCGAGCACCTGACCGATACTCAACAGGCCCGCGGACGCAGAGCGTTCGCGGGCGGGAGAGGCCGCCATCAGGCGTTCGCCGCCAGGCGGTCGCGCGGAGAGGCGAAGAAGTTCAGGCGGAACTTGCCGACACGGAGTTCGGAACCGTCCACCAGCGCGCTGCGGTCGACGCGCTCACCGTTGACATACGTCCCGTTGAGCGAGCGCTGATCGATGATCTCGAACGTCGATCCCGTGCGGGTGATCTCCGCGTGCCGACGCGAGACAGTCACGTCATCGAAGAAGATGTCGGCCTCGGGGTGTCGGCCGACGGTGGTCACGTCGGTGTCGAGAAGGTAACGCGCTCCGGCGAGGGCGCCGGAGCGTACCAGCAGAAGCGCCGATCCCGCGGGCAGAGCGGCGATCGCCGTCTCCTCGACGTCGGTGAGCTCCACTCCGAACGGCACGAACGACAGATCGGAATCGTGTCCGAACGTCTGCGTAACGTCGTGTCTCTGTTCACCGGAACGGTGGATCGCGGCTTCTCCGGCCGGTCGGCTGTCGCTGTCAGTCACTGTGCCCTCCTGGTTGTCCAGACTAACGGATGCCGAGCCGCTCGCGGGAGGCCGCTTTCACACTCAGCCGTCGCATACCGAGGATTCATAGGCTGTACTCGTGAAGACCAAAGCTCTGAGCCGCTCGGCTGCCCCGATCGTCCTCGCCGCGACGCTGCTCGCCGCCTTTCTCGTGCTCCTCTCCCCTCTCTCCGCGTCGGCGCACGATGCGCTCGTGTCGTCGTCGCCGGCAGCGGACGAGTCGGTCGAGGTCGTTCCCGCCGAGCTGACGCTCACCTTCAGCGCGAAGCTGATCGGCGGCGAGGGCGCCACCGAGGTGGTCGTGACGGACCCCGACGGCAACTCGGTCACCGACGGACCGGCGACGGTGGACGGCGCGATCGTCACGCAACCGCTGCAGGGCTCGGGACCGGCCGGGGCCTATCACGTGATCTGGAAGGTCGTCTCGAGCGACGGCCACCCCACGTCCGGCGAGTACTCCTTCACCGTGACCACCGGTGACGGTGCGGCCACGGACGGGCCCAGCACCGCGCCGACGACGGCTGCGCCCACCACCGAGCAGACCGCCGCTCCCGCCCCGAGCGACACGCCGGCCGCCACTGACGCCGACTCCGGCCCCGGCGCTTCCGCGTGGATCTGGGGGATCTCGATCGGGGGGATCCTCGTCATCGTGGCGCTGATGCTCTGGTACAGCATGCGCGGGCGGAAGAGCGCCTCGGCTACCGATTCCGACCCCTCCTCCGAGCGATAGGCTTAAGGCATGCCACACTACGACGTCGTCATCCTTGGTGCAGGTCCTGGCGGATACGTCGCTGCGGTTCGCAGCGCGCAGCTCGGTCTCTCCACCGCCATCATCGAGGAGAAGTACTGGGGCGGTGTCTGCCTCAACGTCGGCTGCATCCCCTCCAAGGCACTCCTGAAGAACGCGGAGCTCGCACACACCCTGAACCACAAGGCGGAGTTCTTCGGAATCTCCGGCGAGTTCACGATCGACTACGGCAAGGCTTTCGATCGCAGTCGCGTCGTGGCCGACGGTCGCGTCAAGGGCATCCACTTCCTGATGAAGAAGAACAAGGTCACCGAGTACGACGGCCGCGGAACCTTCACCGGCCCCAAGGCGATCTCGGTCGCCAAGTCCGACGGCTCGACCGAAGAGGTCACGTTCGACAACGCCATCATCGCGACCGGCTCGCGGGTGCGCCTGCTTCCGGGTGTCGAGCTCAGCGACAACGTCGTGACGTACGAAGAGCAGATCATGAGCCGTGAGCTGCCGAAGTCGATCGTCATCGTCGGCGCCGGCGCCATCGGCATGGAGTTCGCGTACGTGATGACGAACTACGGCGTCAAGGTCACCATCATCGAGTTCCTCGACCGCGCGCTCCCCAACGAGGACGCCGATGTGTCGAAGGAGATCGCGAAGCAGTACAAGAACTACGGCGTCGACATCCTGACCTCCACCAAGGTCGAGACGGTCGTCGACAACGGCTCCTCGGTCACCGTCACCTACACCGGCAAGGACGGCCAGCAGTCGTCGATCGAGGCCGACAAGGTGCTCATGTCCGTCGGCTTCGCCCCGAACATCGAGGGCTTCGGTCTCGACAAGACCGGTGTGGAGCTCACCGAGCGCGGCGCGATCGACATCGACGACCACATGCGCACCAACGTCGAGGGCATCTACGCGATCGGCGACGTGACCGCCAAGCTGCAGCTCGCCCACGTCGCCGAGGCGCAGGCCGTCGTCGCCGCCGAGACCATCGGCGGCGCGGAGACCCAGACGCTGGGCGACTACCGCATGATGCCCCGCGCGACGTTCTGCTCGCCGCAGGTCGCATCGTTCGGTCTCACCGAGCAGCAGGCCAAGGACGAGGGGCGCGAGATCAAGGTCGCCACATTCCCGTTCATGGCGAACGGCAAGGCGCATGGCCTGGGCGAGCCGGTCGGCTTCGTCAAGCTGATCGCCGACGCCGAGCACCTCGAGCTCATCGGCGCGCACATGATCGGCCCCGACGTGTCCGAGCTCCTGCCCGAGCTGACGCTGGCCCAGAAGTGGGACCTGACGGCGCTCGAACTGGCCAGGAACGTGCACACGCACCCGACGCTGTCGGAGGCGCTGCAGGAGGGCTTCCACGGCCTCGCCGGCCACATGATCAACTTCTGATCACCCGCTGATCCAGGAAGGCCCGATCCGCACAGCACGGATCGGGCCTTTCTGCGTCTGGACGCTTCTCTCAGAGGCCGCGCATCGTGAGAAGCCCGGCCGTCCACCCGCGCAACGGGGCCGATCCGAGCGTGCGCATGAGCACCTCCCTGGCGCGCACGGTTGTGGCGGGCGCCGGAGCCCCCATGGACATGTAGAACGCCGAGCGGCGCTGGGCCCGCGATGCCGATCTGCGCACCTGTCGGTCGTAGGCCGTCAGGTCCGGCATCCGCGCCGGGGCGGAGCGCGCGAGCCGCTCTGCGAGACGCACGGCATCCACCCATCCGAGGTTCATCCCCTGCCCGCCGATCGGGCTGACCTCGTGCGCCGCGTCGCCCAGGAGCACGATCCGCCCCCGATGCACCCGCTTCGCCGTGTGCTGCGCGGCGACGAACGCGGTCGGCCTCACATCGGGCGGGAGCCCGAGGTCGACTCCCGTACGCGTCGCGATCGCCGCGCAGAAGTCCTCGATGCCCTCCAGACCTCTGCCCTCCGACACCCGCACCACCCACCGCCGGCGACCGTCCGGAAGGGGAAAAGACTCCACGAGTCCCTCCGGCTCGCAGTGCAGCACGGCCCGCGCGCCCGGTGCCGAATCGATGACGTCCACCATCGCATAGGAGGCTCGTCCGGTGCGGGGGCGCCACCCGAGGCCGAGATCGTCGCGGAGCCGGCTGCGTACGCCGTCCGCGACCACCACGACGGCGGCCGAGAGCTCTCGCCTCCCGTCGGCGGCATCGGCGGTGACGTGCACGGCCTCCGCCGTCTGCCGGATGCCGGTCACGTCGCACCCGAGGATCAGCGCCTCTGCGGAGAGCGACTGCAGTCGAGCGCGCAGCAGCGCGCCGGTGCGCGGCTGCGGAAGGATCAGAACGGGGCGATCGGCAGCGAACGTCAGCGTCGCCAGTGTCCGCCGACGGCTGCGCACCTCGCCGCCCTCGAGCCGCAGCCCCTGCGCCCGCACCGCGTCTCCGATACCCGCAGCCTCCAGAACTTCCAGACCAGGACGATGGATGCCGATCGCCCTGGTGCGGTCATCATCCTCCTTCCGGCGCTCGCAGACCGCGACCTGCAACCCCTCCTGCACCAGCAGACAGGCCAGCAGCAGACCGACCGGGCCCGCACCGACGATCAGCACGTCATGATCGGGCATGGTCGCCCTCCCACCGCAGTTCCAGACGAGAGGGCACACCCCCGCGGACCGTCCACCCGGCAGGAGCGATCGCGGCGAGCTCTGCGACCGTGTACGAACGGCGGATGCTGATGAGGCCGTCCTCGCGGATGAACGAGTCCGCGAGGAGCGTGCCGGAGATCGCCCACGTAGCCGCGGCGAACAGCAGGTGCGCGGTGCGGCTGCGGGCGATGTCCTGATGCGACACCAGCCCGCCCGAGGCGGCGAGCTGCACGGAGTCGCTGAGGACGGTCCGGAGCTCTGCGTCATCGAGATGATGCAGCACGTGATTGGACAGCACCACGTCGTAGGTCTCGCCGGCGGCCACGAGCTCAGTCGTGAGGGCGCAGCGATAGCGGATGCCGGCGCCGCGATCATGCGCCGACGCCCAGCGGATCGCGCGCTCATCGGCGTCGAGAGCGGTGATCTCGGCGTCGAGCCCGTCCTGACGCAATCTCCAGGCGAGCAGGCGGCAGAGGTCTCCCCCTCCCGCGCCGACGTCGAGGATCCGCAACGACCGGGAGCGCTCCGCCCGTGGTCGGATGTCGCGGCGGTAGAGCATGCCCGGGCGGGAGACCAGGGCGTTCACGAACCCGAACCGTCCGTAGGTCCGCGCCAGCCTCCGTGCATCGGCGTGCGGATCGTCCATCAGCTCGCGGGTGCGGACATCCCGCGTGGTCAATGCGGGGCTCATGACCGCGGCGGCGCGACGACGGTCATCAGGGCGCTCTCGGCCGTCAGCCCCGGCCCGAACGCCATCGCGGAGACCCGGTCGCCTGCGCTCGCCCCCTCCTCGAGGATGTGCTTGAGGACGAACAGCACGGTCGCGCTGGACATGTTGCCGTTCTCCCGCAGCACCTCCCTGGCCGGGTGCAGCTGCGCATCGCTGAGGTGCAGTCGCTCCTGAACCTTGTCGAGGATGCTCCGCCCGCCGGGGTGGATGGCCCAGTGCTGGACCGCCTCCCCCACATTCCCGGCCTCGAAGGCCTCACCGAGACCTTCCTCAGCGCCGTACAGCGGCCGGAGCGCACCGATGATGGTCTCGCCGATGATCTGCGGCACGGCCGTGGAGAGGATCATCTCGAAACCGGTGTCGCCGATGGTCCAGGCCATGTCCTTCTCGCCCTCCGGCGCGATCGCCGTGTGGAAGCGGTCCAGGCGCAGCGCGGTCATCGGCGACGGGAGATCGCGCGCCGTGACGATGCCGGCGGCCGCGCCGTCGGCGAACAGCGACGAGGCGACGATCGTGTCGGGATTCTCCGAGGAGCGCAGGTGCAGCGTGCACAGCTCGACGCTCACGACCAGGACGACGGCGTTCTCGTCCGCAGCGCAGAACTGACTCGCCGCCCGGAGCGCCGGCATCGAGGCATAACAGCCCATGAACCCGAGGTGGAAGCGCTGCACCGCGTCGGAGAGTCCGAGCGCCCGCACGATCTCGTACTCCGGACCCGGCGCATGGAAACCGGTGCAGGAAACGGTGATGACGTGCGTCACATCGGAGGGGTCGAGATCGGGGTCGGCCTCGATCGCCCGCCGTGCGGCCTCGACGAAGAGCTTGGTGGCCTCGCGGCTGTAGAAGTCATTGCGTGCTCTCGTACCGGGAGCGAGCAGCATTCCCGTTCGACGGTCGAAGAAGACGGGGTCGGTGACGTCGGAATCCAACGACAGCTCGTCGATCACGGTGTGGCGGGTATCGATACCCGAGACGTTGAACGACGTCGTGACGATGCGCTGGGCCAATCTCCCGAGGTCGGGCTGCTGCGCGAAGACATCACGCACCTGCTCCTGGACGAGAACGGTGTCGGGGACGATCGTCTGCAGCGATCGAAGCACAGGCGGTCGGCTCATGGTGTCACTCAAGCACTGCGCACCGCCCCGGGGGAAGGGGTTGCGTCCGGGCGCTGTCTGGCCTAGACGCCGAGCGCTCTGGCGAGCTTGGAACCGGATGCCGATTCGCGGCCTCCGGCGGCCACGACCGCCCGCTCCACGGCGTCGAAGAACGCGGCCCGCCCGGCATCGTCGGCCGGCGCCGCGGGCCCGAGTTCCATCTCCCACTCACGCCATTCGCGCCTCACGTTCCGGCGCAGGTCGGTCGCGCGCACCCGATCGTCGACGAACTCGGCCACCACCCCGTCCGAGCCGGTGAGCAGATAGGCGGTGCGGTCGTTCTCGATGCGGGCGAGCGGGGTGAGCGGCGCGGTCGTCCACTCGGAGACGGTCGCGGCGACGGCGGACGGAAGCGTGTCTCCGTCACCCAGAGGCCAGCCGAGTTCGAGTCGGCCGTCGCCCTGTCGCGGCCCCTTCACATGCCAACCCTCATCGGGTCCGCCGGTGCGACGACGCAGTGCCACTCCGGCACGAGAGAGCGTGCCGTCGGCCGTGTCGAAGTACTGGGCGTCCAAAGTGCGGACTTCTCCCGAGCTGACCGCGTCGACGCCGGGAATCGCCTCCCACCGCGGCAACGGGGTCTCGAGGTCGACGTCGTACTTGCGCTCGACCTCGACCGTGCGGGACGGCTCAGTCATCGTCGAGCGTGAGGTCCTCGAGAGACTCTTCGAACCAGTAGTCGACCTCTGTGGGTCCGTCAGCGGCCCCGGTGTTCTGCGGTTCGCCGCGGCGGTTGTACACCACCTGCGTCTCGCTGTAGGGGACGATCAGCTTGTCGTCCGCGTCGCCGAGAGGGATGATCTGCCCGTCGAGCGGGCCGCCGTGAAGTCGTGCGAGTGCCATGTGCTCAGGGTAGCGCCGTCGTCGCGGTATCGGTGCGAGGCAGGCGGATTCATCCGAGGGCGATCCCCAGAAGAGCGCCGGCGATCATCCAGGGGCCGAAGGCGATGCGGGTGGCGCCGTTCGCTCTGTGCAGCAGGATGAGCACGAGCGCGTAGAGCGCACCCAGCACGAAGGCCGCGGCCGCCCCGATCACGAACGCCTGCCAGCCGTGCCACCCCATCACCAGGCCGATGACGGCGGCGAGCTTCACGTCTCCGCCGCCCATCCCCGCACGGCTGATCGCCCGCAGCACCGCATAGAAGCTGCCGAGGATCACCAGGCCGAGGAGGGCGCGGACGAACGACCTCCCCTGCCCTGCCACCAGCGCATCGATCGCGACGAGCACGAGGAGAGAGCCGAGCGTCGGCAGCACGATCCGGTTCGGGAGGCGATGCGTGCGCGCGTCGACCACGACGAGCCATGCGGCGACGCCGATGAGTGCGGCGTGCACGAGCACGATGAGGGCGAACCGGATGTCCATCCCCGCAGATTAGGAGATCGGCGGACCTGGCTCCGACCTCCTGTGGACAACCTCTGGCCGATGTCTGATGTACGAACTATCGTCATTCCCACGACTTGTTATATTAGAATATATCTTCGAGAAAGGACGCAGGGTGCTCGGGCTCGACGCAATCGCCTCGCTCTCTCCGGCGGGCGACTCCCGCGCGGGAGAAGTGCTGCGGCTGCGTCGCGAGATCAGCCGGATGCAAAGACGGCGCAGCGAACATGCTCTGCTCCCCCTCGACCCCGCCTTCGCCGCGCTCCTCCCTGAGGAGGGGTTGCAGACCGGCACCTCCTACACCGTCTCCCCCTCGCCGAGTCTCGTCCTCGCGCTGCTCAGCGCCGCATCGCAGAAGGGGCTGTGGTGCGCCGTCGTCGGCATGCCGACCCTCGGCGTCGAAGCCGCCGCCGCATTCGGCATCGACCTCGCCCGCCTGATCCTCGTCCCCACGCCCGGAGAACGCTGGCTCGCCGCGACCTCCGCCCTGGCCGAGGTCGTGCCCCTGATCGTCGTGGCCCCGGGCGGACGCGCACGAGACGCCGATGTCGCCCGGTTGAGCGCGCGCCTGCGCGATCGCGGGTGCACACTCCTGGTCACCGAGTCCCCCGGCGCCGAACGCTGGCCGCAGAGCGAGGGGACCCTACGCCTGCACGACCCGCACTGGCACGGCCTCGGCGCCGGCTGGGGGCTGCTCTCCGACTGCACGGTCACGGTGACGGCCCAGACGCGGCACAGCCCGCGACCGTCGAGCGTGCGCGTGCGGCTCCCCGGAGGACACGGCGCCGTCGAGACCGTCGGGGCCGAGCTCACCGCGCTGCCCGCACTCTCTCCGGAGACCGTCGTCGCGGGCGGATCCGCACCGCCGGAGCTCCTGCGATGGGCGGAAGCCGGATGAACGGTCCGCTCCGCGTTCTCGTGCTGTGGTTCCCCGATTGGCCGATGCGGGCCGCCCTCGGCAGCGCGCCCCCGCATCCGCCCACCGCGCTGGTGCAGGCGAACACGATCGTCGCCTGCACTGCGTCAGCCAGAGAGCACGGCGTGCGCACCGGGCAGCGTCGCCGGGTCGCACAGGGGCACCTCTCCTCGTTGCAGGTGCTCCCCCACGACCCCGACCGGGACGAACGCGCCTTCCTGCCGGTGCTGCACCTGATCGAGAAGCACGCCCCCGGGGTCACGCTGCTGCGACCGGGACTCGCGATCCTCCGCGCCAGAGGCATCTCCCGCTATCACGGAGGGGAGGCGGAGGCGGCAGAGGCGCTCATTGCCGTCCTGGCCGAAGCAGGCTTCCCCGAAGTGCGCGTCGGTGTCGCCGACGGTCCTTTCACCGCCGAGATCGCCGCACGAGGCCCTGTTCCCTGCACGGTGGTGCCGCCAGAAGGGTCCCGGGGCTTCCTGGCGCCGTACCCCGTGCAGGTGCTGCGCGACGAGCAGATCACCGGCCTCCTCATCCGGCTCGGGGTACGCACGCTCGGCGAGTTCACCGCCCTCGCCCCGCTCGACGTGCGCGACCGCTTCGGCGAGCACGGCGCACGGCTGCACGCGCTCGCCGCTGGTGCCGACTCACGCCCGCTGACGCCGCGGCCGCCCGACCCTGAGCTGGTGCGGAGCATCGAGTTCGACTCCCCGCTGGGAGGAACGGATCAGGTGGCCTTCGCGGTGCGCCAGACGGCGGATGCGGTTATGCTCGCCCTCGGCGACGCCTCGCTCGTCTGCACGGAGGTGCGGATCGACCTGACCGACGACAACGGGGTGGTCTTCTCCCGATCCTGGCTGCATCCGACCTGCTTCGACGCCTCCGACCTCGTCGACCGGGTGCGCTGGCAGCTGGAGGCCCTCGCCGCACGGTCCGCGAAGGATCCGGTCGACGAAGCCCGGGCGTTCGGCGGCATCGTGGCGGTGCGCATCGTCCCTGCCGCCGTCGACGATGCTGCGCACCACCAGCCTGGCCTCTTCGGATCCGGCACCGATGAGCGCCTGCACCATGCGGTCTCGCGCGTGCAGACCATGCTCGGTCACCAGGGCGTGGTCACAGCTGCTGTGGCGGGCGGACGCTGGCTCGCCGATCGCCAGGTGCTCACGCCCTGGGGAGAACGCACGGTGCCCCCGCGCGACCCCGGATCCCCATGGCCGGGGAGTCTCCCCGACCCGCTGCCCGCCGAGGTGTTCCTGCCCCCGCGCCCCATCGGAGTGCTCGACGCGGATGAGAGCACCATCACCGTCGATGAGCGCGGGGCTCTCTCGAGCCACCCAGCCCGCATCGACGGGGCCGCCGTCCAGGCCTGGGCCGGTCCCTGGCCGGTGCATGAGAGGCGCTGGACCTCCGGCGGCGGGAAGCGCGGATACCGACTCCAGATCGTCGATGACCACGACCGCGCATGGCTGGTCTTCCACACCGGCGAGCGCTGGTGGGCCGAGGGGAGGTATCGCTGATGGGCTGGCACAACCCGCCCCTGTCCTGGAACGATCTGGAACGCACCCTCAGCGGGGAGGAGTCCCCCCTCCCCCCTCCCGGCGCCGAACCTCGAGGGCAGCGGACGGATCCGGGACCGGTGAGTCATCGCCGCAAGCGCACTCCCCCCGTCGCCGTCTCCCGCCCCGAAGACGCCGTCCCCTACGCCGAGCTGCACGCCCATTCGTCGTACTCGTTCCTCGACGGCGCCTCCTCCCCCGAAGAGCTGCTCGCCGAGGCCGACCGTCTCGGACTGACCGCCCTCGCCCTCACCGACCACGACGGCTTCTACGGTGCCGCACGCTTCGCCGAGGTGGCGGATCTCATGGAGAGTCCGCTGCAGACGGTGTTCGGTGCCGAGCTCTCGCTCGACCTGCCTGCACCGCAGCGGGGTTCGGCCGATCCCGCCGGCGAGCATCTGCTGGTCATCGCCCGGGGCATGGAGGGCTACCACCGCCTGTCGGGGGCGATCACGGCGGCGCAGCTGCGCGGCGGTGAGAAGGGACGCCCGGTGTACGACCTCGACGACCTCGGCGCACGCGCGGGCGGGCACTGGACGATCCTGACCGGATGCCGCAAAGGTGCCGTGCGTCGCGGGCTCGAGGCGGGAGATGCGGCCACCCCGCTGCGGTCGCTCGTCGATCTGTTCGGGAGCGATCACGTCGCCGTCGAGCTCTTCGATCACGGAGATCCCCTCGACACCCGGCGCAACGATGCCCTCGCCGACCTCGCGCGTCGGATGCGGCTGCCGGTGGTCGCGACCAACAACGTGCACTATGCCACCCCTGCGCAGGCGCCCCTCGCCGAGGCCGTGGCCGCGGTCCGCGCGGTGCGCAGCATGGACGAGCTCGACGGCTGGCTGCCCGCACACGGCGGGGCGCATCTGCGTAGCGGTGCCGAGATGTCCGCACGCTTCCAGCGCTACCCCGGAGCGATCTCGCACGGGCTCGAGCTGGCCGCCGCATCCGCCTTCCCGCTGCGGCTCGCCCGACCGGCGCTGCCTCAGCAGAGGGTGCCGGAGGGACACACCCCGATGACCTGGCTGCGTCACCTGGTGTGGGAAGCCGTGCCGGCGAAGTATCCGCGCCTGGACGATGACGGCCGCCGCCGGATCGCACGCGAGCTCGATGTGATCGAGGAGAAGGACTTCCCGGGGTACTTCCTGATCGTGCACGGCATCGTCGCCGAGGCGCGCAGACGCGGCATCCTCTGCCAGGGTCGGGGGTCGGCCGCGGCGAGCGCCGTCTGCTACCTGCTGGGGATCACCGCCGTCGACCCGATCCTCTACCGCCTGCCCTTCGAGAGGTTCCTGGCGACCACGCGGACGGAGGAGCCCGACATCGACGTGGACTTCGATTCCGACCGCCGCGAGGAGATCATCCAGTGGGTGTACGCGGAGTACGGCAGGGAACGGGCAGCGCAGGTGGCGAACGTCATCCAGTACCGCCCGAAGAACGCGGTGCGCGACATGGCGAGGGCGCTCGGGCATTCCCCCGGGCAGCAGGACGCATGGTCGCGCCAGGTCGACGGCTGGGGCGCAGGACTGGAACCCGCCGAGGGGCACGACATCCCCGAGAACGTGCTCGCCTACGCCGGCGAGCTGCTGAAGGCGCCGCGTCATCTCGGCATCCACTCCGGCGGCATGGTGCTCACCGCCCGCCCGGTCGGTGAGGTCGTGCCCGTGGAGCACGCACGCATGGAGAACCGCACGGTCATCCAGTGGGACAAGGACGACTCCGCCTTCATGGGACTGGTGAAGTTCGATCTGCTGGGACTCGGGATGCTCGCCGCCCTCCAGCACTGCTTCGACCTGATCCGGGAGACCACCGGCGAGGAGTGGACGCTCGAGAGCATCCCCAAGGAGGAGCCGGCGGTCTACGACATGCTCTGCCGCGCGGACTCCATCGGGGTCTTCCAGGTGGAGTCCCGCGCGCAGGTCGGGCTGCTCCCCCGCCTGCAGCCGCGGAGCTTCTACGACCTCGCCATCCAGATCGCGCTCATCCGTCCTGGGCCGATCCAGGGCGGGGCGGTGCATCCGTTCGTTCGGCGCAAGATGGCGAAGGACCGTGTCGACGAGGAGAACCGGGAGCGGGCGACTCGCGGTCAGGACCCGGTGGAGTTCACGATCCCCTACCCGCACAGCGATCTGGAGGACATCCTGAAGCGCACGCTGGGGATTCCGATCTTCCAGGAGCAGCTCATCCAGATGGCGACGGCGATCGGCGACTGCACCGCCGATGAGGCCGATCTGCTGCGCCGCGCCATGGGCTCCAAGCGCGGCCTGGAGAAGATCGAGAAGGTCAGGGACAAGCTGTACGCGGGCATGGCCAGGCGCGGTCTCGTCGACGAGGCAGCCGATCGCATCTACGCGCAGATCCAGGCGTTCTCGAACTTCGGGTTCGCCGAGTCGCACTCCCTGTCGTTCGCGCTGCTCGTCTACGCCAGCTCCTGGGTGAAGCTGCACTACCCCGCCGCGTTCCTCGCAGGTCTCCTGCGCTCGCAGCCGATGGGCTTCTACTCCGCGGCGACGCTCACTGCGGATGCACGGCGGCATGGGGTCGAGGTCCGACGCCCCGACCTGCATGTCTCGGGGGCGGCGGAGACTCTGGAGCCGTCGGCCGACGGTGTGCCGAGAAGGCCGACGGGCCGGGACGACTGCCTCGCCGACCCGCAGCCGCCCACGCTCCGCTTCGACAGAGATGCGCCCGATGTCTCAGAGGCGCACCGCAGGGACGGGAGGTTCGCGGTGCGGCTGGGCCTCAGCGATATCCGCGGGATCGGCATGCCTCTGGCGGAGCGGATCGTCGTCGAACGCGACGCGAACGGCCGGTACCGGGATCTGAACGACCTGGTGCGGCGGACGGATGCCACCGCCGCACAACTGGAGGCGCTCGCCACTGCCGGTGCCTTCGACTGCCTGGGCCTGGAGCGCCGAGAGGCCATCTGGATGGCGGGCGCCGCAGCGGACGACCGCTCCCGGTTCCTCCCGGGGACGACGGTCGCCGTGCAACCGCCGCTGTTCGCCGATCAGACCAGTTACGAGCGCCTCTCCGCCGATCTGTGGGCGACCGGGGTATCGACCGACGATCATCCGATGGCCCACTTCCGCGAAGAGCTGCGCGCCCGCGGTGTGCTGACCGCGGTCGACCTGCAGGGACACGAGGTCGGTCGGCGCATCGAGGTCGCAGGTCTCGTCACCCATCGTCAGCGACCGGCGACGGCCGCCGGGATCACCTTCGTGAACCTCGAGGATGAGAGCGGCCTGGTGAACATCGTCTGCTCGGCCGGCGTCTGGAACCGCTACCGCCGCGTCGCGCGGGATTCACCCGCACTCATCATCCGCGGCATCCTGGAGAGATCCGCAGAGGGCGTGATCAACGTGCTCGCCGACGGGTTCGAGGATCTGCGCACCGGTCTCACGCATCGCTCCAGGGACTTCCGTTGAGGACGGCCGCCCGATTCACCAAGCGCTGAGATTCACCAGAAGCGCTCGGACTCCTCCACCGGGGGACGATCGGCTCCACCCCACCGGTCGGCTTCGGCCTTCGCAGCGTCGGCGGCGGCGTCGGCTTCGCGGAGAGCGACCTTGGCTCCGGTCGGGCCGGGGCCGATGGGGTCGACGAGCAGCGACGTGTGCGCGCCTGCCTCGCCGATGGTCACCGTGCACCTCAGGACGCGCCCGATCCAGCGGGAGAAGTCGCCGCTCGGGTCTTCTGCGCGTCGGTAGCGGATGCCGGTGTCGAGGTCGACGAGGGCGAGGACCACCGGTTCATCGGTGAGCGGATCGACCTGCTCCGTCACCTCGATGCGGTGGCCGTGAGCAATGGCGACCTGAGCGGTGAACACGAGCAGTCTGTCCATGAGTCCACCCTAGAGAAGCCCGTCGGGAAGACAACAGGGAGTCCGCTCGGGTAACATTCGTAAATTTCTTTGTCCCCCAAATGGCGGACAAGACGATTAAGCGATATTCTGCTCACGTAGCGGGGGCTACGAGGCTGATGAGCTGGGGAATCAGCCGTGAGCGCAGCGAGATCTTCGCCGCCTCCCCTACCGTCCGGGAAGGGCGGTGAGCCCTCTCGACGACACCGTCTGGGGCGGGTCATCGAGAGGGCCAATCTCCCCGGACCGGTTGCACAGGCCGCGCTCAGTCGAGCGGGATCACCTCGAGCGTGTTCGAACGCACCGGCTCCTGGCCCATCTCCGGCGCGTAGGGGCTCGGCGTGTACTTGCGGAGGTACTCGGCGTCGATCAAGGCGTTGATGGCCTCGTCGGTGATCCGCTCGAAACGGACATCTTTCGTGACGCCGCCCGCCGAGACACGGCCCTGCAGGCTGGCCAGGGCCGGGGCATACCACTTGCCCGCAAGGCCCGTGTAGGAGCGGACGAACAGGCGACCGTCGACCGCCACCGCCCAGATCCCGACGGTCTTGGGCATCGTCCCATCCTCGAGCTGCGCAGAGAGATCGAACATCTCCGGCTCGGCGATGCGGGCGAGCTCCTCAGCGTTCCAGGTCGTCATGAATGGTCTCCCTCTTCGTCAAGCGATCATGCGGCACGGGATCGCGCGGCGCGGCCGGCGTCGACCCCACTGGTCGTCAACCGGGGCGGGCACGAGCGAATTCCCGTGCGGAGGCCCGGACAGGACGACTCCGGGCGAGACTGCTCCAGGCGAGACGCGACGCGTGCAGGTCGATCGCGCGGCACACCCGGTCGGGAACGCGACCTGCGCCGTGCGGGCGGCGGAGATCGGATGCCCCCTTTGCATTTCCAGGATATCTCCGGCCTGGGGGCTTGCCGCAAGGCCCCCCTCGTGGGGCAGAATCGACCCTCGCTCACGCGATCCGCGCGCATGCACGAAGGAGATCCATGCCCCTCGATCCTTTCCACCTGCCCGAGAACCTCCGCGCGAAGGACACGCCGGAGCTCCTCGATGCCGACCGCGCCCGACTGCTGCGCATCGCCGCCACGCTGGAGGATCAGCGCGCGGAAGTCGCATCCCGCCTCGACGAGATGCGTGGTCGGCACGCCGGGTTCGGCGACAGCGCCGTGGACCGCGACCTGGAGATCCGCCGCCTGAGTGGACAGCTCCGCGTGCTCGATCGCTACGGCGTCGACGTCTGCCTCGGCCGGATGACCCCGGAAGACGGCGAACCGATGTACATCGGCCGTACCGGGCTGGCCGCTGCCGACGGAACCCGGCTCCTCATCGATTGGCGGACCCCTGCGGCGGAGCCGTACTTCGCCGCGACCATGGAGGATCCGCGCGGCCTCATCTCCCGAAGACGGTACCGCTGGACCGATGGACGCATCAGCGACTACTGGGATGAGGCACTGGCAGACGCGGGATTCGACGGTGCGGCCTCCCTCGACGATCAGTCCGCCTTCATCGCCAGTCTCGACACCCACCGCACGTCGAGGATGCGCGATGTGCTCGCGACGATCCAGGCCGACCAGGACGCGATCATCCGCGCTTCATCCCCCGGCGCGCTCGTCGTGGACGGCGGCCCGGGCACGGGCAAGACGGTCGTGGCGCTGCACCGCGCCGCGCACCTGCTGTATGCGGAGCCGCGGCTCACGCAGAGCGCGGGCGGCATGCTTCTCGTCGGTCCTCACGCGCCCTACCTCGCGTACGTCGACGACGTGCTGCCGAGCCTCGGGGAGGACACCGTGCGGCTGTCGACCCTGCGTGATCTGGTGCCAGAGGGAGCGTCGGCGGTCGACGAGGAGAATCCGCAGAGGGCGGGGCTGAAGGCCGCGCTCGATCCCGTCGCGATGCTCGAAACGGCCGCGAAGTGGTTCGAACGGCCACCGCAGCACGCCATGCGTCTCGAGTCGCCATGGGCCGACCTCTGGATGAGTCGCGAGGAATGGGCGGAGCTGTTCTCCGGCGCCGACCCTGCTGCCTCGCACAACGAGGCGCGCGACGAGGTGTGGGAGGAGGCCCTCGAGCTGCTGACCGACCAAGTCCACGATGACGACGCGCCACCCCACATCGTCCGACGGTGGCTGCGCCAGGACGAGGAGCTGACAGGCACGTTCGTGCGCGCCTGGCCGTTGCTGTCGCCGACAACGGTGGTGGCTCGACTGTGGAGCTCACCCGAATTCCTGGGGCGCTGCGCACCGGAGCTCTCCCCCGGGGAGATCCTGCTCCTGCAGCGCGAGGAACCCGAGGCGTGGACCGTCGCCGACCTGCCGTTCCTGGACGCCGCACGCCGACGCATCGGCGACCCGGACGCCGTGCGCGAGGAGCACCGGCGTCAGGCCGTTATCTCTTCGGCGCAGGAGCAGATCTCCCATGTGGTGGATCACCTGATCGAAGACGACGACAGCGAGATGAAGGTCATGTCCATCCTGCGCGGACAGGATGCGAGGAACGTGCTGCTCGGTGTCGACGCCCCACCCCCGATGGCGCCGGACGAGCTGGCGGGGCCGTTCGGACACATCGTGGTCGATGAGGCGCAGGAGCTCACGGATGCCGAGTGGCGGATGCTCCTCGCCCGCTGCCCCTCGCACAGCTTCACGATCGTCGGTGATCGCGCGCAGGCACGGCACGGATTCACGGAGAGCTGGGATTCACGACTCTCCCGTATCGGCCTCCGTGATGTCCGGATCGCGCACCTGAACGTGAACTACCGGACACCCACCGAGGTGATGGCGGCGGCGGCACCCGAGATCCTCGCCGCGATCCCGGATGCGAACGTACCGACCTCGGTGCGCGAGAGCGGAACGCCGGTGCGATTCGATGCCGCCGCTTCGCTTCCCCATCTGCTGAGCACCTGGCTGGATGCGCATCCCGACGGCGTCGCGTGCGTGATCGGCGCCCCCGGGTTCGCCCCGACCGCACGCGTGCGGTCGCTGACCCCCGAGGGATCGAAGGGGCTGGAATTCGATCTGGTCGTCCTCGTGCGTCCAGAGCAGTTCGGCGACGACGTCACCGGCGCCGTGGATCGCTACGTGTCGATGACCAGATCGACGCAGGAGCTCGTCGTGCTCCGGTGACGTCGGGCTCCGACAGCCGCGTCACGCCAGAGCGTCACGCAGGGCGAGGAGATGAGCGCGGCTGCGCGCTGCGGCGGCGCCCTCATCGCGGCCGGCGATCGCTTGCACCTGGTCGGCGTGGGCGTCGTGATCGGCATCGTCTCCGAATTCGCGCCGGATGCGGAGCATCTCGACCATGGCTTCGCGCAACCGCGGGGTGAAGCTGTCGAACAGATCGAGGAGAACCGGGTTGTGCGCAGCGGCGACCACCGTCCGATGGAACGCGGTGTCGGCATCGACGTGGCTCTCGATGTCGGAGCGGTGCGCGGCGCGGTCGGCCAGCGCGCGCCGGATGCGGCGCAGATCGGCGGGGGTGCGTCGAACGGCGGCGAGCGCTGCGGCTTCGGTCTCGATCGCGATGCGCGCCTCGATCACCGCGAGGATGCCGGCCCTGCGCAGGACCGCGTCCCAGTCCTCCGGGGCATCGAGAGCCGTCACGAACACTCCTGCACCCTGCCGCGAGGCCAATACTCCGCGCCCGGCGAGCTGGCGGATCGCCTCGCGAACGGTGGAACGGCCGACGCCGAGCTGCGGGGCGAGCGTCGTCTCGCCGGGGAGCTTCTCCCCCAGGGCCCATTCTCCGGCGCGGACCCTTTCCAGCAGCAGTTCCGCGGCCTGATCCGCCAGAGGTGCACGTCTCACCTGCGCCATACGTCGCCTCCGATGTCGTTCACGCTCCTCTCGTCTACTTGTCTGAGGAGTTGTGTTACAGTCTAGCCATGTTCTCGTCACAGCACCTTCTTCTTCGTCGCCACGGCGGGGCGTAGCCGGACCGGCTCCCCGTCGTGGGGTCGAACGTGTGCCGGTCGCCACGCTCGAAGAAGGACACGCACCATCATGGCCACGACATCCTCCACACGCCCGACCACCCCCTCCGGCCCCGTACCTGACCAGGCGCCGTCCTGGAACCGACAGCGGCACTCCTCGATGCCGTCGCACCGCTACCGCGACGTCTACTCCCGGGTCGGAGTTCCGTTGACCGAGCGGGACTGGCCCACGCGCCGCCTGACTGCGGCACCGCTGTGGGTGCCCGTCGATCTGCGCGACGGCAACCAGGCCCTCGCCGAGCCGATGGATCCCGCCCGGAAGCGGCGCTTCTTCGAGCTGATGGTGTCGATGGGCTACAAGGAGATCGAAGTCGGATACCCCTCGGCGTCGCAGACCGACTACGACTTCGTGAGGCTGATCGCCGAGAGCGACATCGCCCCCGAGGATGTGACGATCGTGGTGTTCACTCCCGCGCGCCGCGATCTCATCGAGCGCACGGTCGCCTCCATCCGGGGCATCGCGAATCCGGTCGTGATCCACATGTACACCGCGACCGCCCCGAGCTGGCGCGACATGGTGCTCGGCTACGGGACCGAAGACCTGAAACAGCTCATCCTGGCCGGCGGGCGCGATGTGTGGGAGTTCGCCGGGCACCTGCCGAACGTGCGGTTCGAGTTCTCCCCCGAGGTGTTCAACCTGACCGAGCCCGACTACGTGATCGACATCTGCGATGCCATGACCGAGCTGTGGCAGGCCACTCCCGAGCGTCCGGTGATCCTGAACCTCCCGGCCACGGTCGAGGTCGCCACCCCGAACGTGTACGCCGACCAGATCGAGTACATGCACAAGAACCTCGCCCGCCGCGATGCCGTGATCCTCTCGGTGCACCCCCACAACGACCGCGGCACGGGCATCGCCTGCGCCGAGCTCGCGGTGCTCGCCGGAGCGCAGCGGGTCGAAGGGTGCACCTTCGGAAACGGCGAACGCACCGGCAACGTCGACATCGCGACGCTCGCTCTGAATCTGCACGCGCAGGGTGTCGACCCGATGATCGACTTCTCGGACATCGACGGGATCCGCCGCACGGTCGAGTACTGCAACCGGATCGAGGTGCACGCCCGCCACCCCTACGTCGGCGACCTGGTGCACACGGCGTTCAGTGGCACGCACCAGGACGCGATCAAGAAGGGCTTCGCCGAGCATCGCGCCCGCGCTTCGGCCGAAGGACGCACGGAACGGGAGATCGAGTGGCGGGTCCCCTACTTGCCGATCGACCCCGCCGACATCGGGCGCGACTACGACGCGGTGATCCGGGTGAACTCGCAGTCGGGCAAGGGCGGCATCGCCTACCTGCTCGAGACCGAGTACGGGATCGAGCTGCCTCGTCGCCTGCAGATCGACTTCGCCCGGTACGTGCAGCGGCATACGGACACGACCGGCGCCGAGGTCACGGCAGCCGAGCTGCGCCAGGTCTTCGAGGAGGCCTACCTCCCCGCGGACACCGACGCCGACCCCGCCCGTGTCGCGCTCGTCTCATACGACATCGCTGAGGGTGGCGTGGAGTCCCGCACACAGATCATCCTGCGCATCGACGGGTTCGAGCACACGGCCACCCATGCAGGAGGTGGTCCCGTCGAGGCCCTCACTGCGACGCTCGAGACCCACGGGGTCCGGGTCGACGTCGTGAGCCTGCACCAGACCAGCCTGGGATCCGGCGACGACAGCGACGCGCTCACACTTCTGGAGCACCGCACGGAAGACGGTGCGGCTTGGACGGCTGGCCGGGGGCGTTCTGTCCTCTCCGCGAGCCTGTCCGCGGTGATCACGGCGGCGAACCGCACACGGGCAGGTGGCACCGAGGGCTGAACGGTACCGCTGAACGCCGAGCCGCCCCGCCCGCTACTCCGGGTCGCCGACGTGGCCCGGAGCGGTCAGAGAGAGCACACGCTCGACGAAGGCGGCGTACTCCTCCATGTAGTGCTCCAGGAACTTCTTCGTGCTCTCGTCCTCGACCGAACCTTCGGCACCGAACATCTCGGGCCGATACGTCAGGTAGGCCTCGGGGGCGTTGAGCTGCGGCGCATTGAGGAAGCTCAGCACGCTGCGCATCGACGACTGCATGACGGCGGTGCCGATGGCCCCGGTGGAGGCGCCGATGATGCCGGTGGGCTTGCGGGCGAAGGAGTTGTGCCCCCACGGGCGAGAGCCCCAGTCGATCGCGTTCTTCAACGCGCCGGGGATCGAGCGGTTGTACTCGGGCGAGACGATCAGCAGTCCCTCCGCATGCTCCACCGCCTGCTTGAACGCGGTGACGGCGGCGACCGGATCGAGTTCGTCGTCGCGGTTGTAGAGCGGCAGTTCGCGAATGGGGATCTCGACCATCTCGAGGCTGGACGGTGCCAGCTTCACGAGAGCGGTCGCGACGACGCGGTTGATCGAGTCGTGGGCGAGGCTTCCGATGAGGTAGCCGATCCGGTGGGTCATGCGGATTCTCCCTTGTTCGTTCGGCCTTGTTCGTTCGCGTTCAGGATAGCCCTGCACCCGTGTGCGGCAAGCCCGTGCGGGCCCCCGGACTCAGTGCACGAGGGCTTTGAGCACCACGAAGACGAGCCCGAACGACGCGGTTCCCAGAGCCCCGAGAATGCGCGTGAGGAGGGGGCTGCCTCGACGAAGGAATGCCACGTAGCCGAGGAACGCGAGGATGACGACGCCCGACCAGAGTGCGAGATCGTTCGCGAGCCCGTCGGGCATGACCCGGGTCGTGCCCGCCAGCAGGAACACCGCCGGAACCGTCGCGGAGCTGAGCATGCCCAGGGAGTGCTTCACCGACGCCGCGAACGCCGCTCGCACGCCGACGGCTTCGCCCTGTTCCCGTTCATCGCGGTCGCTGACCCTGGCCACGGTGCCGGCATAGACGTGCGCACCCCAGAACACCAGCACGGTCACGGCGACGGTCACCAGCACCACCAGCGACGTCTCCCCGTGCGCCGAGGACACCGCCACCAGACCGCTGACGAGAATCGTGCCGTAGACGGCGGCCTCCGTGCCGAACCCGGATCGCAATGCCCTGTGCACACGCAGGATGCCGTCGTCCGCAGCCGTTCTCCGCCTGTTCATCCCGCTGCTGCTCCTGACCCGTCGTCCCACCGCTACATCCGCACTCCCATCATCCCCCGACGCGCAGCGGAACCTTCACGTCGCCGCCGGCCTCCTCGGTGATCCGCTCCCCCATCTGCACGAAGGTCGGCGTCGCGATGAAGCCCCCGGCGAACAGCGCCTGCCCCTGCACGAAGTCCGCCGACCTGCGGATGGCTTCCTCAGAGGCGAACCCGAAGACGTCCGCAAGCTCGGCGAGGTCGCGCGGCGCATTGACCCGCATGAGTGCGAGGTTGTCGCACTGCGAGAGCACATTCGGGTGGATCTTCGTCGGCCGCTGCGTGGAGAGCAGCAGCCAGAGACCGAACTTGCGCCCTTCGGCGGCGATCTGCACGAGCTGCTCGGTGAGAGCTCGTTCGACGGGGGTCTCGGGGTTCGGAGAGCAGAGGTTGTGGGCCTCATCGATGACGATCAGGACGGGCCGTCGTTCCTCCCGATGCGCCCACAGATGTTCGAGCACCGCGAGAGCTGCGACCTTCGGCTCGGCACGATGCTCGAAGCCGCCCAGGTCGAGGACGGTTGCACGGGGTCGCTCGTCGATCACGTCGGTCACCGACGAACCGCCGCGAGACCACAGCTCCCACTCCAACACCTCGAGGTTCTCCATCCGGTTCGCGAGCCCCACCCGTGCCGGGTCGGCCGAGGCGCGCAGATCCGGGAGCATGTCGCGAGCATCGAAGCTCTCGGCCTCCTGCTCCACGTGGATCAGGGCGTTGTACTCCTCGGCGTCGGCGATCGGATCCATCTGCAGCACGGCCGCCTTCGATGCCGGTGCCAGATCGACGTAACGCACGTGCAGACGCTCGCCCTCACCCGCACTGGAGCGGAAGACGCGGATGTCGAGTTCCGCCATCCGGTCCGCGTCCATCACGCCTGCCGAGGCCCGCGTCTCCCGCAAGCGTGTGAAGTCGCCGTTCGGGTCGAGCACGAGCATCGGCAGCTCGGTGTTCAGGAGCAGCTGCTCGAGCACCACGCCGAGCGCATACGTCTTCCCGCTGCCGCTCTGGCCGACCCAGAAGGTGTGTCTGTTGAAGCGCCGAGCATCGAGATCGACCGGTGCCCGTGGGTCGTCGAACGTCGTTCCGATGGTCAGGTTCGTCATCACTCCGATACGCCTTTCACTCACGTCGTCATCTCGTCCGGAAGAGGCGACCCTGCTCCGACGCCGATGCACGACATCATCCTCGGTCACGCTCGAACGCACCAGTGCGAACGGGCGACGCCGTGAATTCGTACGCTCCACTAGGGTGACAACGTGGGCGCGCAGTGGAGGCGACGGGTGCTCGTCGTCGAGGATCAAGGCGCCCTGCGCATGCTGGTGTGCGATCTGCTCGAGCGTCACGGATTCCAGACCGCCGCGGCCGCCGACGCCGCAGAGGCGACACGGCTGTTCACCGATTTCGACCCGGACGCGCTGCTGACCGACATCGATCTGGGTTCCCGCCCGTCCGGAGCGGAGTTGGCGGCGATGCTGGTCGAGCTCGCACCGCATATCGCCGTCGTGTTCCTCAGCAGCTACCCCCGTGCTGCTGCCGGCGCCACCGCGATGGGCATCGCGCACGCCGTCTTCGTCCCGAAACAGGATCTCGAGTCGCCCGCCGCTCTCCTCTCCGCGCTGGAGCGCGCCCTGTCGACGCACCCGAGCCCGGAGCCTTCCGCGCCTGCAGTGCGTGATCCCCTGGCGACGTTGACGCGGCATCAACTGGAGATCCTCGCGATGATCGCCCGCGGATGGTCGAACGAACGCATCGCCGCCGAGACCGGCGGCACGGTGCGCGCGGTCGAACGATCCATCAGCCGACTGTTCGGGCGGCTCGAGGTGACGCGCGACCCGACCGTCAACGCCCGCGTCGCCGCTGCGGGACTGTACCTCTCCGCGTTCGGTCCCGCCCGATGAGGAACCTCGCCCGCGCGGCTGTCCGCGCGGTCGGCAGCGGCCGCTTCCTCACCTTCTGGTCGATCGGCGTCTCGCTCCCCCTGTCGCTGTCCGTCATGGCCCCCGTCGGAGACGGCATCGAACCGCAGGCCGCGCTTCCCGCGATGGTCGTGACCTGGCTCTGTTTCGGAGCCGCACTCGTCGGCGTCGCCACCCTGGAGCGGCACGGACGTTCCCGCCCGCAGAGGGCAGCCATCGTGATCGCCGGGATCGCCCTCTGCGCGACGCTGCGCCCTGCGTTGCAGGACGGTTGGCTCCACCTCAGCGCCCTCCCCACCCCATCGGCGGATCAACTGCCGTACCGCATCGCGACGAACATCGTCGTCTGGGCGATGGTGCTGAGCATCATCGCGGTGCTCGAGTCCTCACTCCGATCGCTGCGTCGGACGAACGCCCTGCTGCGGTCCGTCGCGCAGGAACTCGCGCGGGCTCAGCACGGTGCGCAGGCATTCGCGACCGCGGCCCGGAAGCTTCTCGACCAGGCACGGTCGGCTCTCGCGGCGGCGATTCTCGATCTGGAACCGACATCCGCCGGCGTTCGCCGTCTCGGCGCCGAACAGGTGCGCGAATGGAGTCACCGCCTCGTCGCACTCGCCGAGGAGAAAGGGGCGGGCACCCCGGGCGGCACCGACGGCGATCCCATCGATGACGGAGTTCCTGCCCCGCACAACCCTCGTCGACAACTTCCCTTCCGCCTGCCGCCGCCCGGCATCGTCGCCCTCGTCTATGCGGCGTGCCTCCTCCCCTATGCGGCGAGGACGCAGACGTCGCTCGACCTGCTCGTCGGGATCACCGCCCTCGCTGTGGGAGGTGCGCTCGCCGACCTGCTGCCTCGCCGCCGCGCGATCGTCCGGGTCCCCTACGGGGCTTCGTCGCTCTTCGTCATGCTCTCGTGCGTCGTCGGCTTCGCACTCGCCGCACTCGCCGTTGCGCAGGGCGTACCTCCGTTCGTCGCTGCCGTGTCGGCGATCGCATACATCGGGTTCGCGCTCGCCGCCGGATCGTGCGCCGGCGTCCTGCACCGCCTCCGCTGTGACCAGCGCAGACTGTCGAGCGCGGTCGCACACGCTCAGCGGCTCGCCCGCGCCGACACGCGTCCCGTTCGCGAAGGTCTCCGCGCTGCCGCCGAGCTTCTGCACGCAGACGCGCAGGGCGCGTGCGTCATGTTCGCCCTCTCCCACCCGGCACCCGGCCCTGAGGAGGTGCGGCGTTTGCAGGACGATCTCGCAGCCGTGGTGGGCCGCCTGCCTGATGCGTTCGTCGGGGCCCACGATCCCGGAGCCCCAGCCTCACTGACCGCACTGTTCGACACGTGGGCGCATGTCATCGACCTCGTCGTCGACATCGACGACGACGCGCGGGAGGCCCTGCACGTCTCACCCTGGGTGTCGCGAGACTGCTATGAAGTCATCGCCGAGGGAATCCTGAACTCGGCGAAGCACGCGAGCGAGCGACGAGCGGAGGTGTCTCTTCGCCGCGTGACGACCGGAGCGGGACCTCGCCTTCGCGTTCGCGTCTCCTCACCCGGCACTGCCGCGCCCGCCGCACGTCTGCGCACCTCCTCACGGATGCATGAGCTCGGCGCCCGCCTCCTCCGCAGCCCGGACGGAATCGCCCTCGAAGCCGGCTTCGCGCTCACCGCAGACACCGCTGTCGTGTCAGCCGAACATCGCGGCTGGCCTCACGTATCGCCACCGTAACGTCGTCATCGCCCGCATCGCAGGGCACGCGAGGTAGACGAACGGACGCGAAGTGAACCAGTTGCACGATCTCCTCCCGCTCGCCGTGGGGATGCTCATCTCGCCGCTGCCCGTCGTGGCGATCATCGCGATCATCCTCGCTCCTCGCGGACGGACGGCGGCACCCGCCTACGCCTCAGTGTTCATCGGCGTCTCCCTCGGCGTGGTCATGGTCGGCGCGCTCACCGCAGCGGGATCCTCCTCGGTTTCTCCGTCCGGCACGGCGAAGACCGTCTCGTTCGTCCTCGCGATCGTGCTCGCGCTCGGCTTCGCGGCGCTCGCTATCGCGAGTTGGCTCTCGCGGCCTCGCCACGACCAACCATCCAGAACCCCGGCCTGGCTCGCGGCTCTCGACGCCGTCACCCCGGGGAAAGCGGCGACCCTGGCGCTGATCATGGCGATCACCAACACGAAGAACATCCCGCTCGCGCTGAAGGGCGGCGCGCTGATCGGCGAGGCTCATCTCTCCCTTCTCTCGGCAGGAGGGCTGTGCCTCGCGCTGGTCGTCGCCGGTTCCCTGCCGCTCATCATCGCGGCCGCCGTCGCCACGAGCGGATCGACGGCCGTCACGAAGGCGCTCGAACGAGTGAAGACGGAGATGATCGCCCACAACGCGATGATCATGACGGTGCTGTTCGCGACCCTCGCCGCCAACGAAGCCGCCCAGGTCATCCGTCACCTGGCCTGAACACGACCACGTCAGGAGCAGCCCCCATGTCAGACGACACCCTTCCCATCGATGAGACGTGCATCGTCACAGCGCCGGCCGGCACCTTCTGCGGCACAGTCGCCGACGGTGCGCGCTCGTGGCGCGGTATCCGCTACGCCCAGCCGCCGGTCGGACCGCTGCGCTGGCGCGATCCCGTCGCGGCGTCTCCCGCCATCGGCGAGATCGACGCCACTGCGTACGGCAACGTGTGTCCGCAGAAGATGAACCCCGCAGTGCCCCTGGGTGACGGCGCGGTCATGGACGAGGACTGCCTCGTGCTGAACGTGTGGGCACCATCGGGGCAACATCGCGGCACCCTGCCGGTCATGGTGTGGCTGCACGGGGGCGCCTATACATTCGGGGCGTCGAGCCAACCGCTGTTCGATGCGACGTCACTGGCGACGAGCGGCGAGGTCGTCGTCGTGACGGTCAACTATCGGCTCGGCGCCTTCGGTTTTCTGGATCTCGCCGGGCTCCTGCCTGAAGAGGGTTTCGATCGCAACCTCGCCTTGAAGGACGCGTTGCTCGCGTTGCGCTGGGTGCGGGAGAACATCTCCGCGTTCGGGGGCGACGCAGGCAGAGTCACGGTGTTCGGGGAGTCCGCGGGAGGAGGGCTCGTGACCACGCTGCTGGCGACGCCTTCGGCTGAAGGTCTGTTCGCCCGCGCGATCGCGCAGTCCTCCCCCGCCTCGAGCATGTACGGCACCGAGCGGGCGCGTGACGTCGCCACCCGGTTCGTGCATGAGCTGGGCATCGATTCGACGGATGCTGCGGCAGTCGCGGGGGCACTGCGCGCAGCATCCGTCGATGACATCGTCACGGCGAGCATGAAGGTGTACGCGGCCGTGCCGAGCGAGGCCCCGGGAACCCTCGCGTTCGCGCCCGTCATCGACGGCGAGCTGCTTCCGGAAGCGCCGGTGACCGTGCTGCGCGAAGGACGCGGCATCCGGGTCCCCCTCTTGATCGGGACCAACAAGGACGAGGCGTCGCTGTTCACGTTCATGAAGTCGCCTCTCATCCCGATCACCGACGACCGTATCCGGCAGATGTTCGCCGACATGGCCGAGGACAATCCGACGATCGCTCTTCCCTCTGTCGCCCAGGTGCAGACGGCATACGAGAACGTGCGGCAGCGCGCCGTCGGTCTCGGGATCGCCCGTGACATCGGGTTCCGCATGCCGACCGTGTGGATCGCGGAGGGCCACAGCACGGTCGCCGATGTGTGGCTCTACCGCTTCGATCACGCCGCTCCCTTCCTGCGGCTGATCGGTCTCGGGGCGACGCACGCGACCGAGCTGCCGTACCTATGGGGCAATCTGTCGATCGGGCCGAAGGATCCGACGTTCCGGTTGGGCGGCCGTCGCGCCGCCGAGAAGATCTCGGTGCGGATGCAGGAGCGCTGGACGGCCTTCGCGCACGGACGCGCCCCCGATGCGAGGACGACGGCGGACGCCCCTGCGTGGTTGCCGTACTCCGCCTCCGACAGCAGTCGTCATACTCTCGTGATCGAGCGGCAGGACAGCATCATCTCCGACCTCGACGGTCCCCTGCGCGCGGCGTGGGGTGGCGGGGTGCTCAACTTCCTCTGAGGCCGAGGAACTCCCCGCCAGCGCCGGCGGATGTCAGCGTCTGGTGACGGTGGTGGATCTACCTCGCAGGCCTGCTCGACGGCCGGAAGTGGTGAGGGCTGTGCCAAGCTACCCGTATGACGGCCGAGTACGACTTCTTCGTTCGCATGCAGCAGAAGATGGACGAGCAAGCCGAAGACGTCTGGGACATGGTGCGCTACTCGCGGTCTCCCGGGTACAGGTTGCGTCTCGGCGAAGTCACGACCACCGAACTGAACTTCTTCCGCCTCCGCGAGTTCTGGACGAAGCGCGTGTACATCGTGACCAACGAGCCTGATGAGACCACGACCGGCGCGGATTGGGAGTGGATCATCGGTCACGGCGACCGGTGGATCCAGATACGTGTCCAGGCGAAGATCATCAATGCGAACGGGAGCTTTGCCGAACTCGGTCACCCCCGCGCGACCGGGGAACAGATGCGACGACTCCTCGATCCGGGACGCGAGAGTGTCGCGTGTCGTTGGATGCCGCTCTATGTCTTCTACGCGTCGGAGAACGTGGCGAAGACCACGGTGACGCGTGATGCGGGCTGCAGTGCGCAGCTGGCGTGGATCGTCAATGAGAACTACGGCAAACCGCCGCGCCGAGCCGGACGGCTTCGAGCCCTCGACCACCTCCCTCCCCGGGTCCCCCGTCCCGGCGCCATTCCGTGGTCTCACATCTTCAACGGGCTCGTGGCCCGTCTCCGGGCCGGTGAGTCGCTCGACACGATCATCGGAAGCCTGGCCGACGCCTCGCTTCCCCCGGCGGTGAAGAGCATCGATGACTTCTGGGAGCCCCGCGTGACGGCGGGCACGTGTTCCGCGGAGCTACCCGCGTACATCCGCACCATCGTTGCTCGCGATGACGATGATTTCGATGGAGCCCCGCTGACGGAGCTTCATGTTGCGACTCCCGAATCTCGACATGCCGAAGCCGAGCGTGCGAGCGGGCAGGCTGAAGGGGAACCCGGGGTCGCGTACACGGTTCGGGACGGGAGCCTCGAAGACTCCCCGGTGCCGCTCCCCTCGCGAACACTCATGATCGATCGCGCCGACACGCCGGAGGTTCTGGCGACGCTCCCGAGCTTCGTCTCGGTCCTCGACATCGATCGTCTCCCGCCTCTCCCCGAGCGGCCGTCGGAGACAGGCGCCCCGGGCTGATGACGTCGATCGTCTGCATGGCGCCGAGTGTCCCGAGTCGTCAGCGATCGACGGTGAACCAGGCCGTGGGGCCGTTCGTGAGCAACGGAGCATCCGTGCTCCCGAAGCGGGATGCGGCATCCGGCCACGCGACGAAATTCCTCTCGGCGCGACGCGCGATGCTCTTCGTCCTCGGGTCGACGGCGAACACGCCCCTCCCGCCGGTGCGCACCACAGACATCAGTTCTCGGATGTACTCGGCGGTCGGTCCGTCACCCGCCGGCACGGATGCCCGCACCTCGCCGTTCCGCACGCCGTCGTCCTCGGAACGTGACCGCACGAGGCTTGCGAGGCCGGCGCCGACGATCGCGTACACCCACCCCCGACCGGACGGGTGACGCACCACATAGTCACGATGAAACGCGTTCTCGGAGATGATGCTCGTGTCCACGAGCGTCACGTGAGGGCCTGCGCATTCGCTCAGCGACGAGCGAAACGTCGGGGTGGGCGTCTCGGGTTGTTGAGTCGCGTCGACGAATCTCACCGAGGGAAGGCTGGTTCGCACCGCCTCGCCGAACTGTTCTTCATCCGCGGGCGTCATGAAGACGCAGAGCCGGTGGAGCGTCGACGGTGTGCTCATGACACCAGTGGTGACGTGATCTTGGTCGCCCGGTAGGACTGCCCGTCTTTCGTGGCATGCCACCGGCGCCAGTGCTTCGTCGACATCCGGAAAGGCAGGTGCTTCTGCACGTGAGCGGCAGCAGCGTGCAACCGCTCGTCGGCGGGGAACCCGAGCCAGAGCGAGAGCGAGGACGCTGTGGTGCCGAACGTGGCCCGCATCCCGGACGCGCCGAGGAGGCGACCGTAGCCATCCACCGCGAACCGACCGAACGCCTCGGCGTCGATCCCCTCGTACGGCGCGCGCGTCATGGGGTCGACCAGAGTTACCTGCGCGCTCAAGACCAGTGCGGCCAGCGGATGCCCGTGCCCGGTCACCGCTCCGGAGCCCGCACCGCTCAGGGCGTCGAGCGTGGCATCGACGTCATCTTCACGAACCCTCCACCGGGTGTGCGTGCGCTGTCGACTCTGCGGTCCCCCGAGGTGCGCTGCCGCGAACGATTCGAAGCGGCCTGTGCCGTCGGGCGAGCCTCCGGCCCAGAGCTCGAAGGACATCTCCGGCGCACCGACGGTCAGCCCGGCGGCATCGAGGAAGGCCTGCACGCTCTCATAGGCAGTTCGGGGATTCTTGGTGCGAAGCGAGTGCGCCCCTCCCGCCGAGGTCGGCAATCCGTCGTAGGTCACGACCCCCTGATTCAGCGTCACCCCTCCATTATCCCGACTGCCCGCGGCGGCGTGGGAGGAACGACGACAGCATGCGCCGGTAATCTGGGTTCGGCGTGGGCGACAGCCGGCGGATTCAGGAGTGAGTGGATGAGGGCGTCGACGAGCACGCGGACGATGGTGCTGCACAGTGCGCACCAGGACCAGTTCGACGTGCCGGACCGGGACCTCGTGTTCTACGACCAGCCCTACGACGCCGAGCGGCTGTCGCGCATCACCGATGTGCATCTGTGGTCTCCCCTGGACGGGCCCATCGACCGTCTCCCGCAGATCATCACGGCGATGACGAACCTGAAAGCCCTCAGCATCGGCCCGGGGAGGGTCCTCCCCACCATCGTCACCGAACTGCGGCAGGGCGATCTCCCCGAGAGTCTGGAAGAGCTCTCGGTGCACATCAGCGATCGGACCCTGGTGTGGCCGGACGTGGTGGTGCCGAACCTGAAGACCCTCTACGTCGGCGAACCGTTCCGCTTCAAGAACGAGCATTTCCCCGAACTCCGGGCCCTCTCCCTCTACCCACAGAGATCTCTGAACAATGTCCGGCAGGCGCTCGAACTGCCGCTCGAAGAACTGAATCTGTTGAACGTGCCCACGGACGAGGAGATCTTCCGCCTCGTCGAACCGGTCGGGCTTCGCCGTCTCGGACTGATCGGTGGACGCACGCTGACGAGCCTCGCCGGGATCAGCGCGCTCCCCCAGCTGGAGTCGTTGCGGCTGAAGAACCTCACCGCTCTGGGCGACATCTCGGAGCTGGCAGCGCTCCAGCAACTCGAGATCGTGAATATCCAGTACTGCAAGAAGATCACCGGCATCGCCGCCATCAACGATCTCCCCCGACTGCGCAGGCTCACCCTGGTCGGATGCGGGAACATCGGCCTCGAGAGGATCGAGGCGAAGTTGTCGACGCTGGAATGGGCGAACACCGGCGCAACCACGTGACCGTCTGTTGGAGAGACTGCCCGGTAGCCTGGGAGCATGACGGAACTCTTCCGACGCACGGCCGAAGCCCTGCAGGAGGCGGGGTGGCAGTATGAGCCGCCTCTGCCCGCGGAAGATGGCGTTCCCTCCGCGCTGCGCACGGCACCCGAGACGGTGATCAGCTGGGTGTCCTCGTTCTCGCTGCTGTCGAGTTCAGACGAGACGGTGTGGTTCTTATCCCGCCGCGACTACTCGACCGGCGCGGAGGGCGCGTTCGCGTGGAACGAGTGCGAACAGCTGAGCATCCGGTCTGCGATCACAGATGACGAGGCGGCCGCGGTCTCCCGCTTCTGGGAACGTCACGTGCCCATCCTGCTGTCCGTTCGCGACGGATACGAGTATCTGGCGGTGCGAGACGACGGAGCAGTCGTCCACGGAACGGAGCCAGAGTTCGAAGAGGCGGTTGTCGTGTTCTCTCCGTTGGAGGATCTGCTGAGGTACATCATCGCGCGGCCGGCAGCACGGAACGGCATCGTCGAGAGACTCCTGTTCGATGGCACCGGCATCCCCGACCCGACGCGTGGCGACTAGCTCTCGGCGTCCGCATCCAAGGGCAGGTCGTCCGCATGCCCCGCAGCCGCGGCACGCGCATAGCGCTGCGCGTACGCTTCACGCGCGGCGTCTGTGTGCTCCTCGCCGTCCCATTGGTCCGGCAGCGGCTCGCCCTCACGGTGTGAGCGCGTCACACGCGCGAGACCGAACGCGACGGGCGTGTTCACAAACGCGCACCGGGTGAAGCTCGTGCCCGCAGAGAACGTGGCATCGACGAACGTGCAGTCCGTGAAGGTGGTATCCGAGAAGTCTGCTCCACTGAGGTCGGCGGCATCGAACAGGCACCGTTCGAATCGGGTATTCGGCAACGACCTCAATCTGGGCAGATCCGCACCCGTGAAGTCGCACTCGGTGATCTGCGTGCCGATCGCCAGTCCCTTCAGCGACGCTGCGCGGAAACTGCATCGCACGAAGCTGCGGTCGAAGCGGGGCTGCCCGGAAAGCGATACGGAATCGAACAGGCAGTCCGTGAGCTCGGATTCGAAGAACAGCAGTCGGCCGCGCGCCTGGCGGAAGTCCACGCCGGACAACGTGAGGAACCGGAACTGCAGACCATCGCGCCCCGATTTCACACCCCGCAGATCCAGCCGGCCCTCATCCGTCTCCGGCCAGTCGATGTCGAATCGATGCGGGCCTTTCACGATGCGTGATTGCTCCCCCATCTGCTCCCGGAGCGCAGCCAGCCGGTCCGGCGTCCACCGGCGCGACAGCTCGGCATCGCGAGGCGCTTTCACCGGCTCATTCATTGACCCATCCGCTCGGCAGCAGGCGTCGTCGCATCAGGAACTGCATCTGCGCCGGGCGCAGGCTCGTCATCGATGAGGAACGCGATCTTCCGTCGCTCCGCGTCCGCGTCGAAGGCAACGTCGCGAGCAGCGATGCGACGGATGAGGTCGGCGACTGCCGTGTGGATCGTCTGGCGCAGGAAGGCGACCGGATCAGAAGCGGCACTGGCGTCGTCGTCGCTGATCCGGATCTCTCCCGTGACGGTGCGTCGCGACAGAAAGACTCGCGGTGTCCGCAACCCCGACGGCCCGGGCACCGGAGTGCGAGAGGGAAGAGCCGGACGGCGGTGGATTGTGACACCGGATCGAGCACGGCTCTCAGCGCATCACGGTATTCGACGGTGTCCACCGGATGAGCCTATCGACAGCGCTCGTACGACGGGGCTGCACGCTCAGCTGTCGCGTTGGGAGATCGCATTCGATCAGAAGTCGAGGAAGCCTGCGACGATGTCGCGTACGGTCCCGTCTGCGCCCGGTGTGCCGTAGAAGTACACCGAGCCATATCCCCACAGGTATTCCGCGATGACGTCCTCGAGCTCGCCCTCCAGAGGCCACCCCTCCTCGTCGATCTGAAAGAGGAATCGATGGCCATCGGCGCGCACTGCATCAGCGAAAGCCGGCTCTCCTTGAATCAATACGGGTTCGTCATCGATCCGCACCAGTGCGGGCGTGGACGCGACGTCCGTTCCTGGGATCAGTGCTGTCGCGCGCAGTCCGGGCCATCCCAGGTCGTCCCGGCCGCCACGCGACGAGGGGTCATGGACGATCGCCCGCATAGCCATGTCCGGATACACCACATCCTCGTCTTCGATGCGGAAGCCGGCACGCAACACCACCGACACCTCACGGCCGCCCGTCCACGACGCACAGTCCGCGGCAAGAGTCAGCAGATAGCGATGCGTCTTCAGAAGCGGATGCGCCTCGATCACGGATGGCGGAGCACCACCCAACCGCGCCCCATCCCCGCGATCCGGCAATGCGGGGAACAAGAGCACGGGCATGCGTCAAGCCTATGGGGACATCGACGGCGGTCCCGGGCAACCCGTGGACGCTTCATCCCGAATCAGGAGAAGAGCTGGCGGAGCGCGTCGAGGTCGCCGGAGTCGACCACCTTCTGGACGGCGTCGATGGTCCCCTGGTTCGTGAACATGCCCTTGAGGGTGTCGCTCCAAATAGCCCGCACCGTGTCGACGTCACCGGCGTCAACCGCCGCGCCTGCGGACTCGATCGCCTGCTGATACGGAATCTGTGGGAACCCCGCAGGCGCGTCATCGGGGCTGTAGTACGGCACCCAGGGGATGTCGGGGTCGGGCGTGAGCCAGAGCACCTGGCCGGGGTGAATGTCACGCCTGTGGTTCATCGAGCCGAGGGTCGGGTACGCGCAGAGCCGTTCAGCAACCACGGCCTCGACGTCGCCCGGCTCGACGGTATACGTCACGGGCGTGCCGTTCGCATCTACTGCCACCTCACCCCGAGCGAAATCGCGGGCGCCCAGATCACGGAGAGTGCCGCGCCGCTCCCAATACAGACCGCCGCCGTCGCTGTAGACCTCGGACATACCGGAGCAAGTCTTCGACTCGGTCGATTGCGGCGTCGGTGCAGCCACGGTCAACCGCTCGGTGTCAACCGTGGGTGCGGATGCCTTCGACGTCTGAACTGCCGTCGGTGCTGCGGCGGTACACCCGGCCAGCGCGGCAGCCGTCAAGGCGAGCGCGGCGAGTACAGGGGCGAGCTTGTGCGTGCCGGACATGACGCCATACTGACAGACCGGTCCCCGCTTCTCGACGTCAGCCAGGCGCGCGTGAGACGGATACCAGCCGAGCCCGTTCCGGACAGGAAAAAAGCCCCGGAGTCCCGCGTGTTTCTGCGGTTCTCCGGGGCTTCGTGGTCGGGCTGACAGGATTTGAACCTGCGACCCCTTGACCCCCAGTCAAGTGCGCTACCAAGCTGCGCCACAGCCCGTTGTTCTGCACTCTCGCGCAGGCAACTCCCCTATCTTAGCCGCATCCCAGGCCGCTCCGCGAACCGGCCCGTTGCGTGTGTCGGATGCCCGGCGTAGCGTCGCGGCATGGCGACGATCACGACCGAGGTGGCGACGACCGCCCGTTGGGATGACGTGCAGCATGCGCTCACCGGCGGCGGGGATGGAGCGAGTTGCCAGTGCATCTGGCCGGTGCTCAGCAACAAGGACTGGAACGCGACCACGACCCCGCAGCGCACCGAGATGTTCCGCGCCGAGATCGAAGACGGTCCGCCGCCGGGCATCATCGCCTACGTCGACGGCGAGGCCGCCGGCTGGATCCGCATCGGTCCCCGCACCCGCCAGGCGCGGGTCCCCCGTACCCGCATCATCGCTGCGGCCAGCACCGAACCATTCGACGACGAGTCCGTCTGGGCCGTGACGTGCTTCGTGGTGCGCCGAGAACACCGCGGCGCCGGGCTCAACCTCGAACTCCTGCACGCCGCCGTCGACTACGCCCGAGAGTCCGGGGCACGCCTCATCGAGGGCTACCCCGTCGACACAGGCGGCGAGAAGCAGCGCACCAACGATCTGTTCCACGGCACGCTCGGCACGTTCCTCGCGGCGGGCTTCACGGAGCAGGCCGAACTCAAGCCCGGGCGCACGCTCGTCGCCCTCGACCTCGCCGCATGATCGTGAGCGTCGAGAAGCCGCTAGCGTGAAGTCATGAGCGACGTGACTTCGACCATCGACGATCCCGAGCTCGGCACGTTCACGCGTGCCCGCACGGAACTCACCGACGGCTCCGTGCTGACGCACGACTGGTTCGTCGGCACCGTCTCCGTCGAAGGCACCGAGCTCGAGCTCATGCTGGAGGGCACGACCTCCAGCGAGGTCGCACCGCTCCTCCCCCGCCTGCGCGACACGGTGAAGCGACTGGACATCGTGCGCCGTATCGCCACCGACGCGGTCGTCACGAACTTCAGCACAGGCGACCCTGAAGCTCACGAGCTCGACGACGCCGCGTCCGACCTCACCATCGAGGCCATCGAGGCGGCCACCGACGGCACGGTCGTCGTGCACCTCATCGACAGCTGCGGCGAGCACTTCCCCGAGGGGTACTGGCCCGCCGTGCATCTCGGGGTCGATGACAGCGTCGTACAGGTCACCGTCGAATCGTGAACCGTCGAGTCGCGACCAGCGTGACCGCACAGAGCACGTCGCGAGGGCCGACCACGCCTCGACCCTACGATGAGGGCATGCAACGCCGCACCCCGTCGCCCACTCTCGCGTGGAGCTTCCTTCCGTTCGCCGCGGTGTCGATCCTCCACGCGGTCCTGCTTGCCGCGAACAGCCCTCTCGCCGCCCCCACGAAGTTACTGCTGATGCCGATGCTCGCTGTCCCGGTGCTGGTTTCCGCACGCCGTCTCACTCCGCGCTCCGCACTGATTCTGCTGCTCGCCGCGCTGCTCTTCTCCTGGCTCGGCGACGGCGCCGGCGCCTTCTTCCCCGCAGGCCCCGAGCTACCCCTCATGCTGCTGTTCTTCGACATCGCCCACGTGGCATACATCGTGCTGTTCGCGCGTCTCCTGGCGGTGCGTCGTATGCCATGGTGGGCGCTCGTCTACTCCGCATGGTGGGTCGCGATGATCGCGGTACTCGGCCCGCACACCGGCAGTCTGCTCCTCGCGGTCGCCCTCTACGGGCTCGTGCTGGGCGGAACAGCCGCTTTCTCGGCCCGCTGCCATCCCCTCGTCGCGGTCGGCGGCGCGTTCTTCCTCACGAGCGACACGATTCTCGCCTTCCGACTGTTCCTCCCCGATTCGCTGCCGTCGTGGAGCAGCCCCGCGGTGATGCTCACCTACACGATCAGGCAGGGCCTGCTCATCGCCGGTGCACTCGTGACCCTGCGGAAGCGGAGCTCCTGATGGATGCCGCGCGCGTCGACAGCTGGCTGTGGGCGATCCGTGTCTACAAGACGCGTTCGGCCGCGACGACGGCATGCCGCGCAGGACATGTACGCGTGAACGGCGACAAGGTGAAGGCCGCGCAGCAGATTCGCGTGGGCGACGAGCTGCGCATCCGCATCGCGGGCTTCGACCGGATCCTCATCGTGCGTCAACTCCTCGTCAAGCGTGTGGGGGCACCGGTCGCCGCTCTCGCCTACGACGACCGCACACCCGAGCGTGAGCCCCAAGCGGCCCTGGGCCTCCGTGACCGCGGAGCCGGGCGACCCACCAAGCGCGAACGTCGCGACATCGACAGGCTGCGCGGGCGGAACGACGACCACCTGAACTGATATCTCGGCATGCATCTATTGCACCCCTCCTAAGAATCGAAGTTATGTTCTAAAGTGGAGGCATGGCACACACGACCGATTTCGACCTCGCACTTGAGGCCCGACGTCGCGTGCTGGATGCCTGGGTCGCGACGAAACGTCGGATCGCCGCACTCGAAGCGCAGGCCGCCGAGCTGCTCGCCGAGCAGATCGCACTCCACGATGCCGACGTCACCGCGAGCCCGTTCCATCGCGACGCGATCTACCGCTCGATGGTCGCGGAGTTCTCGGCCGCCGGCCAGGTCTCGAAAGGCTCGATGGAGTTCGCCTTCGCCGACGCCCAAGCGCTGCACACCCATCTCCCCGCCGTTCGCGCCGCCTTCTCGAACGGCTCCATAAGCGTCGGACACGTGCGCGAGATCGCCAGGGCGAGCGCGATCGTCGCCGAAGCCATCCGCAACCAGAAGGCCGATGCCACGGTCATGGCACTGTTCGAGACCGCGGTTCTGGTGGTCGCCGAACAAGACACGGCTGCCCGCACCAAAGCCCATGCGCGACAGGTCGCCGCCGCCCTCGTCGGAGAGACGCTCGTCGAGAGGCACCGACGCGCCGCGGAAGAGCGATGCGTGACGGTGAAGTCCCTCGACGACGGGCTGGCACTGCTCACCGCTGTGCTCCCCGAATGGATCGCCACCGCGATCTCCGATCGGTTGAACCGGATGACACGTGAGGTCGTGCGCGCCCGAGACGACCGCGAGATCGTGCCCCTGCCCTGGTGGTTCGACGATGCGGGCGACGGCGACGGCGTCGGCCCCGAGGACTTCGCCCTCGATGACCCGGCGTTCGATCTGCTCGACGACGGAGCGCTCCCGGGAGCCGGCGGAATGATCCCGAGCGCCGACGGAGACACGTTCGCCACCGACCCTGAGGTCGTGCACTTCCCGGCGGATACTCGGACGTGGGCGCAGACCGAAGCCGACCTCTTCACCGACCTCCTCCTCACCGCCGACCCCAGTGCCGCGCACGGTGACGGCCTCGACGGCATCCAGGCCCGCATTCAGGTCACCGTCGCAGCGAGCACGCTCGCCGGTGCCGACGACAGCCCCGCAGAACTCGACGGTCACGGACCGCTGCACCCCGACATCGCGCGCGACCTCGCGGGGCGCAACACTGGCTGGACCCGCCTGTTCCTCGACGCGACCGGCATGGTGGTCGAGACCGACACCTACACCCCGACCGAGGGGATGCGACGGTTCCTCCGCGCGCGCGATCAACACTGCCGGTTCCCGGGGTGCCGCATGCCCATCCACCGCTGCGAGATCGATCACAATCACGATCACGCGAAGGGTGGGAAGACCAGGCTCGACAATCTCGGCCACTTCTGCCGAAGCCACCACACCCTCAAGCACCCGGATATCCCGGAGCCGCATCGATGGACTGCACAGCAGGAGAAGGACGGCAGCGTCACGTGGCACAGTCCGCTGGGCCGTGACTACGCCGACCCGCCACCCCGGCGCGTGATGTTCGTCTGAGTCACGGTATTCGCAGTGCTCGAGAAGAAATCAGCTGGGTGCCGCGAGCAGCTCGAGTAGCCAGCCGGCCGAACGGATCCGCGCGGCGCCTGCGGTCTCGGCCCGTTCGCGGAGCCCACGGTCGCTGGTGACCGCGATCACCGTCTGTCTCATGGCGATACGACGCTCGATCTCGGCGACGATCGCATCGTCGCCCCCGGCCTCGGCACGGACCACGGCGACCGTGCTCGCGTCGTCATCGATGCCTCGCGCCTGCCCCTCGACCACCATCGACACCTCGGGGAACCACTCGTCACCCCCGAGCTCCAGCTCGTCCGCGGGGACCGCCAACTCCTCCAGACGAGCACGCAGGCGAGCCGCCGCCCCCGCACGGTCCTTCCACCAGCCGTCCGGAACGGATCCGACGACATTCGCTGCGTCCACCACGATCGTCGGACGGACCTCGAGCAGCGCACGCAGCGCCGTCCACGACGCCCCGAAACCGGGGTGCAGCGGCCGCGCATCCACCTGGTCGACCGGCACCCACTCCAGCGCGACGCTCTCCGGGTCACTGATCACCGGTTCGAATGGCACCGGCACGTCGGCGATGACGGTGGTGTACGACCAGATGCCCAGGTCGAGCACGCTCGTGAACCGAGCACGTACCGCTCCGTCCGGCACGCCCGCCTCTTCCTGAGCTTCGCGGATGGCTCCGGCGATAGCACTCTCACCCTCGTGCAGCGCTCCGCCTGGCAGGCCCCAGGTGCCACCGAAGTGGCTCCAGGAGACACGATGCTGCAGGAGGATCCCGCGGGCGGGGTCGTAGGCCAGAAGACCGGCGGCGCCGAAGCGCCCCCAGTACTTCTCCCCCGTCTCCGCGACCACCCAGGCATCGCCGGGGTTCCGTGGCCCCTCAGGGCGACGCGGCTCACCGGAGGCAGGAGGTACGACAGTCACGCCCTCAGCCTTTCACAGCATCGGGGTCACGGCACTACGGCGCGACACGCGCCGGAACAGATCAGCGCTGACGCTTCTCGCGTACCCGCATGTTGATCACGATCGGCGTGCCCTCGAACGAGTAGAGCTCGCGCAGACGCCGCTGGATGAACCGGCGGTACCCGGGGTCGAGGAATCCGGTCGTGAACAGGACGAACGTCGGCGGACGCGTCGACGCCTGCGTGCCGAACAGGATGCGCGGCTGCTTGCCGCCGCGCAGCGGGTGCGGGTGCTCGGCCACGAGCTCAGCGAGGAACGCATTGAACTTGCCCGTCGGAATGCGACGGTCCCAGTTCTCCAGCGCCGTCTCCAGCGCGGGCACGAGCTTGTCGAGGTGTCGTCCGGTCTTCGCGGAGATGTTCACGCGCGGGGCCCAGGCGACGTGCGCCAGGTCCTGCTCGATCTCTCGCTCGAGGTAGCGACGGCGTTCGGCGTTCTCGAGGTCTTCGTCGTTCAGTCGGTCCCACTTGTTGAACGCCAGGACGAGGGCGCGTCCCGAATCCAGAACGAGGTCGATGATGCGCACGTCCTGCTCGCTGATCGACTCGGAGACGTCGAGCACGACGACGGCGACCTCTGCCTTCTCCAACGCGGCAGAGGTGCGCAGCGACGCGTAGAAGTCCGCACCCTGCGCCATGTGCACACGACGACGGATACCGGCGGTGTCGACCAGACGCCACATCTTCCCGCCGAGCTCGACGACCTCGTCCACCGGGTCGCGGGTGGTGCCGGCCAGATCGTTGACGACCACGCGCTCCTCGCCGGCTGCCTTGTTCAGCAGTGACGACT
>Ga0160464_100316_pt1 | contig 42355 bp, 39 predicted proteins | sample HID1971I_E11MG_FD_108275 | JGI IMG/M metagenome (GOLD analysis project Ga0160464, IMG submission 108275) | Enriched millipede-associated microbial communities from UW Madison campus, WI, USA - HID1971I_E11 MG | ecosystem: Host-associated > Arthropoda: Insects > Digestive system > Unclassified ... | reverse complement strand
ATTTAGTTTTTCCAGGTATTGGCTTCTTACCTTTTCCAGGGAGTCTGTGGAGATCTCGTCGGCCTCCAGGTACAGTTTGGCTGTAACCATGGTGCGGTCGGTGAGGCGGCTAAAGAAGTCCGCTTCCATAAATTTGAGGAACATGAAATAGACCGCGCAGAGTACGGCCAGCAAGGTCAGGGTGCTGGTGAGCGTAAAGTATAGGGACAGGCGGTCTTTGATCTTCATGGGTGTTGGTTTTGTCCTTTAAGTTTTTAGGATATATCCCATGTTTATCCTGGTGTGGATCAGTTTTTTCTCAAAGCCTTTTTCTATTTTCTTGCGTAGAAAATTGACGTAGACATCAATGACATTGGTGCCCGTGTCAAAGTTGATATCCCATGCATTCTCGGCGATATATTGCCGGGACAGGAGACGGTTTGGGTTGCGCATAAAAAGTTCAAGGAGTGTAAATTCCTTAGCGGTGAGTTCGATGGGGATGCCTGCACGCTGCACTTCTTTACTGTACACATTGAGCGTCATGTCTTCAAAGTGGAGGATCTGTCCGCTGACTGGACCGGCTTCCTTGCTGTGTCTTCTAAGGAGGACTTCAATCCTGGCCAGGAGCTCGCGGAAATGAAAGGGCTTGACGAGGTAATCATCTGCGCCGGTGTTGAGCCCGAGGACTTTGTCGTCAACAGAACCCATCGCCGTCAGCATCAGGATCGGTATTCCCTTATTGATCGTTCTTATGCGTTGACAGATCTCTATGCCGTTGATACCTGGCATCATGATATCGAGGATCAGTAAATCAAATGAATTTTTCTGAAAAGCCAATAGCGCATCTTCACCATTGGAGAAAACGGAAACTTCATAATTCAATTCTTCGAGCCCTTTTTTTATGAGCGCGGCGATTTTGATGTCGTCTTCTGCGATTCCGATGTTGATCATATAGACAAATATAGCAGATTGAAAATAGATCGCTAAAAGCTGGTAGTATTAAAGCCTGACAGCCAGCCCGGCATAGAAGTTTCTAGGGGCTGCGGCATTGAAGTAACGGGCACCGAAAGCATTCAGGTCATTGCCTAAACTGTATTTTTGGTTGAGCAGGTTGTCGGCACCGATATAAATCTCTATAGGTGCATAGCCGATATAAAATGTTTTTCCTGCTTTTGCCTGTAACAGATGATAGTATTTTGCGTAGGTGGTATTGGCATCATTTAACGGGATTTTTGAGGTATAGTTGTGCTGAACAAACAGAGATATGTTTTTTGCAAACTGAAACTGTGTGCTGTTCAGCAACACCGAAGCAGGTACGCCGGTCAGGTTATTGCCACTATAGTCTGTTTGTCCGTCTGAATACCCGCTAAACCTGAAGCGGCTAAAGGTAAACGCATTTCTCCATTGCAGGCCCCTTAGCCATCCGTTTGATGTGGCAGGAATAATCCAGGCCGACAGGCTGGTCTCCAGTCCCATCTGTTTGGTACCGCCCGCATTGATGAAATATTCTGCGTCCGATGCATTTACACGCCTGACGATGGCTTGCTGTAAATGATAATAAAAAGCATTGATGTCCAGATAGACCCGATCGTTAAGGCCTTGTAGCCTGAAACCGCTTTCATAATTCCAGCCAGATTCCGGCATCAGGGAAATGTTGATCTGCTGGTCGGAAGCCCTGACCTCCGCAAGGGTGGGAGGCGAGTACCCCCGGCTAACGGAAGCCCTCCATGAAAAATTGTCGGTAAATAAATAAGAGAGCGCTAAACGCGGCATGATCTGAATGCCAAAGTCATTGCTGTTTTTGAGGCCAGGATTTGGGGCGATAGCCTGATAGCTGTATCCGTAGAGATTGGCGCTTGCGGAAAGTTCCGCCATCAGCTTTTTTGCCAGGTCTACACTCAGGTGTGCAAAAGCGAAATTTGACTTTGCTTTCAGATCATCGATATTTTGCACAGCACCCGGGGTACCATAGTTGTTGTCGAAATTGTTGACATCTGTTGAGGTCTGCATACTTTCCAGGCCTGCGTTTATTTTCCACTGGGTGGTATTTACCTGGCTGGTATATTCAACATAGGTCCTCGCCCCCAAAGTATTTTCCTTTCTTTTTTCATAATTGCTGATGAAAGGATTTTTGAAGTCTGTATAGGAACCAAATACAGCGATGAAGTGCTTGACTTTAGGGCTTATGGTCCATGTGTGTGACAGTCCACCATATAAGGTCTTGCTGTATATACCTGCATTTTGCTCACTGGCTCCTTTGTTTGGTCCCGCTGCAGATCTGGAAGCTGCCGGATTGCCCTCATATTGTGTCAGATTGAGCCCGCCGGGTGTATTGTAGTGGATATCGGAGTAAAACAGCAGGGCCTTCAGACTGGCATTGGGGTGATAATCGTATTTTTGAAGGGCTTGCAGATATTTGCGGTTCATCCCGCTATGATCGCGGTAGCCATCGCTTCTTTGATAAGCCTGGGTAAGGCTTAATGAATATTTTTCCGACTGCTGATTGTAGTTCAACGCCTCGCGAAATGCACCATATGATCCGCCCTCCAGTTTCAAAGCCACTTTAGAGAAATCACTCAGGGTACTTTGCGGATTTATCAGCACCACACCGCCTGAATTGGCGCCAAAAATGCTGCTGTGCGGACCTTTCAAAACCTGTAGTTGCGCGGCGCCTGCGACGTCCAGTGCATTGAGGTAGCTGTTGCCCCCGGCATCGGTGAGCGGGAAGTCATCAAAATAGATCTTTACATTTCTCACGCCAAAGGGAGACCGGAGCAGACTGCCCCTTATAGACAGACGGTAGCTGCCGGGGGAGCGTTCTTCCATCCGGACCCCCGGTACCGTATTCATCGCAGAAACCATTGAGCTTGAGGGTTGAAGATTGAGCGTTTGCTGGTCTATAAGACCAATGGAACCAGTAGAACGCAGCAGGGGCTGTAAAGAAAAATAAGGCCGTATGACGACCTCATTTAACTTTTTTATGCTGTCAACAGGTTTCTTTATGGGCTTGTCTTGCGCATTTGCGGCTAGGTGAATCAGGATCGATGTTGAAAAAAGGAGCGCAGACTGTTTTAAGTTCATGTCAGCAAATATATTTATTTTTATAACCGCTCTCCTGCGATTATTTTGTTACGGCGACACGCCAGATGGTGCTGCTTACATCATCGGCAACCAATAAGGCGCCATCGGGCGCAATAGCTACACCCACCGGACGGCCATATACTTCGCCTTTATCTTTGTCCGCAATAAACCCGCTCAGAAAATCCTGCAACTTTCCACTCGGCTTGCCATTATTGAAAGGTACAAATGCCACCTTATATCCAGATAACTCTGAACGGTTCCAGGAACCGTGTTGGCCAATGAATGCACCGCTTTTATAAGGCGCCGGAAAGGCAGAACCTGTGTAAAATGCCAGGCCGAGAGAGGCGGTGTGCGAACCTACAGCTACGTCGGGAACGATCGTTTTGGCGACTAGTTCTGGTTTTTGTCCGGCCATACGCGGATCTTCATGCTGGCCGAAATAGGCATAAGGCCAGCCATAAAAGCCACCTTTTTTAACACTGGTGATGTAATCGGGCACGAGGTCATCACCCAGGCCGTCACGCTCATTAACGGCGGTCCACAATGTGCTGGTTCCAGGCGCCCAGGCCATGCCAACCGGATTTCTTAAGCCAGCGCCATAGATGGTTTCGCCTGTGCCATCCGGATTGATTTCCAGGATATTGGCCCTTCGGACTTCATGTTCTATGCCATTTTCGCCGACATTGCTTCCTGAACCTACCGAAACATATATTTTGGAGTTGTCGGCATTGGCAATCAGGTTCCTCGTCCAATGGTTGTTGTAGCCCCCGGCGGGCAGATCAAGGATTTTGGTGCCCCTGGCGGTGATTTTGGTATCGCCAGCTTTGTATGGATATTTTACTAAGCCGTCGGTATTGGCTACATAAAAAGAGTTACCAATGACGAGTACACCGTAAGGCTGATTGAGTCCGGTGAGGAAATTGGTTTTCAGTTCAGGAATGCCATCGCCATCCTTGTCGCGGAGCAGGACGACGGTATTGGCACTTTCGCCAGCTACTTCAGCCTTGGCCTTGCCGGTGATGGCATTGGCTATTTTTTCTTTGGTGGAACGTTCAGAATTGGAGAGCACAACGAATATATCGCCATTTGGGGCAACATAGATATTTCTCGGGCTTTTAAATCCAGTTGCAAATTTAGCGACCGTAAAGCCGGCTGGCGCGACCGGGGTTTTGCCATCCGGCCAGCCAATGACTTTGCTGAATTTGTTTTTAGAGGCATTGGTGTCGGGTGGAGGTAGGTTGAGTGCAGGCTGGTTGTCTATGGCCAGGCTGTCGGTCATGGAGGAATCTGCTGCAGTGCTGTCAGAGCCAGAGGAATTGGAGTTGGAATTGCAAGCGACTGCGAAAGGCAATGCCAGGCTGAGGAACAGTAGTTTTTTCATAGGAGATGATATTTTGATTTACAATACGGGTTTTAACTGTATCCAAACATTTTCGGCGAGTATTTTCTGCCCTTCGGCAGTAGGATGAATGCCGTCGCTTTGATTGAGACGGGCGATGCCACCGACATTTTCCAACAGGAAGGGAACAAACGTCATATTGTTCTTGTCGGCCAGCTTGACAAACAGGTTGCGGAAGTCTGTCGAATATTTTGCACCCATATTTGGTGGTACCTGCATGCCCTCCAGCACCATCTTGGCCTGCGGGTATTTAGCCTTCACTTTGTTGATGATTTCCTGAAGGTTGGCCTCGGTTTCATTGATGGGGATACCCCTCAAGCCGTCGTTTGCGCCAAGTTCGAGTACAAAGATGCTGACGGGTTGCTTCAGTAGCCAGTCAATCCTTCTTTTTCCGGCAGCGGAAGTTTCACCGCTCAGGCCTCCATTGATTACTTTGTAAGAGAGCTTCAGGGAATCGATCTTTTTCTGAATGAGTGCTGGATAAGCTTCAGAAGGATCGTCCAAACCATACCCTGCGGTCAAACTGGTGCCGAAAAATAAGATGTTTTGAGTTTCTGCTTTGGTTTCCGTGGCGACTGGCGCTGTTTCTGAGGGCTTCGCATTGCTGATGCCATCTTCTTTGTTTTGATTTTGATTGTTGCCGCAGGCAGCAACGAGTAATGCCGGTAAGAGCAACATTGTGTAATGGAATCGTAACATAAATAGAATTTAAAAATCTAAAGTAGCAATTACTTGTTTAACCTCTTATATTTAACAGGTAAGCTAGCATTTAGTTTACATTATTACGTTTAAACTCAATTCATGTCTGTAGAAACAATCCTGGATATTAGAAATGTGAATAAAATATATAAAAGCGCGGGGAAGGAACTGACCGTTCTTGCCGGTGTCAGTTTCTCCCTGGAGAAAGGGGATACGGTGGCGATCACGGGTCCGTCAGGCAGCGGAAAAACAACTTTGCTTGGGCTCTGTGCCGGACTGGACCGGGCTAGCAATGGCACAGTAGAGCTCAACGGAATTGTGCTGGACCAGCTTTCGGAAGATGAAAGGGCTTCAGTAAGGAACCGCTACATCGGGTTTATCTTTCAAAATTTTCAGCTGATGCCTACATTGACCGCATTGGAAAATGTGATGGTGCCGATGGAACTGAGAGGAGAAAAAGGGGTGCGTGAACTGGCTATGGAACTGCTGGATAAGGTTGGCCTGGCGGACCGCTGGCATCATTATCCGGTACAGTTGTCGGGTGGTGAGCAACAAAGGGTATCTATTGCCCGCGCTTTTTCGAGTCGCCCGGCCATTCTTTTTGCCGATGAACCTACAGGCAATCTCGATGCAGAAACCAGTGAAAAAATAGAGAAGCTGCTGTTTGACCTCAATAAAGATGCGGGCACAACACTCGTCATCGTGACGCACGATCCGGAGCTGGCCCTGCGTACCAACAGGATCATCAAATTAAAAGGGGGACAGGTGATATCAGATGAGAAGAACCATGGATGAGGCTTTGGTGAAGAGGCCCGTACAGTGGGGCTGGTTGTTTAAGATGGCTTGGCGCGATAGCCGGCGCAACCGTTCGAGGTTGCTGCTTTTTATCTCTTCGATTGTACTTGGCATCGCTTCCCTGGTGGCGGTGTATTCCTTTAGCGATAACCTGAAAAGGGATATCGAAGGCCAGGCAAAGGAATTGGCGGGGGCCGACCTGATTGTCGACACCCGAAAGCCGGTTTCTAAAAAAGTACAGGCTATGCTGGACAGCCTTGGTGATGAGAGGGCTTCAGAGAGAAGCTTCGCCTCGATGTTGTATTTTCTGAATAATTCGGGCAGCAGGCTGGTGCAAATAAGGGCGTTGGAAGGTGGATATCCTTATTATGGGGACATCGAAACCAGTCCGGCGGAGGCTTCTGCAGAATTCAGGCAGGGCGAACGAAAAGCCTTGGTAGACAAAACAGTGATGCTTCAGTTTGGTGCTAAAATCGGGGATTCCATTAAGGTCGGAAAGCTCAACTTTAAGATTGAAGGGGCACTGGATAAATTGCCCGGACAAACGGGCGTCACGTCGACGGTAGCGCCGGTGGTTTATATTCCGCTTAAATACCTGGAAGCGACCGGACTGACCCAGATTGGGAGCCGGATCCAATATAAATTTTATTATAAGTACAACAATCCGAACGCAGTAGAGGCGGTTTTGAAAAAGATCCAGCCGGTATTGGATAAGCAAGGGCTGGATGCGGAGACTGTAGAATCTACCAAGCAGGATACCGGAAGGGCTTTCGGGGATGTAAACCGATTTCTTGCTTTATCAGGTTTCGTTGCACTATTACTGGGCTGTATAGGCGTAGGAAGTGCGATCCAGGTCTATATTGCGGAGAAGCTGGCGGCGATTGCGACGTTACGTTGCCTTGGTGTGCGGGCATGGGAGGCTTTTTTGATCTACCTGATCCAGATATTTTTTATTGGTTTAATCGGGGCTATCGCGGGTGCCGCATTGGGCACAGTTATTCAGTTTTTGCTACCTGTAGTTTTGAAGGACTTCCTGCCTGTGGAGATTACTATGCAGCTGTCCTGGTCTGCCATCGGACAAGGGATTCTGGTGGGCGTGGTCATCGCTATTTTGTTTGCATTGCCTTCACTGCTCTCTGTGCGGCGGGTTTCCCCATTAAATGCGCTCCGAATTTCATTCGACCAGCCAGAGACTCGTATTGATCTTTTAAAATGGTTGGTTTATGGGCTGATCCTGCTATTTGTGTTTCTATTTACTTACCTGCAGATGAAAACATGGATGCAGGCGGTCATATTTACATCCAGTATTTTATTTGCCTTTTTGCTCTTGTTTGCTTTTGCGTACTTGCTGATGTGGCTGCTTAAAAGACTTATTCCTGCTTCTTTCGGGTATTTGTGGCGACAGGGCTTTGCCAATTTATACCGGCCCAATAACCAGACGATGATGCTGACTGTGTCTATTGGCTTGTCTACAGCTTTTATTTGCACGCTGTTCTTTGTGCAGGGTATTTTAATGAACCGCGTAACTTTGTCGGCAGGGGAAAACCAGGCCAATATGATTCTTTTTGACATCCAGAGTGATCAGAAAGACTCATTGGCACAGCTGGCCCGGAACTATAAACTGCCGGTGATGAACCAGGTGCCGATCGTGACTGTCAGGATCGAAGAGATCAATGGCAAGCGCTCTTCAGATTTGGCTAAGGCTGACAGCCTGTCGAAGCCTGCCGAAAAAAATGAGGAGCCGTCTCAGCGGGCTTTTCGGGGAGAATTGCGGGTTACTTTCCAGGATACATTGACAGAAGCCGAAAAAATAGTGAAAGGTGTATGGTCAGGGCGTGTAAAAGCAGGAGCTGAAATCTACGTATCATTAGAGGAGAATTATGCCAAAAGGATCCATGTGGACATAGGAGATAAAATTGTCTGGAATGTGCAGGGGATGCTGGTACCCACTGTTGTAGGAAGTTTGAGATCGGTCAACTGGAGCCGGATGCAGACCAATTTCAGGGTGGTATTTCCCAAAGGAGTGCTGGAAGATGCACCGCAGTTCTTTGTGATCATGACCCGGGTGCCCTCTAAGGAAGTGTCTGCCAGTTTTCAAACTGCCGTGGTAAAGGGTTTCCCGAATGTATCGGTCATCGATCTGAAGCTGATCCTGCAGGTACTGGATGAATTACTGTCCAAGATTGGCTTTGTCATACAATTTATGGCGGGATTGAGTATGCTGACGGGCTGGATCGTATTGATATCCACGGTGCTGACCAGCAAGAGCCAGCGGTTGAGGGAAAGCGTGCTTTTGCGCACACTGGGGGCGAGCCGCAGGCAAATCCTCATGATCACCGCCTTGGAATATTTATTTTTGAGCGTACTGGCCGTTGGTGCAGGATTGATCCTCTCCCTTGGTGGCAGTTATGCGCTTGCCGTGTATAGCTTTGATGCTGTATTTACGCCGCCCATTGTTCCAATTATCGTGTTGTTTGTTGTCATCTGTTTGTTTGTCGTGATGACCGGTGTACTGGGTAGCAGGAAGGTGTTTAGCCATCCACCGATAGCGGTATTGAATAGTTAGGGCTTATTTTTCTCTTGCGGATCATGACGGCGGGATTGCCCTGGTAAACGGAATAGGCTTGCAAAGCCGTGTCGGCAACTGCAGCGCTGAGTAAGACGGCATGGGAATATGCCGTCACACCGGGACATACGATGGCTCGTGCGGCGATCCATACACCGTCTTCCAGGGTAATGGGCCGGGTATAGAGATTGAAGTCTTTGCATTTATAATTGTGGTTGCCAGTCAAAAGCATGGCCTGCTGAGAAATACATACGTTCGTACCTATTATCACATGATCCAGATTGTCGATGTAACAATCGGCCAGCCAGGAATGGTCACCCAAACTCAGCTTCCAGGGATACCTGATATAAACGGAAGGTTTGATGCGTACATCTTTACCGATCCGGGCACCAAATAGTTTTAAGATGAGGACGAGTACGTTGCTAAACGGGATCATACCGGAGCGAAAAAAAAATATGCTCACCAGGTACCAGCACCAGATTTTAAGTGTAGAAGCTCCTGTACGGAACTGCTGCTTGTCGAATGATTTTCGAAGTTGGGTAGTTTGTAATCTATTTCCTGTCATGCGTTAAAGCTTGTCGGCCGGATCGTCCAGCCATATAAAGATGAAAAACGAGAGGAGAATATAGAGCAATGTGTTGTATAAAACATGGTGATCAGGAAGGAAGTAAAATGAGGTTTGGTCGAATAAGGCGATCATAGTTAGTCTGAAAATATTGAATGTTTGAATAGTGGATAGACATAGCAGGAGGAATTTTATCCTGGAGACCAGAGGTTTAGGGTAGGAAAGGACGAAGGCCGATACGAAGCTCATAATGCCGTAACCCAGGCAAGAATATACCATGATAAATCCGGCTCTTCCGGATACATGAAGTCGGCTGGACGTGGTAGTCACTTTATATTCCAAGTATTCCAGGATCATGGCTGTTGTCCGGATATTAAAATTGCGCCATGCTTCAATATAATTAAAGTGCCTGTCTAGGGTTTTGGAGTAAAATCCACCAGCCGAACTAAGTCCGATAAAACCCAGGTGAAAACCATAAAAACAAATGAACAGTGCCAGAAAGCATACAGTAAATCGGACGGCGGGTGGGTTTTGGCACTTATGTTGAAAGGGGATATCTTGATATGCTGACATTTTTTCTTCGATTTTGATATCGACGATCATCCTGAACCAGAAACCTTGCAGGAAATGATAGATCAGTCCGGTTTTTCCATCTAACAATCCACGCTGTAACAGTATCCTATATATGAAGTATAAGAACGGACGTATGTGCAAGGGCAAGTGCCACCACAGCCGTTTGAGCCAGGCATTTTTTTGATCGGGTGTACCAAAGAGACTGGGTTTGATGGACTGTTTTCTGATGTTTTGTCTGCGTTCTATTTCTTCAGTGGCCAGGAGATCGCTGTATGTATTGTGTTTGCTGATCCAGAAGCTGATCTCGTTTTCTTTCAGGTTTTCCTCTATGAGATAGCCTTCCTTCCAGCAGGTGGTTTTGCCGCTTACAATAAACCGGTGATCCATGTTTTCTGCAAGGTCTGACCAGCCGGCGGTAGTCCGGAACATCTTAAGAAGATATTTTGGGAAGTAACCGCCATGCCGGATCCACTTTCCTTTAAAATAGTTTTTCCGGTTAAAGTAAATTCCGTTGATGTGTTCATGGTCTTCAGACTTGAAGTTTGAAAGCAAGGTTTGCAGTTGCGGGCTGACGACCTGATCGGCATCCAGGCAAATCACCCAGGGTGTCCGGATCTCAAAAGCTCTTAACGCATAGTGCCATTGTTTAGGATGGTTTTCAAATGTATGAAATACTGTATTTATATGGCTGTCCTTGCAGATTTCCAGGGTTTGGTCGCTACTGCCGGAATCCATCACGAATACCTCGGCTTGTAAAGGCAGGATAGAGGTCAGTAACCTTGGGAGGTGGATTTCCTCATTGCGGGTCAGGATGATAAATGAAAATTCTTTGTTATACAATTTCGCTGTAATATTGGATATATTGTTTGGTTAGTTCATGCTGGTCAAAGTCTCTACGGACTTTTCCTGGTGCTGTTTTTCGGATGTAATTTCTTTTACCGGATTGTGTATAGGCCAGGATTAAGTTTTGGGTTAAGGAAGATATGCTGGGCTGCATGACCCAACCCAGTTTGTTCCTGCGGATGTAATCTGACAGTCCAACGCATTCGGATACGATCACTGCGGTACCGGAAAGCAGGGATTCCAACACGACGTTTCCGAAGTTTTCATTGTAGGAAGGAAGTACCAGAATGTCTGCTCCGGCCATGATTTCATATTTACTTTCGTTGGGAATTTGTCCGGTCCAAATGATAGAATCGCATATTTTAAGTTTTACACACATGGCTTGTAAGTATTGCATGTACGTGTGGGTTCCAGTTCCCGCGATAGTTAGTTGCCAGGGATAAGGGAAATCTTTCAGTGCTTTAAACAACAGCTCTAATCCTTTTTTCTTCTGGATGCGGGACAGAAACAGTAGCTTAAATACAGTGCGGTGGTGTGGAGATGCATATTCCTTCGTCAACCTTCCAGTGAGGCTGATCCGGGGGAAATGGATGAGGTTGGGCAAGATGAAGATTTTATGTGCTTTGATATTCTGGAGGATATCCTTTTGCTCTTTTATGCCGGTTGCATGGATATGGGGATATTTTAACAGGTGCTTTCCCAGAAAATGGTGGAAGAGGATTTTCAGCCAGCTGTTTTTATTTGCAAAGGTGTAGTCTGTGATCATACCACGTGTAGAAAGCACGGTGGTGATATTCATGAGCCTGGTCAATAGAAGTGAAAAAATGGCTGTGAGGTTCCACCAGGAATGTATATGGACGATGACTGACGGGTTGTTGCGGGTCAGCCGGTAAAGTTGCGAGAGCAGGCTGATGGACAGATGAAAAGGATCTTTCAGGATTCTTTTACAATACATCACCATGACGCCATCGACGAGATTGATTTTATCTGCTGCGACCTTCAGGTCCTGATCTCCATTGGCAGTGGTGGTCAGGACGATCAAATCGCAACCGTATTCGGTGAGGCACTCACACAGTTTTGAAACAGAGGCTGTGGTCCCTCCGTAAATATAAGCAGGTTTATAGGATGGAGTGATGTGGATGAGCATGTGGTTCGGGGATTAGTATGTGGGCCAGTTTCATCGTCCGGAAGATAAGCAGCATCAGTAAAGTGCCGTATACCAGGTTATTTAGCAGGAATTCAAGATTATTGCCTCTCCACAATTGCTGGAAAAGGCTGTTGAATACAATGGTACAGCCAAAGGAATATCCTCCGAACCAGCTTTCTGCCATGTTGCAAATGGATTGCGCAGCATATCCATATAGCAGCATCAGGATGAAAACACCCGACAACCCGCCTGATAGATAACCATCCACTACAGGTCTGCTTTTGGCAGAGACGTTAGAGGCTTGGTTTACAATGCCCAACTCATACACGCGCTCCATGGAAATTTTTTCCGTATTGGGCTTGTCATTCCATAGAATTCTTGGTATCAATGCTTGTATCGAGTTTTCCAGAATATCCAGGCCATAATAATCCCTGGATTCGGGTACTTTCCCGACGTATCCTGTAAACATGCCGATTTCACTTAGTCGATTGGTGAGGAAGTCCCAGTTGTCATTCTCGATCTCTTCAAATGATGTATCTTCGAGTACGTTCAAATAGTCGATCTTTTGTATCTCTGATAATCTACCTTCATTGGCCCAGGCAATTTTTCGGATGTTTTTGGTAAAACTGGGAAGTAGTACAAACAAACTGATAGCGAATGGAACCACCAGGATCTGGGTAGTTTTGCGGTAAAAAGGGTAGCTTAAAGAAGCAAAGATGATGAGATGGGAGATGATGATTTCTTTGTATCCGGAAAATATATGGATACTGAGGTTTGCGAGAAATACTGAGGCACCCATCAATATATTTTCAGGGCTTTTATTCTTAATTCCCCTGACAAGCAACAGCGCGCCGCTAAATAGACCCAGATTGAACAACATGAGGGCGAATTGAAGAGTACCTTGAACTCCGGATAAAAGAAATGCAAGGGCATAGCTCGTCAGACAGGTTCGGGTTAAAAGTTGAGATTCAGTTATCGAACACTTATATTTTGGTCTGATCGTACGCTTTGTGGAGATTATTATGCCGGTAACCAGTGCAGCATGTGCCAAGAGGCAAATTCGCTGGCATTTGGCAATCAGATAGATTTGTTCTTCCGGATAGAAGATGTGCTCATTTTTCATGCTGAAAAAATGGAATCCTTGATGGTCCATGAAATAAAAAATAGAGCTGCAGCACATGTAGCCGGCGAAAACAAGTTGGATGAGGACAATGGGACGCATGACTTGCTGATGAATTGGGAGCTCAGCCGATAAAAACCGGACAGAGGAGAATAGTGTGCTGTAGAAAATGAAAAATGAGCCCAGCCATGCGATGAGGTAGGAAAGTTCAGGTACCTGAAATAATGCCATAGACAGTAACCAGGGCAGATAAACAGGTATTAATGTTTTTTTTCCGGAGAAATTAGTCAAGTTCTCTCAATAAGGTTTGTACTTGCTGCGCAACACTCCAATCCTGAATAATGGATTTGCTGCGTTGTCCGTATTTAAGTAGCCGTGCTTTATCGATGGTCAGCTCACATAGTTTTTTCTGCAGATCAGCTAAACTATTGCAGTTGAAAACTCGTCCATTCTCCGGGCCGACCAGGTCTGTTGCGCACCCGACGCTATCTGCAATCAATATCGCTTTTCCTGCAGCCATTGCTTCGTTGACTGATAGGCCCCAGGTTTCTTTGATTGAGGTCAGACAGAATAAATCGGATGCCTGGTAAATGGCTGGCATCGCCGTCTGGTTCTGAAAAGGGAGTATGTGTACCCTCGGTAATCCCCGTATATCTTGTTTGAGTTTCTGTTTGAGATCACCATCGCCAACAAACAAGAGGTGGACATGGCTCAAATCCAGGTTGCAGAATGCACTGAGCAATATACCGGGGTTTTTATTTCTATTAAATTTGCCGGCAAAAAGAATAAGTATATCTTCTTCAGGAACACGGAGTTGTCTTCTGATGGCAAGAGACTGCTGACGGTTTATATGACCAAAACGTGCATTGTCAACGGCATGGGGCGCAAAAATCAACTGTTCTTCTCTCAACCCATATTTCTGGAAATAAAATTTGTTTTGCGTACCTACGTAAAATACTTTATCTACGTGACCATAAACCCATTTTAATAGTAAAGATTTAAATGTTGTTTTTAACCTGCTTTCTTGCTCCGGCACTATAGAATCTCCGCGAAACCATATTTTCCCCTTGAAATACCTGATGATCTTAAGGTGCCGGTGAAATGGCCAGCCATAGATTAAGATTTTGTCCGGATTGAAAATCTCCAGTTGAGCGATTATGTCCCTGCCGGGGAATGCGTGTGGATAACCGTTTAACATTGGGATGTCCCATTTTATTTTTTTTCTGAATCCGGGATCATATTTACTGTTGTTGTTTTCTCTTTCACTATAAAAGACCATCAGGCAAACCTTGCTGGCCAGTTGTTGAAAAAGCGGCACATAATATTGAATGGGATGGGTACACACGATGGCCAGTTTTTTTTCAGAGATCATAAGATATTTTGGTGGCTGTGATAAGTTGTTAAAGTTTCGGCGATACCTGAAATCCCCGGGGAACTCCCCTGATGCAGGACGATGCCTTTGTTACAAATCGATTGCAGATGACTTTCGTTGTGGCTGACCAGGATTATGGTGCTGCCCTTGTTTTCACTTAAGGCTTTTAATTTGTTCAAACATTTGTTTTGAAAATCAGCATCTGCGACGGCCAATACTTCATCAACAATAAGAATTTCCGGTTCGAGGACTGCGACGATCGAGAATGCCAGCCGCATGTACATTCCTGACGAGTACTTTTTTACGGGAATTTGGGCAAGATGTTCGAGTTCGGCGAAATTCAGTATTTCCTCAAATTTTCTTTTGATTTCGATTTTTTGCATACCCAGCATAGCGCCATTCAGATAAATGTTCTCCGTACCGCTAAGCTCGGGATGGAATCCCGCACCGATTTCCAATAGACTTGCAATTCTTCCATGACCGGTAATCCGGCCTTCGGTAGGCGTCGTTACTTTACTGAGTATTTTGAGCAGCGTGCTTTTTCCTGCACCATTGCAACCCAGCAGACCAACAATATCGCTTTGTTTAATATCCAGGTTTAAGTTTTTGAAGATCCATCTTTCTTCTTTTGGAATGCCAGGGACAGGAAATGTGTGAGGAGGACTTTTTTGAAGAAGCCTGGAAAAGCACTTCTCAACATCCCGATATATAGTGCCTGTTCCAATGCTTCGGGAATGATATGCTTTGGACAGGTTCTCGATTTTTAATGAAGTGCTCATGGCCTGCGGTTCGCTAGATTAGATCTATGAAGTTTTTTTCTACTTTATTGAATAAGATTAGTCCACAGAAAAGAACGGTTGTAATGACGGTCGAAGAATATCCCAGCGCATAAGGATTTAAGTCACCTGTACCGAAAAAGGCATAACGGAAGGTTTCAACGATTGCGGTAACCGGATTGGCCAGGACGATATATTTCAGCGTTTCAGGAACCGCAGACAAAGGATAGATGACCGGCGTTACAAAGAGCAGCAGCTGAAGTCCGAAAGCCACCAGGAAGGCCAGGTCCCGGTACTTGACGGTTAAAGATGAAATGATCAGCCCAAGCCCCAGTCCCATAAAAGCCATTAAAAGGATAAGAAAGGGGAGAAGCATAATGGCCCATGTTGGTTTTACCGGAACTCCTAAAAAAAGGTAAAAGGCATACACCAGTAAAAATAGCAATGATTGGATGCCAAAGCGAATGAGGTTGGAGATCACAATACTTAAAGGGACGATCAGCCTTGGGAAATAGATTTTGCTGAAGGTTTGGGCGTGATCTCTCAATATCGTACAAGTCTTGCTGAAGCATTCCGAAAAATAATTCCAGATGGTCAGGCCGGCCAGGTAGAATAAGGGTGCAGGCAACCGGTCTGTAGAAATTTCTGCAACTCTTGCAAATGCAAAAGTGAAAACAAGGGTACTTAAAGCAGGTTGTAAAAAGAACCATAATGGTCCTAATAGTGTTTGCCGGTAAAACAGGTGGAAGTCTTTTCTTACCAGCTGGACCAGTAGGAAACGGTATGTCCAAAGATCCTTAAATGGCAGATAGATAATTGGCCGGTGGCCGCTGCTGATCCAGTTTCTTCTGGTATGTATAGGGCTGTTTTTTAGCATGGCATGTTGTTTAATTGCAGAAAATCCGATGAAGTAGTTTTTTGACATTTTCTTTGTAGGCTTGATGTGAAAAGTGTTGCAGACATATTTTTTGTATGCTGGCGGCTTGCTGTTTGCTCCATGGCTGTCCTAAAATTTGCGTAATGGCTTGCTGAAGCCCCAGCACATTTTCCGGATCCACGAGTGTTCCCAGTTGTCCGTTCAATAGTGCATCTCTGCTGCCATCCTGGTTGCCTGCAATAATCCGGAGGCCGCAGGCGGCGGCCTCAATAAAAGCCAAACCGAAGCCTTCTTTTTTGCTGGGCATGATGAATATATCTGAAAGCAGATAATAGTTGCTGAGTTGTTTTTGAGAAATAAATCCTGTAAACTCCACATGCTGTGGGATGTTATAGTGTTTGACCAGGTTCATCAGCCTGCGTTTTTCTTGTTCGTCTGTTTCCCCTGCGACTATATACTTTAATGTGGGAAATGAAGTCAGCAGTGCCGGTATGGCTTTGATGACCTGACCTATTCCTTTATCCTGTTCATGTCTGGTCATACGGCAAACGCTCAGCAGGATTGGCTGATCTTTTTGTAAGGCATGTTTTTTTAGTAATTTTGCAGGTTTTTTAAATTCACAGGGTACCATAAAATCAACTGGGAGTGCATTGTTCAGAATTTGTACCTGTATCCTTTCGTCGATATTTTTGCGGATATGGTTGACGGTAAAAGTACTTACTGCCCACACTGTTGCCTTTTTTACCAGGAACACTTTTTTCCAAAAAGCTATTTTTCTCCATATTTCTATTCCGTGGGCGAGAATCACTATTTTGAGACGGGGCTTAAATAAGGCTAATAAGATACCCACAGGGAGTAAATTAATGTGATTCAGTAAGATGACATCGCTTTTATAGCCTGCACAAATACAATTGTAAAGGAAAGCCATTATATTCCCTTTAAATCCCTTTTGATAGGGAAGCTGGTATTTATACAGGGAAGTCATCCTGTAGGATTTGTCATATAGGCTATAGGTTTTTGAGCAAGATTTTTTAGCGGGATCTTCTTTCGAGAGCTCTGTTAGGACTTGAGACAACAGCTGACTTACATTTTGTATGCCGCCGGTCTGCCTGTACATTTCGAGTGTTAAGAATAGTGTTCGCATGGCTCCGCCCTTTTAGTCACAGTACTAATTAAAAACATAGATCAGATGAGGTTGATGGTTAACGAATTAACTCAATAAAAGACATTGAAGTTTTGATTTGGATTGAACATCCGATTTGCTCCAGGCGTAAGACGATGTTCTTCTGGTTTCTTACAGAGACAAGTTCTGCCAAAATTCCTTTAAAAGGTCCTGCGCGGATCAATACCTTTTCTCCCGGCGCGATGTGCTCAGTATAGATTTCCAGGTCGGACCCGTCAGTGAGGAGCAACCGCAGGTCTTCCAGTTGCTTTTCTGGAATACGGGCGATATTGCCGGAAAAATAAATGAACCTCGCTATGCCTTTGGTCATTAAGACTTCGGCATATTCCTTCATGGAAATGTAGGTGAAAAGATAGGATTGCAGGAGCGGAACCTCTATGATTTTCTTTCTGTCTGACCATTGCTTAAGTTCCTTTTTTAAAGGAAGATAGGCGGTGATGTTCTTTCTTTTTAAGGCAGAGAAAGCTGCTTTTTCTGCTTTTGATCTGGTATAGACGGGATACCAGGCATAATTGTTATCGATCATAGTATTCTCCTGAATAATATTTGTGGTATGACATGTCTGATTTAAATCCATTCATCATCAGGTATATGTTGGATAAGGAATAGCTGTTTCTCAAATTCAATGGTATCTCAACAGATTTATTCCTTGAAACACCTGACCGGACTACAAATAAATTGATGTCTGATGCCTTTAATAAAGGGATGGCATCAGACACCAAACCGATCGGAGCAGTATCAATCAGGATCAGATCAAACTCTTTTTTTAAAGAAAGGAGCAGATCTTCCATCCTGGAGGTCAAAAGAAGTTCGGCAGGATTTGGAGGAATTGTGCCTGATGCGATAAAGGAGAGGTTTTTAAGGGCAGTGTGAAAAATTATTTTCTCCAATTCTATGCTGCCAGCCAGGTAGTCGCTTAACCCTTTTGAACTATTTGTATGAAGGAGCTGGTGCGTTTTAGATTTTCTTAAATCTGTGGCAATTACGATTACTTTTTTTTCAAGCATTCCAAATGCACAGGCCAGGTTTACAGAAATAAACGATTTGCCTTCTCCGGATATGTCTGAAGTAATACATATTACTTTGCTTTCTTTGTCGGATGCGAGAAAGTTAAGCTGTGTGCGGACCGATCGGATTGATTCCGCAAATTCCGACTTTGGTTCATATAGAGAAGGGAAACTCATTCGCTTGGAGCCAAAGATTTTCGTACAATGACTTACCATTCCAATGATTGGTATGTCGGTTAACCTCTCCAGGGTTTCCTTTGTACGGATGTAGGGGTTTAGGTGTCTGGAGATAAATAGGCCGCAAATCCCGAATGTGATACCAGAAAAGAGCGCAAGAATGTAAGTTTTTTTTGGTTTCGGACATACGATTTCCGTAGACAACACCGCATGGTCGACGATGAATGCAGAAGGAATTGCGGCAGCTTTTGATATTTGTGCTTCCAGTTTTTTCTCAGAAAGGTAATTGAATACTTTTTGTTTGACATCAAAAGCAGATTTTAAGGTGATAAAAGCACGTTCAACTGTGGGTAGAGAATTGTACGATTTTTTTAGAATTTCTATTTGATTGCTTATATATGCGCCGTTATGTTCATTTTTCTCTATTTGCATTCCGACATTCTCCAATATGGTGTTTCTGAGATTTATTAACTGCTGATCCAGCCTGAGGATTAGTTCGGAAGTAGGGCGGTAGGTCGCACTTATCTCATTTTTTTCCGAAAGAAGGTCGTTGAATTTTTTAAGAAGCTCATTAAGCTGCGGATCGATAGTTCCCTGAATATTGAAATTCAGACTGTTTACTTCTTTATTTTTTTTTATGTTTTTTTCTATGGTACCGAGATAGATGTGTCGCACGTCGATCTTATGTTTTTCTGTTTCCAGTTCCGCGAGCTGCAAACTCTTGCTTTCTGCACCCGAAGAAATGTCGATGAAGTTATTGTTGATCTTAAACTGCTCGATTGCTTTTCCGGTTTTTATTACTGTTTTTTGCATGTTCTGAAGCAGCGTGTCTATAAAATAAATTGTTTGAACAGCTGATGTGGATCTTTGCATCTGGTCATATTTTAAGTATTCCTGCAGAAGGGTATTTAGGGCATGCTGAGCGAAATATGGATTCGTGTCGCTCAACTTGAGATGGAGTATGCCATTGTTTTTGTTTTCTTCCACACGTAATCCTTTGTCAATTCGCTCTATCAGTTCTTCATCGGAATTGAACTTAAAAATGACCCGATCATATAAGCTGGGCCTTTCGTTTCCCCAAATCTTGAATTTGAGACCGGGCAGCGCAATTAAGGTTTTGTATTTATACCGCTTTTTATATTGCTTGCTCTTCAATTGATAGGACAATTGAAAATAGTCCTGATTTACTTCTTTAAATTCTATTTTGTTTTCTAAGAACCGGGCATTTTTTTGAATAATTTCTATTTTCAGTGGTATTTGTGGATACCGTTCGTGTAGCAGAAAATGGCTCTGGTTATAAAAGGAAATATCATAATTTAAGGATTTGACGGTCTGTATCCTTACCGACCTGGAACGGATGATGAATTTTTCAATTTCAATTTTATCCTGCCTGTAAAACCGGTTCTTTACATTTAGCAATTCTGAGATCTCTGATTTGTTGTCTTCAAACTTTAAGGAAGCCTGAGCGGAATAAACTGCCGGGCTACAGAAGAGATAGATCCAGGCTACGAACAGAGCAACTATTGTAGAGATGACTATCCATGGCCAGCTCATCAGCATGATTTTCAAAAGCTGGAGGTACTCATATCCCCGGTTACCGTGGAGTGTATTTTTCATTCCGGCCGACATCTACCTGTTGATCACGATCAATAATGTACTGATTAAGACCAGCCCAAGTTGTACGAAACTGCTGTATTCCTGGGCTTTTTTTATTTTCAAAGCTGAAATTTTCGGCTCAACATATACGATATCCCCGGATCTTAATAGAAGCCGGGGGCTGGACATGAAACTATAGTCTCTCATGTTTACATGTATCGCTTCTGGTTTCCTTCTCTCTCCCCGGAAGATCTTTATCTTAGCTGTATTTGCATTGGCAGAGAATCCCTGCGCGTCACCCAGCAAATCAATGAGCTCATAATTTTCACGGTTTAGCGGATAAGTGCCTTGTTTTGAAACTTCACCCAAGATGACCACCTGCATATTTGATATCTGAAGATCAATCAGGGGAGCTCTTAATTCTTTTTCTTCATAAGCCCGCCTGATTTTCTCAGAAGCCTGCTGACGGTTTAATCCTCCAACGCTTACTTCTCCGATTAGAGGCAGTATAATACTACCTTCTGCATCTACACGGAATACGTTCTTCTCAATGCCGGTGAAAATTTCCCGATTCATATTTAGATCTCTAATCGTTAGTTCATGTTCTGGTTTAATAACGTTGTAATAGGGGTCGTTTTTTTTAGCTTCCGCTGAGTCCAGATGATCTAAACCCGGTTCTGATATTTTAAAAATCAAGTCATTCTTAGCAGTTGAACACCCTGCGCTGCAAAATAATAGTAGAGCGAACAAAATTTTGGTTGATACGTTATAAATTTTTAGTAACATAAATAATTTTGCTTTGTAATGTTAAATTTTGTATTTATTTAGATAATTTTATGCTATTTATTTGATATTTATATGTCTAATATTGCAAATATATTAATAAATAATGAAAGTAAGTGTAATAACCGTAGTCAAGAATGCGGAGCTTTTTATTGAAGATTGTTTATATTCTGTTGTTAATCAGTTATATAATGATGTTGAATATATTGTAATTGATGGGAATTCAAGCGATAAAACTTTAGAGATTATTGATTTTTATAGTAAAAACATAAAAATTTTAGTGTCAGGACAGGACAAAGGAATGTATGACGCATTAAATAAAGGTATCCGCATGGCTACTGGTGAAGTAATCGGAATTTTAAATGCGGATGATTGTTTTGCGAGTTCAAAAGTAATTTCCCTTATTGTTGATTGCTTTATGAAACATCGCTGCGACGCTGTTTATGGGAACCTGAATATCGTGAGTCAATACAACCCTGCTTTTATCTTGAGAAAATGGAGGTCTAAGTCGTATAGCCCAACCGACTTAAAACTAGGCTGGATGCCTGCACATCCTACCTTTTATGTGAAAAGGAATATTTTCGAACGTTTCGGCGGATACAGGCCCGAATTTGGAGTCTCTGCAGATTATGAGCTTCTGCTGAGGTTTTTATTTAAGTACCGCATCCATGCTGTTTTTTTAAATTGCCTTTTTGTAAATATGCGCTCAGGCGGAATGAGCAACGGTTCTTTGTATAAACAGTTACATACTTTAATTCACGACTGGAAAGCACTTAAAGAAAATGAAATCCCATATCCCATTATGGCCCTGTTGGTTAAGAGAATCAGGAAAATAGGTCAATATTGGTAGTTGCTTTAAGCTGCGTAGAATCTGACCGGTAATTTGAAATTATTTTCTGTACGATTTGGATTAATTCTAAATAATGTGAATCTTTGCATATAATCAATATTTGAATGCAAAAGTTAAGCGTAGAGCCTTCTGTTCATTTTTCCGAAGTATACAGTATCCTTAATGGTGCGATCTATCAGTCTGACTCAGAAAATTGCTGGTACATTGATTTTGCTGGCAAACTCGCCCGCTTTGATTACCGCAATCTTTTGAAGCTTAGAAAGGCCGTTTACAATATCGATATTGAAGGCTTATTGATGGACAATACCAAGTCGGCCGACGTAGAGATTATTTTTATTTGCGCATGTGACCACTGCTATGTCTTGTCTTTGCTACAGATCATCTCTTTGAAGGAACTGTTGCAAGGTGCTTTCGTAATGCTGGAGCTTAACCATATTCTACACGACCGGCTGTTTCGCATAGTTGCCTGATTAAGTTAGATTTAGATTCTTTCCATATTGCCTTTATATTCTCTTTTGCTGATTTATAGCATTATTTTTGATCCGTATTAGATTAGAAATAAAATCCATTGGAATATGAAAGATATCATCAGAGTAAAGTGTTTGCTGTCATCAGATGTAGAGACACTTTTAAATCAGCAAATAAAAAAAGAAGCACTTTCTTCCTCTATATACCTGTCTATGGCCTCATGGTGCAATAGAAACGGTTATGATTTTTCCGCAGATTATTTCTTTAAACAAGCGGAAGAAGAAAGACAACATCAACTTAAATTCTTCAAATATGTACTCGATATGGGTGGAAATGCAGTTTCTCCTGAAGTAACCAATATCAAGGCAGAATATAATTCTTTCCGTGAGGTTTTTGAAGAAGCTTTAGATCAGGAAATTAGTGTGACCCAGTCTATTAAAAACATTGCGGCACGTTGTTATAAAGAGCAGGACTTTGTGACGATCGAATTCTTAAACTGGTTCTTTAAAGAACAGAGAGAAGAAGAATATAAAGCCAGAAGAGCGCTCGAACTGTTTGAAGTGATCGGAGAAGAAGGAACAGGAAGATGGCAGATCGATAAGCACGTCGGCCAGATCAAATACGACAGCGAGGCTTAAGCTCTTTACTGCCGGTATATTTAGAAGGTACATACTGATGTTTAATTAAACAGTATGTACCTTTTTTTGTTTATTACATACTTAGCTGAGCAGCATGTCAAAAAAAGATAAGAAATCCTCTAAAAAGGATAAGAAAAGTAAAAAGAAAAAGGAATGCTGCGAAAAGTATAAGGAAGGAAAACGGTGTAAAAACTGTCCTTTAGGTTAGTTAGTGTTGACTACTTTTCCATCAGGAGGTTGACCATCTCCTTAAGCTCTTCTACTTCCTGCTCGAGTTTTGCAATCCTTTGCAGCAATTCTGTATCTGCTGCGGGTGTATTGTAGCTTTCTTCTTCTGTTTCTACCTCGGTTGTTTCATCTCCAAATAAATGGATAAAACGCGCTTCTTTTTGGCCCGGTCTTTTAGGGAGTTGCTTTACATAAGGATGAACTTCTGAAGCCAGTTTTTGCAATAGTTCGTTCACATCCTCAATCGTGTCAAATTCGTAAAGCCGTGCCGAATTGGTGTTGATTTCTCCCGGTGTTAGCGGTCCGCGGAGCATCAGCAGGCAGATTACTGCAACTTCTGCAGGCAGCAGGGGGTAAACAATGGCTAGATTGTGTTTGTATTTGACTACACGGCTGCCTGCACCCGTAGCAGTGCCTACCAGACCTTTGATTTTAAGGGCATTTAAGGTCAGCGTGACCGTTTCTTCTGTATAATTTACTACGGGATTGCGCGAAGTTTTTTGATTGCATGCAGCCACCAGTGAATTGATGGTCATCGGGTAGTAATCAGGTGTTGTTTTACTTTTTTCAATCAATGATCCCAAAACGCGAAGTTCCGTTGGATTTAATATCATTAAAGGCTTAGATTCTTCCATGAGGACAATTTAATAATATTCTGTTTAAAATAAGATTGGAGACTAATCTTTTAAATGAAAACACGGACGACATCTGGGCTCATAGCTGTCTTTTTCCCCGAGTAGTACTTTTTCCTGACTTGCCGCAGTGCGGTAAGAATATACGGCGGGACTGCCGCATTTAACACAAACTGCATTTACTTTTGTGACCAGCTCAGCCATGGCCATCAGAGCAGGTACAGGTCCGAACGGATTACCCAGAAAATCCATATCCAAACCCGCAACGATTACCCGGATTCCTTTGGCTGCTAATATATTGCAGATCTCCGGAAGTTTATCGTCAAAGAACTGGGCTTCATCTATTCCCACAACTTGCGTAGCGGCCGATAATTGTAAAATTGCAGAGGAGCTGTCTACTGCCTTGGCCTGTATGGAATTTAAATCATGTGAAACGACAGCATTTTCGGAGTATCTTGTATCTGTCTTCGGTTTAAATATTTCTATATTCAAATGAGCAATCTCGGCACGCTTTAACCTTCTGATCAGCTCTTCAGTTTTTCCGGAAAACATAGATCCACAAATTACTTCTATACTGCCCCTGAAGTTGGCCTGTTTATGACTTTGTTCACTGAATAACATGTGTATTGAATGGTTTAGAACGAGCTAATATCGAAATTTTATGCTACTTTTGGATCTGAAGTTACCAACATAAAACACATAAACTACCGTTATTAACTTATGATGAACCAAGAAGATCTTTTCAGGAAATTAGGTACAATATTGAATGAGCTGAATGAACAGTATGACTATTTGGCCAAGAACCCCCGGAACTTAAATGAATTGGAGCTGGAGCTGTTTCTGGCCAACTCAAACTTCTTGTCAGAGCACATACAGATCATAAGAAAAATCAATAATAATGTTGTTTTTAAAGCTTTACCTGAACATTCGGAGGTTCAGCCGGTTGTGGTGTCTTCACCAGGTGAAACACAACCTGAAGTTAACGAACCCGTGAATATTGTAATACAAGAACCAGAGCCAGAGTCCGGGGAAAGTCAGGACCATGAAGACTATCAAAGTCAAGCCGATCTATTCAAAATAGATCAGTCTCCCGCTTCTTTTGAATTTATATTGAATGACCGTTCTCAGTCTATTGAAGACGAGGTTGAGCAAAGCGCGGAGCATACAGCAGAAGCAACGGGACAGACTGAAGCAATGGAACAGCCTGAAGCAGTGGGACAGACTGACATATTCACAGAGATGAATAAGGATGATGAGCCTGAAGCTGTTGGATTTGAGGCTGTACAAGAGGAGACTACTCCTAAACATTCAGAACCTGTCGTAGAAGAACCTATTGTAACGCAAGGACAGGCTATAGAAGAGCCTGTTATAAAGCAAATACCTGTTATAGAGAAAGAAACTCGGGCGGCGGAACCCTTTTTGATTCCAAAGGCAGAAGATCGGGTACCCGAGACTCGTACAACCTTAGTGGAGGACAAGGTGGAACAGAAGCTCGTTAAGCCGACTTTAAATGATCTGCTGGCCAGTAGTTTAAATAAAGGCAATCCCGTGTCTGAACAAGCCGCACCTCCTATAAAAGATCTGAAGCAGGCAATCAACTTAAACGATAAGCTCCTCTATATCAAAGACCTTTTTAACGGATATAATCTTGCATATGCAGAAGCCATTGAACTGATCAATAAAATGCCTGATTTTAAGACGGCAGATACTTTCTTAAAGAGCAATTATGCAGTGAAAAACAATTGGTCTGCCAAGCAGGCGACCGTCGATAAGTTTTATGCATTGCTCGAAAGACGGTTCTCATAGTAGCAGGCTTTTTTCCTAGATAAATCCCATCCTGTTGGAGTCCAGTTTAAGGAAGATAAACAATAGTATCGTGAAACTCCACAAAGAAGAACCTCCATAACTGATAAATGGAAGTGGTATGCCTATGACCGGTACAATGCCTATCGCCATGCCTATGTTGATAAACACGTGAAAGAATAAAATGCAGGCCACGCAGTAGCCATAGACTCTTGAGAAGCTGGAACGCTGTCGCTCTGCCAGGTTGATGATGCGCAACAACAAGAAAAGGAATAATCCGATTACGACAAAGGTGCCGACAAATCCCCACTCTTCCCCAATTGTAGAAAAGATAAAGTCAGTGCTCTGGGCAGGCACATAGCCGTATTTAGTTTGGGTGCCTTCTAGAAATCCCCGCCCGGTCACCTGTCCTGAGCCAATTGCAATCTTGGACTGGATCACGTTGTAGCCCACGCCCCTTGGGTCTATCTTTTTACCCAATATCAGCTCTATTCTCGTACGTTGATGGGGTTTTAAGATGTGTTCGTAAGCCAGTTTGACGACGAATAGATAAGCGATAGCAATTATAGTAACGATAATTGCAGAAAACATGATTTTCTGTTTTCTTCTGTTGGTGTAAATAAACACCCCGCCAATAATCAGGATAATGGGGATCAATATTTTTAATGGGACCAAAAAGTCTGCAACAAACAAGACGATCATACCCAGGAAGATCAACAGGAAATACCCGGATAAACCTTCGCGGTACATGGGGAACATAAAAGCTAAAAATACCAATGCAGAACCCGCATCAGGCTGAAGCATGATGAGCAGCAGGGGCAGGCCAATGATCAATCCAGCGAAAGAAATGGACTTTATATCCCTGAATTTCGGGCTGAAACTGCTAATGTACCTGGCCAGGAGCAATGCTGTGCCAAATTTCGCAAACTCTGACGGTTGCAGTCTGAAGCCACCTCCCAGAGATATCCATGCTTGGTTTCCGGCAACTTTTCTGCCGATTACCAACACCGCAATGAGCAGGAGTACCGTTACCCCGTATATAATGGGGGAGAAGACACTGAAGAATTTTGCATCAAAAAGTAAAATTGAAAATCCCAGTACCAAGCCGGCCACAATATAAATCAATTGCTTCCCATAATTGCTGGAGAAATTAAATACAGAAGTATCGGAAACATTGTATACCGATGCATAGATATTTACAAACCCAATTGCACACAAGGCCATATAGATCAGGATTGTAATCCAGTCTACATTAAAGAAAAACCTGTTGCTTTGCGGATTGCTCATTATTTAGTACTGGTTTCTTGTTGCTTAATCGGTTTGGCTACAATTTTTGGCTGACCTGCGGTCTTTACAGAATCGGTTTTTGTTGAATCGGCCTTATTTTTAATTTTATATTTAGGCTTAGGCAGGGCAGGCAGCACAACCTGTTTCTTCATCCAGTCTATCTGAGCTAGCCTTGTTTTTGAGCCTATACTGTCTTTTAAGTACTTTTCAGTAATATAGCTGGCAATTGGGGCCGCATACGCACTTCCATAACCTGCGTTTTCTACAATGACCGCGATGGCTATTTTTGGATTGTCCCTTGGCGCAAAGCCAATAAATACAGAGTGGTTTTTGCCGCGGGGATTTTGGACAGTTCCAGTCTTGCCACACATTACAATACCATCTATCCGGGATTGTATTGCTGTTCCCCAGGGTGCATTTACAGCATCCTGCATACCGTCGATAACGGGTTCAAAATGCCTGGCGTCTACCCCTACATAGTTCTTTTTTAAATACTGCGGCTTGATCTCATGGTCTTTGCCGATGGATTTGATCAGATGTGGCTTAATATAATAGCCTTTATTGGCGATCACGGCCATAATGTTTGCCATTTGCAATGGGGTAGCATCCATCTCTCCCTGGCCGATGGCCAATGATATTACGGTAGAATAGCCCCAGTACCTGCTGTATTTTTTTGAATAGTAGGCGGCGTCATACAGGCGACCGGCTTTTTCACCCGGTAAGTCGACCCCGAGAGTATCTCCCAATCCCCATCGTTTTACTTTTTGTTGCCAGTCGTCGTAAGCAACCTGCTGGTTTTTGTATTTTCGTTGTGTCAGTAGTTTTTGAAAAACATAACATGCATAGGTGTTGCAAGATCTTGCGAGCCCTTTTCGCAAAGCAATATTGCCATCTACGTGTTCGCATTTAACCGTATGGTTTCCAGCTCTAAAATAACCCGGACAATTAAACGTGGTATTGGGATCAATCACGCCTTCCTGCAAACCGATCAATGCATCTAAGGGCTTAAAAGAGGATCCCGGTGAATAATATCCCATGATCGGCCGCACGTTAAAATTTCGGTTTGGGTCTGCCAGCAGCTGCATATAGTTATTGCCCTGATTTCTTCCGACCATCAAATTCGGATCATAACCGGGACTGCTTATAAAAGCAAGAATTTCGCCGGTAGCGGGTTCAATAGCAACGATACTTCCGATCTTATTTTTCATCAGTTCTTCGCCCAATTTTTGTATTCTGATGTCCAGAGAAGAGATGAGCTGATCACCTGAAACTGCTGCGGTATCAAATTTACCCTCTGCGTAGCTTCCTTTGGGGACGTTCCTGGCATCGTAAAGCATGTTTACTACACCTTTTTCCCCTCTCAACATACTCTCATAGGATCTCTCGATCCCCGATTTCCCTATGTAGTCCCCTGGTCTATAATATCCCTCAGACTTTTCGATGTCTTTAGAGGTCACTTCCTTAATATAACCTACAAAATGACTGGCAATGCTATCGGGGTAATACCGGATGCTCCGGCTTTGAACAAAGAAGCCGGGAAACCGGGATAGCCGTTCTGATAAGGTTTGATAGATCTGTACAGATAGTTGTTTTTCAAATATGCTGGGCTGAAATTTAGATTGATTTAGTGCTTTTTTGAAGTTTTTCCTGAATTTTACGGTGTCGATTCCAATAATCCTGCACAGGGCCAGCGTGTCAAAAGGTTTTACTTCATGAGGGATGACCATCAGATCATATACGGGTTCATTTTGTACCAGTATTTTTTCATTTCTGTCGAGGATGACGCCCCTGGCCGGGAAGGTATAGATCTTTCGCAGTACATTGCTTTCTGCAGACAGAAAATATTTATCACTGTAAACCTGAATATAGAATAATGTACCCAATAAGATAAGACCTACTACGATAAATAAGCCTTGCACTATATATTTTCTACTAAACAGATTGTCCATTAGCGCGCCTTTCTATTGTAGAAAACAAATTCTATTAAGGTCACTGCGGCTAAAGTCGCCAGGCTGCTGAAAAGGCATCTAACCAGTGTATAGGAGATCTCTGTAAAACGGAAAGCCTCCAGTAAAAATAATACCAGATGATGTGCAAATATGCAAAGCATTGCATATAAAATAAACCATTTAAAACCCATATTGCCCAGGGTCGGTTCCGGTTCATCAAAACTGTCGCGGTTGAGTGTTACAGAAATGAATAATATGCGGACAAAGGCCAGCGTAACACAGGCTGTTGTATGTACACCCAGGGTATCGTAAAATGCGTCCAGTGTAATGCCGGTCAGAAAGGCAATCAGGTACAACAGGAAGTTCGGAATTCCAAAGGGAAGAAGTAATAAAAACAACACATAAATAAAGGTTGTGGCCATATTGTAGAAGCTCAGGTTCCGCAATAGCAGAATCTGAAATAAAAGTAGTATGAACCACCTGATTATGTTTGTCAATACTAATTTACTCTTCATTGGGCAATTTGGCTTCTAATTCTTTTTGTTCAGTGGCAAACTTATTTTTTATTACGTAAACATATTGTAAGTTACTAAAATCGTTGAATAAACTGATTTCCACAGACATGAAATTTTCTCCTTTGGAGACTCCGGTGTTGGTCACCAGGCCTACTGGTATGCCTTTTGGAAACTCTGAAAATCCGGAAGTCACTACGGTATCCTTCACCCGGATCTTAAAATGGTTGGGGATTTCCTGTATAAAGGCTTTCTGGAAGTCGAAATTTCCCTCACCCCAAACCAATGATCCGACTGCATTATTTCTTTTGACACTCACGCTGATATAGGTGTCTTTATTGAGTAAAGACCGTACGGTAGAAAAATGATCTGACACATCCTGTACAAAGCCAACCACACCCCTTCCCGGAGAAATCACCGGCATATTCGGTCCGATCCCATGAAGCTTCCCCTGATTGATGGTGATGAAGTTATTTCTGTTTGTAATGGAATTTTTGATCACCCTTGCGGAAAGATAAGTATACTGGGGTACACCCAAAGTGTCTTTTATGAGTACGTCTTTCGATGTATCGATATTTTGAATGGCCAGTAATTCGGTTTTTAACTTCGCATTTTCTTGGGTTAGGCTATCATTGACATTACCGAGGTACATGTATTTTTTAACCACATTGAGATTGCTCAATGTATTGCCAACCAGTTCATTGGTGGAACTGATGGTGATACTCCGTTGGTAATAGTTATTCTTTACCGTGAGGTATATGCCTATAAAAAAGAAAATGACAAATAGAAAAAATGCGTTATATCTGTTTATAAAAATCCAAAGGTTACGCATAATAATCTGGTATTTAGTATTTAGCTGTTAGTATTTAGATTTTGGTATCTAAAGAGCATGCTTGAGCAGCATATATCTAAATACCAAATACTAACTACTAATTACTTGTTTACTGCATCAAAAATTTATAGTTACCAATATTCTTAAGCGCAATCCCCGTTCCGCGTACTACCGCACGAAGGGGATCTTCCGCAATGTGCACCGGTAATTTGGTTTTTGCAGCGACACGTTTATCCAATCCACGCAACAGCGCACCACCACCGGTCAGGTAAATTCCTGTCTGATAAATATCTGCAGAAAGCTCAGGTGGAGTGATCTCCAGAGCTTTCAGGATGGCTTCTTCAATTTTAGAAATAGACTTGTCCAGGCAATGCGCAATCTCTGTATAGGAAACGGTGATCTGCTTTGGAACACCTGTCATCAGGTCACGTCCCTGAACCGCAAAATCTGCCGGTGGATCAGTCAGTTCCGGCAAAGCCGCACCGACCTCAATCTTGATCTTTTCTGCTGTACGGTCACCGATCATAATATTGTGCTGACGGCGGATATAATTGACGATGTCGGAGTCAAAGTTGTCTCCTGCTACGCGGATCGACTGGTCACAAACAATACCGGATAGTGCGATTACCGCAATTTCTGTGGTACCGCCACCGATATCAATAATCATATTTCCCATGGGTTCTTCCACATCGATCCCAATCCCTACAGCAGCAGCCATAGGTTCGTGGATCAGGTATACTTCTTTTGCTCCGGCAATTTCTGCGGAGTCGCGCACCGCGCGCTTTTCTACTTCTGTAATACCGGAAGGGATGCAGATTACCATTCTTAAGGACGGGAACATCCAGCCTTTACCGCCGTTCAGCATGCGGATCATCCCTTTGATCATGGCTTCTGCTGCGTTGAAATCAGCGATGACCCCATCTTTCAAAGGCCTGACGGTACGGATATTGTCATGGGTTTTACCTTCCATTTGCATAGCCTGTCTGCCAATGGCGATAATTTTATTTGTTTGACGGTCAAAAGCCACGATAGAAGGCTCGTCAACCACTACTTTGTCATTATGTATAATCAGGGTGTTCGCGGTGCCCAAATCGATAGCAACCTCTTGTGTAAACCAATTAAATAAACCCATGTATAGGTGTTAAATTATGTATTAAAACTTCTTTGTACTATAGTAATGTAAAACTACGTCTTTTTATTGTATTCAAAGATAAATAATTAGTGTTTAAAGTGACGTACTCCAGTGGTTACCATAGCGATTCCTTTCTCATTGGCTTTTTGGATAGAATCGGCATCTTTAATCGAGCCACCGGGCTGTAAAACCGCTGTAATACCTGCGTCAGCTGCAATTTCCACACAATCCGGGAAAGGGAAAAAGGCATCTGATGCCATCACTGAACCTTTAAGGTCAAAGCCGAAAGCATCCGCTTTCACAATGGCCTGCTTTAAGGCATCAACTCTTGAGGTTTGTCCGACACCGCTTGATAAAAGCTGGTCGTTTTTAACGAAAACTATCGTGTTTGATTTGGTGTGTTTTACAATTTTATTGGCAAAGAAAAGGTCTTTCAGCTCCTGCGCGGTAGGTGCTTTCTCAGTCACCGTAGTCATCTGCTCCGGGCCTTCGATGATCAGGTCTTTGTCCTGCTCTATCACACCATTCAACAAAGTCTTGAACTGCTTCTTGCTCAGTTCAACTTCATTTCTTTGCAGGATCACGCGATTTTTCTTGGCGCGGAAAAGCTCCACTGCTTCCGGTTGATAGGAAGGGGCGATCAATACTTCAAAAAACAGTTTGTTGATCTCCGTAGCGGTAGCCAGGTCAATCTCACGGTTGGCAATCAGTACGCCGCCAAAAGCGGATACCGGATCACAGGCCAATGCCACGTTCCAGGCCTCTAGCACGGTCGGTTTTGAAGCCAGGCCACAAGCGTTGGTATGTTTTAGGATCGCAAAAGTAGGTTCTTCAAACTCATCGATCAGCGCTACAGCGGCATCCACATCCACCAGGTTGTTGTATGAAAGTTCTTTGCCGTTCAGTTTGGTGAACATCTCATCCAGATCCCCATAAAATACGCCTTGCTGATGCGGGTTTTCGCCATACCTTAAGGTCTGCGCTTGTGCGATGCTGTGTTTAAACACCGTCAGCGGCTCTTCCGTATTGAAATAGTTGAAGATTGCTGTATCGTAATTGGAAGAAGTATGGAAGGCCTTCTTAGCGAAAGCTTTGCGTTGTTCAAGTGTAGTCTCGCCATTTTGGGACTCCAGTTGAGCCTGTAAGGTGGAGTAATCGTCTTTTGAAGCCAGGATGACCACATCGTTAAAATTCTTTGCAGCTGCCCTGATCAGGGAAATGCCGCCAATATCGATCTTTTCGATGATGTCAGACTCTGAACCACCAGCTTTCACGGTTTCTTCAAAAGGGTATAAGTCAACAATGACCAAATCAATTTCAGGAATTTCATATTGGGCAATTTGTTCCTGATCCGATCCCAAAGCCCTGCGGTTAAGGATACCGCCAAAAACTTTTGGGTGTAGTGTTTTTACACGGCCGCCGAGAATAGAGGGGTAACCGGTCAGGTCTTCAACGGCAGTAACAGGAATATTCAGGTCTTTAATGAACTGTTCAGTACCTCCTGTAGAAAATAACTGCACACCTTGCTCGGCAAGTAAGCGAACCAAAGGTTCTAAACCATCTTTGTAATAAACTGAAATTAAAGCGTTTTTGATCTTTATCGATTGACTCATTGGAGGAAATTTTTGAGCCGCAAAATTAGGTTTTTTAACCGAATTATTTAAGATAGATTGTGAAAAGTAGAGCTATTTTTTTATCTTTTTTAAAATACCCTCTACAATGCGTGGAAAATGCAGATGTTCCAGTTGCTGTCCCTTAAATTTGATCATCTCCAGATTGTCGCCTTCATCAATCCGGTATTTGGCCTGATAGATGTACTCACCTTCATCATAATTCTCATCGACATAGTGGATCGTTATACCACCCTCGGTGTCTTTTGCTGCCATCACCGCCCGGTGCACATGGTCTCCGTACATGCCTTTGCCTCCGTACTTAGGCAGGATGGCCGGATGTATATTGATGATCCTTCCCGGATATTCATGCAGCAGGTTCTTTGGAATCAGCCAGAGGAAACCGGCCAGTACAATCAGGTCGATGTCCAGGTTTTTCAGAAGGTCAACGATGTCATCGGTGTGATAGAATTCCTGTCTGTCAAAGATGTGTGAAGGGATCTCGAAATTGTCAGCGCGCTGCAATACATAGGCATCGGCATTATTGGTCAGTACCAGCGCGATCTCCACTTCAGAGCTTTGCTTAAAATGCTCCATTAGTTTTTGTGCGTTGGAGCCTGACCCTGAGGCAAATATGGCTATTCTTTTTTTCATATGGCAGATATGTTCCCAAAAATAGCATTTTCAAGCCTTAATGAAAGCCTTAATGTAATTTTAATACACCGCCCAGCGCAGCGACACCTTGATCAAGCCTCTTTGCCAAACTTTCTGAGCATCCTAAAATGAGAGCGCAATGCCGCCAGAAAGGTAGGGCTTTCATTATAAGGGATGTTGTGTTCCAGTGCGGTCGCTTTGATAATGGCACCGATTTCGGCATAATGGATGTGGCAAACCTTCGGAAATAAATGATGCTCTATCTGCCGGTTCAATCCGCCAAGAAAGAAAGCGGCCACTTTATTGGAACCCGCAAAATTGGCGGTAGTTCTCATCTGATGTTCTGCCCAGGCCTCATCAATATTGCCCTCTTCATTAGGAAAAGGAAAATCTGTTCCTTCTACCACATGCGCCAGCTGGAAGATCAGGCCCATCGTAAAACCCTGTGCCATATGCAGCACCAGAAAACCCAGGAGGAACTGCGGCCAGGAAATATCAATAAAGATCAGTGGCAATGCCATAAATAATCCATAATATACGGCCTTATAAAAGAAAAGATTGAAGTATTCTATCTTAGGGTGGTTCAGTTCATGCTCGCCCACCTTTGCCTGAAAAAACTTTTTATAGTCTTTTCTGAATACCCAGGAAAGGGAGGCAAGTCCGTATAGCGGCAGTGCATACCAATGCTGGTAGCGCTGAAGCTTATTGACCGGCTCTTCTTCCGACAGACGGATCAGTCCTGGTGCCACCTCGATGTCTTCATCATGGCCGGGTATATTGGTGTAGGTGTGGTGCACAATATTGTGCGTAATGTTCCATACATATGGATTGGCTCCCACGAGGTTGAATACCGAACTGAATATTTTATTGATTCTTTTGTCGGATGAAAAGGCACCATGGATCGCGTCATGACAAATGTTGAACCCAACAAAAGCACTAAACACACCCAGACCTGCAGAAAAAAGAAGCATGGCCCATATATTGAACATATTTGAAATGATCAGGGTATACAATAAAGCAAAGCCAGTTAAGAAAAAAGCTGTTTTAAACCACATGTAGCCGTTGGCATGCCGGGAGATATTGCCCTCCTGAAAATATTGATCTACCCTCATCCGGGTCGTAGCCAAAAAAAGTGATTTAGAAGAGTTTTTAAATTTTAATGTACTCATTGGATTCTTTGAAGTTTACCATTCACAATCCAATCCGTTTGGCTGGTTGCGCCATTAAACCTGATGTAAAATCTTTTTAAAATAATAATATTTTGATATCCCTATATTATCAGAATATTCTGCTAATATCGTTATTATAAACGATATTAATGTCTGTGTGGATGTTTTTAACATGATCTTTATGTAAACTCTGAGCTCTTTTTTCATTTTATAAAAACTTATATCTGGTGTTTTGTACATTTATGGTCTAGATTCAAGCCAATCATGACCAACCCACTGACCAGCCTATTGATACCCAGATTTTGTCTTCTCCTACTGCTTATCTGCTGCACTTCCGGATTGCGGGCCCAGTTGTCTACCTCGCAAATCGACCAGTTGGTGGAACAGGCCATGAAAAAGTTTAATGTAGTCGGTGCATCAGTAGGCATTGTAAAAGATGGTAAAATTATCCATACCAAAGGGTACGGGTTCCTGTCCTCAAAAAGTAAGGTTAAGGTCAATGAACATACGCAATTCGCCATTGCCTCCAACAGCAAAGCTTTTACTACGGCGGCATTGGCCCTTCTCGTAGAAGACGGTAAAATCTCCTGGACGGATAAAGTGAAAACCCACATTCCCGAGTTTAAAATGTACAATGAGTACGTCACAGAGAACTTCAATATACAGGATTTATTGACCCACCGAAGCGGTCTGGGCCTGGGTGCGGGCGACTTGATGTTCTTCCCGGACGGTTCTGATTTTACAGTTAAAGATGTGCTGTCTGTGTTTCAGCACTTCTCCCCTCAATCCGCTTTTCGTACTAAATTCGACTACGACAACCTGTTGTATACCGTAGCAGGCGAACTGATCGCCAGGGTGAGCAGCTCGAGCTGGGAAGAGTTTGTAGAGAAGCGCATCATACATCCGTTGAATATGGACCGTAGTTACACTTCTCTGAAAGGCATAAAGGACAAAAGCAACCTCGCCAATCCCCACAACACTGCTTCAGGTACTACACAAGAATTCTCCAATTTCGTAAAGACGATGAATGGTGCTGCGGGTGGGATCTTCTCCAATGCAGACGACCTTTGCAACTGGATGCTTGTGCATTTGAACAAAGGGAAGTATGGTGCCAAACTGGACAAGAAGCTCTTTTCAGAAGAGAACCAGCGCGAAATGTGGAAGATCCACACCTCCCTGAATGCCAGCAGAAACCCACGTTACAATGCACATTTCAGCGGCTATGGTCTGGGCTGGTTTCTCACTGATATTAAAGGCAATATGAGCGTCTCCCATACTGGTGGTTTGCCGGGGATGCTTTCTAAAACCATACTGATCCCGGACCTTAAGCTGGGGGTAGTGGTGCTCACCAATACCGAGCCCGGGGGAGGGGAACTGTTCTCTGCGGTCACCCAAACGATCGTCGACAGCTACCTGGGCCTGGATGATTACAACTGGACAGACCATTATGCCAAACTAGCCCAGGAAAGCAAAGGCGAAGCCGATTCGGTGAGTGGAAAAGTGTGGGAGACCGTTCGCACTGCCAATCAGAAAGCCTTCAATCCACAGGATTACACCGGTGTTTATGAAGATAAATGGTTTGGGAAAGTAGAAGTCTTCATGAAGAATGAGCAGCTCTGGATCAGGTCGTACCGCTCTCCTAAGCTCAACGGCGCCATGCAATATTATAAAGCCAATGCCTTTGCCGTCAAATGGGCATATCAGGATATGAATGCCGATGCCCTTGCTATCTTTAGTCTGGATGAAGAAGGTAAGGCGCAGCGCATACAGATGAAGGGCATCTCGCCCGATATTGATTTTAGTTTCGACTTCCAGGACCTGGATTTGAGGCGTGTAAAATCTACCCGATAGTAGCGTTGATGATAAGATCATAGACAGAATAGATAATACCGGTCAGTGATCGGTCTTGATATACCGTTAAATTTGTTTAACCAAATAGAAGTATGTCAAGAAAACTAAACGTCGTCAAAATGATGGTGGTCTGCGGCCTGATGCTGGCAGTCTCAAACCCATCACAAGCACAGGAAAGAAGCGAATCTGATAAAAGCCATATGGCCTGGTGGAAAGATGCCAAATTCGGTATGTTCGTTCATTGGGGTGTATACTCCGTCCCTGCAGGAACTTTTAAAGGAACAGAAGTGCCTAAATTAGGCGAGTGGATCATGAACTACGGAAAGATACCCGTAGCCGACTACCGGGACTTTGCCAAACAGTTCAATCCGGTAAAATACAATGCTGATGCCTGGGTTAAGATGGCGAAAGATGCCGGTATGAAGTACATCGTATTCACATCAAAACACCACGACGGCTTCGCGATGTTTGACTCTAAGGTCACCGATTGGGACATTATGGATGCTACGCCTTACCGCAAAGATATTTTAAAAGCCCTGACAGATGCCTGTCATAAGCATGGCATTAAGGTCGGCTTATATTATTCCCAGGCGCAGGATTGGGTGCATAAAGGGGGGGCGATGGACAAGAGCTGGGACCCTGCGCAGGAGGGCAACATGGATGAATACATTGATAAGATTGCCATTCCGCAGGTCAAAGAAATATTAAGTAATTACGGAACCATTGATGTCTTATGGTGGGATACCCCCAGACAGATGACGCCAGAAATGGTAAGCCGGTTGAAAGAAGTGACTAAAGCATACCCCAAATTGATTATGAACAATCGTTTGGGTCCAGGTTTCAAAGGAGATATAGAGACTCCTGAGCAGTTTGTTCCGGCTACTGGTTTTCCGGCTGGAATAAACTGGGAAACCTGTATGACGATGAACGATACCTGGGGCTTTAAGAGCTATGACCACAACTGGAAATCGTCGGATGTACTGATCCGCAACCTGGCCGATGCTGTTAGCAAGGGTGGTAACTTCTTATTGAATGTTGGACCTAATGCCTTAGGTGAAATTCCTTCACCAAGCATAGATCGCTTGTCGGACATCGGCAAATGGCTTAAAGTTAACGGTGAATCTATTTACGGGACTACGCCCAGCCCTTTCCCGTATCTGTCCTGGGGCAAAGCGACCCGCAAAGGCCAGAAGCTTTATCTTCACGTATTCAATTATCCGGGTAACGGAGAATTGCGGGTGCCGATGCAAAATAAGATCAGCAAAGCATATTTACTGACGAGTCCGGGCAAAAAACTCCCCGTGAAGTCCGAAACCAACCGTACCATTATTACCCTGCCATCCGTCGTCCCGGATAAGGTGAATACGGTCGTAGTGGTCGAGTTTGCCGGAGAGCCCGCTGTTTTTGCGATGCCAATGGCCAGGGCTACCGCCGAAGTGTCTTCACAGTTCAGTAAAAAGCATACAGCAGCTAATATTATAGATCAGGACAGGCGTACAGCATGGAAAGCCGCCAAAGGCGAACGCAGTGCCACTGTCGATGTGGATTTGGGTGCCGATATAGAGGTTGGGGTAATCTCTATTGATGAGCCCTGGGCACCATGGGTGAACAGAAGTCAGGATATACAGCTGCAGTATAAAGAAAATGGAGCGTGGAAAACTGCCACTCAGATCACCACCAAGGGTACGACCCTTACCGAAAAGATCAAGCCCGTTACCGCAAGGTATTTCCGTTTGACTGTGAACAATAAAGTTGGAGAACCGGAACTTCTGGGTTGGCAGCTGTTGAGAGTGGAATAATGCCAATGGTGACCTCGCAGGGATTCGAACCCTGGACCCACTGATTAAGAGTCAGTTGCTCTACCAACTGAGCTACGAAGTCATGATTTCAATAAAACAAATGTACAATAAATAGATATAAAAAAAGGGCTGATCCAATCAGCCCTTTTTTATTGTAGTTAACTGTTGCCTCAAAAGCAACAAGCTGAATTAATTTTTCTTAATTTCTACCCTTCTGTTTTGTACTCTTCCTTCTTCAGAGGTATTAGAAGATACCGGTTGTGCCTCTCCATGACCTTTCACAGTAAAGTTGCTCGCACTTAAACCTGCATTGATCAGGTAAGATTTCACGGCATTGGCACGGTCTACAGAAAGCTGCATATTGTGCGCCGGAGAACCCTCAGCAGAGGAGTGTCCGTTCAGTACAAACTTAACTGAAGGGTCTTTCTTCATTTCCCTGGTGGCCTGATCAAGCACCTGGAAAGACTCTGTTTTCAATACAGATGAGTTAAACTCAAACTGAATGTTGGCGAATGAAAAGTTTGCTTTTTCCTCTACCGGGGCAGCTTCTTCTTTTACCGGAGCGGCTTCAGTCACAGTTTCTTTTACCGGAGGTTGTGTCGCTACAGGAGCCGGTTTTGGTTTGGCTACGACTTTCTTGGTTTTGCAAGAATACAGGGTTACAGACAAAAAGGCCATTAGGGCCAGCATCAAAGATGTTCTAAAAATTCTCATAATAAGGTTTTATTTGTGAGCCTAAAAGTATCAATCAAATCGTAAATTTCAAATTTAATTGTACTACTATAACGCAAATAAATTCTAAAACGTGTCGGTCAGAGGCTTTTTATTAAAACTCGTGCTCGCAATTAAAGCAATGGTGGACCTTTTTGACATGAAAAGGGTAGATGATCAGGATAAAAGACACCAGCATTGTAAAAATGTTGAAACGTTTCTTCGTAGCCTGTACAAAACCTACGTTGGTCGAGCCACACTTTGGACATATAAACTCCGCTTCTTCTATTTCTTCCAAAGGAATCTCTTCGATCTCTTCTTCCAGGATACTGTTGGCCAAAGGCACGTCCTTCTCAAACATATGTAATTTGATGCCGCCCAGAGCCTGAGTATACAATGGGTTTACCGTAATCATATTGGTGTCTGTCAGAAAACAATGTACGCCACTGTCTTCCAGGCGGGCCCGCACGATGTCGGCTTCCATGGGGTTGTAAAAGGTCTTAAAGACAACAATTTTATCCATATTTATCGAATATAAGCGCTTAGTTCAAGTATTCAATCCTGCACCTGCACCTTTAAAATCTAAACATAGTGAAAATTAAGAGATTATGCAATCTCCTGCTTCGCTATATTGCGGTATGGAAACACGTTGAAGATGTGCCTGCGGGCGAAACGTCCCGGAGAATCCGCATTCACCAGTTTTACATAGACCTGCTTAGGGACTTCGAAATACTCATATCCGCTGCCATCCAAAAAGTATACTTTAAGCACCTGCCGCTCCCAGGTGAAATCCGCGATCCCGCAAGAGCCGGTGGTCTGCGTATATTCTTCCAAAGACAATTGCAGGGTCTCAGGGGCGATGCTCACCAGGAAATGGTAGGCTTCGATGATCTCCTTACTTTTGGTTTCTGCCTCCAGTTTGGCTTCTTCGCTGTCCTGAAACTTATCCGGGTGCCAGTCTTTCATTAAATTCCTGTAAATGGTCTTTAATTCCTTCAATTCGGCATCCTTCTGTACACCCAATAACTTCCTGTAATCTACTATCTTCTTCATAAAATTTGCGCAAAGGTACAGTTTTTCAGGGCATTTCCCGCAGGTCCGCCAATTTTAACCAACCTTTGGTCACTTCCCCGCTGTTGTTGGTGTGGGTGACGTAGATAAAGTTGTTTTGCTGATCCACAACGGTGAATTTAGTATTGGTCCATAAACCAATAACCCCTCGTTTAGGCGCAGTATCGTTTGGCGCATCGTGAAAATAGACGGCTGATTTCGGTAATTTGTATCTTTTTCCTTCACTGACCAGTATCGGTTCTCCGGATTTTGGGGCCGTGCCTGCCGGTGTGCTGGCTGCAGGGCTTTCCGCTGCCGCCGGCTTGGCATTCTGCCTTTCAAATTCCTTTTGCAGGCTGTCTATATTGGTTTCTGACTTCAATACCGCGGTATCCGTGAGGATAGGCTTGATCTCTGGTGTCGTATCTACCGGTACTACGGGCACTTCTGCGGTTTGCGCTCTATAGGTAGAATCCAGCGTTTGCCGGTAACCGGCGATCTGCTTCTGGTTGGTATCGTTGAGTTGGATGGAATAGGCAGCGAATAACGCCAGGGCCACCAGGGCCAGAACCATGATGTAAAATATAGGCTTGGAAATCTTCAGTTGATCGGTACGGGTCTCTTCCGCCAGTTCTGCTGAAGATTGCGCTGTCACCATCCCAGCAGCTGAACCAGCAGCTGTGCCCAAGCCCTTACCTACCATCTTGCCTGAACCTGCCACAGGCGCCAAGCTCTTTTCTGTACGATGGTGCAGGATTTCCTCTTGCAGTGCTATCCCGTTCGCATATCTTTTTTCAGGTACTTTTTCCAGACACTTTTTCACCACTTCAATCAGCCAGGCAGGCACGTTCATTTCGCGCGCTTTGATGTCGTCCGACCAGTTCTCCGGCAAATGGTTTCTCCGCAGGGCGAGCAGATCAGGCACCTGCTTTTCCATATGCGCCAGCATTACCGAGTTTCTCGAGTTTTCGCCTTTATTGACCAAAGGGAAAGGAACCTTCCCGGCAAGCAGCTCATACAGGATCACCCCGTAACTGTATACATCGGTCTGGAAAAACATTTCCCCATCGTGCTGCTCCGGTGCCATAAACTCTACCGCACCCGCATGGCGTACGCTGCTGCGGCGCTGCTCGTCCGACATGATCGCCAGTCCAAAGTCGAGCAGGATGTAGTTGCCCGTAGCAGTATTGAACTTCACGTTGTTGCTTTTGATGTCGCCATGTTTCACACCCACATGGTGACAATGCGCCAGCGCATTGGCCAGCTGCTCCGCCAGTTTGATGGTCTCCCTGATGGTGAATACCGGGCTGTGCGGCGGACTCAAAAGCTCCTCCAGGTCTGGCCCCTCAATATATTCCATTTCGATAAATGGAAAAGAGCCGCTTTCGGTGAGCCCTGAATTCAGGATCTTCACCACATTCGGGTTGGGGATCTCGTTGACCTTTTTCAGTTTCTGTACCTCATTCTGAAAATTGCGGTAGTTCTTGTCTTCCGTATCTTCGGTATGGATAGGGGTGGGGATGATCTTCACAGCCGAAATCATCGGTCCTATGCGCCTGGCCTTATAGACCGAGCCTTGTCCCCCGGTGCGCATGGCGCCGAGGTTTTCTAATCCTTCTGTGATGGTGAATATTTTACTCATGTGTTAATTTGTATGGTAACTGAATGTTAAAACAGCTGAATCGCCTAAAATGATTTGGTCGCCTTCCCGGAGCTCATGCCCGAGTTCGATAAAAGTAATCTTGACCGGCTGGTGGCCTTCGGCCGAACTGATCTTTAGTTTATTGCCCGGCGGGATGCCACCCTCATCGGCGAAGAGCATGAACGTGCCCGTCTCGCTGTTCCAGTCGATATGGGCATGCTGGCGGCTCACATATTTATTTTCCGCACTGCGGCTGTCGCTGGGGAAGGCAATGTCGTTCAGCCTGACATGGCCGTCTTTCACCTGCGCCTGCCTGTCCCGGCCGATATTGATGCGGCCCTGTGCCGCTGTAATCTTATATTCAGGTTGCTCGGTCTCTCCCGTGAGCACTTTAATATAAGCCACTTCGGGTTTTTCCAGCACCTTGATCTCATGGGTTTTCACTTCCAAAGCCGCTTCAATCTGCTCTGCCCGCGGCAATCCGGCGGGTAGTATATCTGCAAAGACCGTATCCAAAGTCCATTTCTCCGGCAGGTCGATCGCGAAATCATCTGCCACCCGCTGCACCTCATTTTTGAAGCGTGCGGGATCTTCCGTAAATACCGCAGATTCATACATATATTTTTCTACCGCTGCGCAGGCGATATATAGCTGGAAGCCCCTGATGTTGCCGCCTTCCCCGCCCTCCAGTTTCTGCAATTCCTGTTTGATGAAGACGATTAACGCTTCCCGGACGGCCTTCACGTCGCCTGGTTTTTCTGCGGCTTTCCTGTTAAATAAGTTGAACATCTTCTATTTCTCTTTAAAGTCTTTAATATATCCCTGTTTCAGTAAGGCCGGTACCACGTGCTGCCCCGCCAAAAGTACAGCTTTGCTGGAACCTCTGGTAGATTCTACGCGAATGCAGACCACTACATGCCCGCTGCCCGATTTCTTTGGCGCGAAAAATACATACCAGCCGTCGTTGATCTGCTCCTGTTTCCAGATCCTTTCCGGCGTT
>Ga0160464_100315_pt1 | contig 42376 bp, 41 predicted proteins | sample HID1971I_E11MG_FD_108275 | JGI IMG/M metagenome (GOLD analysis project Ga0160464, IMG submission 108275) | Enriched millipede-associated microbial communities from UW Madison campus, WI, USA - HID1971I_E11 MG | ecosystem: Host-associated > Arthropoda: Insects > Digestive system > Unclassified ... | reverse complement strand
TGCGTGGAATGGGCGAGCAAGGGATGCTGCGGGGTGCTTAAAGTAGAGTGGCAGCGGCGTGCAAGTAAATAAGGGTTTGTGGAGGACACCAATGTGAGCCAGCGCGGCCGTGAATAGGCGTGCGAAGAAATAAGCGATCTGGCAGGTTTCTTAAAGCGGAGCAGAAGTAGCGAGCAAAGAAAATAAGCATCCCATTGGGACGCTTATTTTCTTTGTTCCATATTCGCTCTAAGCTACTGGACCAGCGTTTCCCATTGCTCGTACACGGTTGCGAGCGCGGCGCGCTTGGCGTCGATATCGGTCTGGATGCTCTGGATGCGGACATAGTTGTTGAATACGTCCGGGTCGGTCAGCTCCGTCTCGAGCGCGCTTATCGCTTCTTCCAGCGTCGCGATTTCGGCTTCCAATTGCTCCAGCCTTCGCTGCCGGTTGCGCTCGTCGCGCTTGGCTTGCTTGTCCGCTTCATAGGAGGAAGGAGCGGACGTCTCTGCCAGAGCGGCGGACGACTTGCCCGATTTCGAGCCGGCCGATTCGGCGGCTTGCGCGGCAAGCTCGGCGAGCTCCTGCTTTTTCTCGATCATATCGTCATAATTTCCCAGGAAATGCTGGCATCCGTCAGGCGTCAGTTCGACAATTCGCTCCGACATCCGGTTCAGGAAATAGCGGTCATGCGATATAAACAGCAGTGTTCCGTCGTAATCGATCAGCGCCGATTCCAGCACCTCCTTGCTGAACAGATCCAGATGGTTGGTCGGCTCGTCGAGAATAAGCACGTTCGCCTTATCGAGCATCAGCTTCGCCAGCGCGACTCGCGCTTTCTCTCCGCCGCTCAGCGAGGAGACATTCTTCTGCACGTCGTCGCCGCTGAACAAGAAATTGCCGAGCACGGTGCGTATGCGCGCCTCTTCCAAGTGCGGGAATGCGCTCCACACCTCCTCCAACACCGTATTGGAGCCTGTGAGCGTCGCCTGCTCCTGATCGTAGAAGCCGATCTTGACGTTCGTGCCCCAGCGGAACGCTCCTTCCGCCAGCGGCTGGCGGTCGATCAGCGCTTTCAGCAGCGTCGACTTGCCGACCCCGTTCGGACCGACGAGCGCGACCGTCTCGCCGCGCTCCAGCCGGAAGCTTACATTGCGGAACAGCGGCTTCGGCGATCCTTCGAAAGCGACGGACAGCGACTCGGTCTGCAGTACGTCCTTGCCGGTCTGGCGTTCAATCTCGAACGAGAAATAAGCTTTCTTCAGGTCGCCGAGCGGCTTGTCCAGTCGATCTATTTTGTCCAGCGCCTTGCGGCGGCTTTGCGCCCGCTTCGTCGTGGAAGCGCGTACGATGTTCCGCTGAATGAACTGCTCCATCTTGGCGATCTCTTCCTGCTGCTTCTCGTATTGCTTCAACTGCGATTCGTACTCGGCCGCCTTCAGGTCGATGTAGCGGCTGTAGTTGCCGGTATACCGCTTGGCGGCATGCCGCTCGATCTCGACAATCGTCGTCGCGAGCGCGTCGAGAAAATAGCGGTCGTGGGATACGATCAGAATCGATCCGCTGTAACCGCGAAGATAGGATTCAAGCCAAGTCAGCGTCTCGATGTCGAGATGGTTGGTCGGCTCGTCGAGCATGAGCAGATCGGGAGCTTGCAGCAGCATGCGGGCGAGCGCAAGCCGCGTGCGCTGCCCGCCGCTGAGCGTCGAGATCGGGGTCGCGTGATCGAACTCGCCAAAGCCCATGCCGTGCAGCACGCTCTTGATTCGCGTATCCATCTCGAAGCCGCCCTGCGAGCGGAACCATTCGGAGCGCTCCGCGTAACGGGCAAGCGTATCCTCGTACCGCTTCTCGTCGCTCTGGAGGGCGGGATCGGCAATCGCTACCTCCAACTGGCGCAGCTCCCGCTCCGCATCGATCAGCGGCCGGAATACTTCCCGCATTTCTTCTATTATTGCGCGTTCGGAATTGAGGCCGCTGTTCTGAGCGAGGTAGCCGATTCTCGTTTCCTTCGCTTTGTAGATCGTGCCGGAATCGGGCGTCAGCTCGCCTGCAATCAGTTGAAGCAGCGTCGATTTGCCGGCGCCGTTCACGCCGACGAGGCCGATTCGCTCCCGTTCTTGAATTTGAAACGTAATGCGGCTCAATATTGGCGTAACGCCATAGCTTTTGGACAAGTCCGAAACTTGCAGCAGCATGGTAACTGATAACCTCCAATAATAACTGCGATTCTTGTGAGGATTAACGGGCGGAGCGGCAGCAACGTCCATTCTGCCCGCACAAATCCGGAACGTATGTTCTTGTCTCGAAACGTTCCTGAAGCGATTTCATATAGGGACAGTTTACATGATTCCGCCCGATTAAGAAACTGGGTGTACATTGGCGAAAGCGGAGCAACAATGGTAAACTAAGAGCGATGAGATACGTCGGAAAGGGCTACGAGATTAATGACGGAACGGAACAAGGAAGCGAAAGCGGAATTGCGCGCTTTGATGAAAGCGAGCCGGGACGCGATCGGGCCCGATGAGCGCGCAATCCAATCGGCGGAGGCCTGCGTCCGGATGCAAGCGCTGCTGTCTGCAATGAAGGCGTCGAGCGTGCTGGCTTACATTCGTCTGCGCTCCGAGTTGGATACGTCGCCGCTGCTGGAATGGTGCTGGAGCGGCGGCATCGCGGTTGCCGCGCCCCGATGCGAGCCGGACGGGCGGACGATGACGCCATATTGGATTCGCGGCTGGGACGATTTGCTGCCGGGAGCTTACGGAATTCGAGAGCCGAATCCGGCGACGGCCGTTCCTTGCGGCAGCGATTTGATCCCCGATGCGGTCATCGTGCCCGGCCTCGCGTTCGACCGGGGGGGAGGCCGTCTCGGTTACGGCGCGGGCTATTACGACCGGTATTACGATCGGCTCCAATCGATTGCTCGCGATGGAGGTGGAATGCCGCCTTGGCTGGGCTTCGGTTACGAGTCTCAGTTGATCGAAGCGGTTCCGACGGATGGGCACGATGCGTTCATGGATGCGGTCGTAACCGGCAGCGGCGTTTATTGGAGTGGACGGAGGAGCGGGGTACAATGGAATCTTTGACGCACTTTAACGAGCAAGGCCGTGCTCGAATGGTAGACATCTCGGAGAAAGAAACGACTGCCCGGACGGCTGTAGCCCGCACGACGGTGACGATGCGGCCGGATACGCTGCAAGCGGTCAAAGCGGGCAAGATCGGCAAGGGCGATGTGCTTGCTGTAGCGCAGATCGCGGGCATTATGGCTGCCAAGCAGACGTCGTCATGGATTCCAATGTGTCATCCGATCCCGCTTACCGGCGTCAACCTTGCGTTCGACGACAACGGCCGCGACGAGCTTCACATTGAAGCGACGGTGAAGACGACGGGCAGAACGGGCGTCGAGATGGAGGCGCTGACGGCTGTTTCGGCGGCAGCTTTGACCGTGTATGATATGTGCAAAGCGCTGCAGAAGGATATGGCGATCGGGCCGACAAGGCTGATGGAGAAAACCGGAGGCAAGAGCGGAGACTTCCGGAGCGGCGAGCCGGCCGTATAACGGTCCGCAGGGATAGGAGGAATTGTTCATGAAGTGGAAAGTGGCGATTCTGACAGCAAGCGATAAAGGCTCCAGGGGAGAACGGGAAGATACGAGCGCGCAGGTTATCCGGGAACTGGTGGAAGAGGAGCTCGGCGGGGAAATCGTCGATTACCGGATTGTTCCGGACGAGCAGGACGAGATTATGGCCGCGATGATTGAGATGACCGACTATTTTCAGGCCGATCTGGTGCTGACGTCGGGAGGTACGGGACTTGGTCCGCGCGATTTGACGCCGGAGGCGACGCTTAAAGTGATCGATCGCGTCGTGCCGGGCATTGCCGAAGCGATGAGAATGGGCGGAATGACAAGGTCGCGCACGGCGATGCTGTCCAGAGGCGTCAGCGGCATTCGAGGGCGCTGTCTCATTATTAATCTGCCCGGCAGTCCGAAAGGCGTCCATGAAAGCTTGATGCAGGTCATGGATCAACTGCCGCATGCGCTCGGCATCGTGTCGGGACGGATCGGAGAGCATGCCAATGAGCGCTGAGGCGGATGGACAAGCCGCCGGCCGTCCGACGGTGAAGCGGGAGGTCCCGGTTGCCGAAGCGGTAGGCATGCGGCTTGCGCACGATCTGACACAGATCGTGCCCGGTCGGTTCAAAGGCCGCAAGTACAAGCGTGGCCATCTCATTACGGAGGCGGACATTCCGGGGCTGCTCGATATCGGCAAAGAGCATATTTATACGCTTGAGCTTGGCGATGAAGACCTGCATGAGGACGATGCAGCGCAGCGTCTTGCCGCCGCGCTGCAAGGCGACGGCATCGCGCTGTCCGAGCCGCGCGAGGGCAAGGTGTCGCTGAAGGCGCAGCGAACGGGAATCGTGAGCGTTCCGGCGGGGCTAGTCGAAGCGATTAACGAACTAGGCGACATCGCGCTTGCGACGGTCCGTCATCATACGTTGGTGAAGGAAGGACAGCCCGTCGCCGCCACGCGCGCTATTCCGCTTGTGCTGCCCAAGGCGAAAGTCGAGGCGGCGGAGGCGCTTGCGCAAGCGTATCGTTCGGCGAACGGGGGCGCCGCCCCGGTTAACGTCCGTCCGCTGAAGCGGATGCGGGTCGGGCTGCTGACGACCGGCGGCGAAGTGTTCAGCGGACGGATTCAGGACAAATTCGGGCCGGCCGTGAAGGCGAAGCTGGAAGCGCTCGGCTCTGAAGTTGCCGAGCATCGATTCTCGCCGGATGATCGACAAACAATTGTCAATCATATACGTTTCTTGTACGACAGAGGGTATGATATGATATTGGTAACAGGCGGCATGTCGGTAGATCCCGACGACCGGACGCCCGGCGCCATTAAGGAAGCCGGCGCCGACATCGTCAGCTACGGCACGCCGATGCTGCCGGGCTCCATGCTGTTGATCGGATATTTGCATGACGTTCCGATCATGGGACTGCCGGGCTGCGTAATGCACGATCCATATACCTCATTCGACGTACTGCTGCCGCGAATTTTGGCGGGGGATACCATTACCCGGGCGGATATCGTGGCAATGGGTTACGGCGGGTTGCATGGCTGTTGATCGGCAACAGCATATACAGTACATCATATTTGCAAAAAGGAAGAGGTGAGCGACATGTTCAGCGGTATTGGAGCAACAGGCATGATTCTGCTCGTGCTGATCGCGCTGCTGCTGTTCGGACCGAACAAGCTGCCGGAGCTGGGCCGAGCATTCGGACGAACGCTGCGCGAGTTCAAGGCTGGCGCACGCGACATTATGGACGAGCCGACCGAGAAGTCGAAGGATCGGATCGAAGTGAACCGGACGGACGATGTTAAGTCCGACAACAAGCGGCTTCCGGATTAATCGGGGCCGTTTTTTATTGTACCATTGATTTATTTATTACTGCTTCGCATTGAGGAGTGAGCCAACATGGCCGAACAACGCAAGTCCCAGGCCGGCCAGACGGCAGACAAAATCCGGGCGCGCGTACAAGACGAAGGGCTTATGCCGCTGCTGGAGCATTTGGGCGAGCTGCGGCGCCGTATTTTTTGGATGCTGCTCGTGCTGTTAATCGGCCTCGGGATCGGACTCTATTTCGCCAAGCCTCTCTATAACTTCGTTATCGAGGACGGCCCAATGAGCGGGGTCACGCTGCATACTTTCTCTCTATGGGACGGCATCAGCATGTACATGAAATTCGCGTTCCTGATCGCGCTCGTGCTGGTGCTGCCATTTGCGTTCTTCCAGTTATGGCTGTTCGTCAAGCCGGCGCTGTCGCCGAAGGAGCAACGCGCGACTTTGAAATATATCCCGTTCGCGCTGCTGCTGTTTCTCATGGGACTGTCGTTCTCCTACTTCGTCATCGCACCGATGGCATACGATTTCACGAAGTCGGTATCGCACAGTCTGGGATTGGTCGAAACATATGGCGTTATGCAGTACATATCGTTTTTGTTCAACATTTTAATTCCGATCGCGCTGCTGTTCGAGCTTCCGCTCGTCATCATGTTCTTGACGAAGCTGAGAATTCTGAACCCGCTGCGTCTTCGCAAGATGAGACGGATCGCTTACTTCGTCATGGTGTTTATCGGCACGGTCATTACTCCGCCGGACGTCATCTCGGATATTCTCGTATCGATCCCGCTGCTGGTGCTGTATGAGATTAGCATTTTCTTGTCGTCCTCCGTCTACAAGAAGCAGCTTGCGGCAGACGAGGCATGGGAGCGCGAATTCGCGAGCGGAGAGTCTCTCGGTTAAATCATGTTCCGGACGGTATAGGCCGGCATCTGTTTTCCTCATACGGGGAAACGGGTGTCGGCCTATTGTTGTTTCATTATTCGACATTAAACGTATGTTCGCTCCCACTATGGGGAAAATATTGGCGATGGAGGTGACATACGGATGATGACGGTCAAAAAATTCGGCGTATGGCCCATGATAATGATGCTGACGCTGTCCGTCGGTATCGTGAATCATGTCATTATTGCGCCGCTGCTGCTCAACGCCGCCGGACGGGATGCATGGCTGAGCACGCTTGTCGCTCTGCCCGCCGTAGTGATGTGGGTCCTGTTCCCTCTGGCGAAAATATTGAAATCGATCGACGGCAATCCGCTTGCGCAATGGCTGGATGCGAGCGGCTCGTCCGCGCTTCGATGGCTGATTCTCGTTCCGATTGTCGGCATGCTTGTATTCATGGCCTTCCATTCGCTCATGGATGCGATTGAGTTCGCGAATGCGACCTATATTCCGCTTACGCCGTCGCCGGTCGTTACGTTTCTTTTTACTGCCCTGTGCGCCTACGGCGCGCTATCCGGACTGCGAACGATCGCCTACGTCGCTTGTATTTTGCTGCCGTTCGTCATAGTGCTCGGCGATTTGGTCATGTCGGCGAACATCCCTCATAAAGATTTATTGTTTTTGCTGCCGATCGGCGAGCACGGATGGCGTCCGATTATCGACGGAGCATTATATTCGTTCAGTGCGCTGGCGGAGGTCTATATGATTGTATTGTTTCAGCCGCATCTAAGAGGGCGCATCGGCAAAATCGGCATCGTCGGGCTGGTCGTCTTTCTGGGACTGCTTACGTTAGGGCCGGTTATAGGGACGATTTCGGAGTTTGGGCCGGTCGAGGGCGAGAAGCTGCGCTATCCGGCATTCGCGCAATGGCGTCTTGTCACGATCGGCCAGTATATCGAGCATCTTGACTTTTTTGCGGTATTTCAATGGATGTCGGGGTCGTTCATTCGCGTATCGATGACGTTGTATCTGGTGACGGAGCTGTTGTTTTCTTCAAGGCGCGGCCGCGTATGGGGCATCATTGCGCTTTCCGTGCTACTGGGCATCGTCATGGAAATAATGGCGACCAGGCAGCTCTTCTATCGAAATCTTATCCATCAATACTTTCATTATTCCGGACTGCTGATCGCGGCCCTTAGCCTTGTCCTGTGGGCGATTGCCGCCGCGCAAGGCCGCCGAAGCGAAAGCGGGCACAGGCTCGGGGAGCAGCCGGACAACGATTCGGAACAAAAGGGGGCTTTGGCATGACCGGGTTGCCGGAGGAGGAAATGTCAAATGGAGAATCGGAGGCGCGCATCAACTTCGATTTATGGATGGGCATGGTCAAGCAATGCGGGGATGTTACCATTCAATCGTTTATGGTGGGCAAGAATGTCGATGTCAAGGTCGATCTGTTCTATTGCATGGGCATGGTCGATAACCGCGCGCTAATTATCGGCATTCTCCAAGAGCTGGAGCGTTGGCATTCGCAAGACGGACATTCCAATATTCCGGTCATAATCCCGCTGTCGTCGGATGTCGACGAGTTGCAGGCGTTCCAAATGCTCGCCTCCGGCACGCTGATCGCATGTATCGACGGATGCTGGTTCCATGTGAATATTAACAGCCCGCCGGGGCGGGAGCCGGAAGAGTCTACGATGGAGGTGTCGCTCAAAGGGCCGCGCGACGGCTTCGTCGAGAAGCTGGAGACGAATCTCGCTCTCGTTCGCAGAAGGCTGCGCACGCCGGATTTGCGGTGCGAGTTCATGACGATCGGAAGCAAGACGAAGACGGAAATCGTATTGCTCCATCTGGCCGGCAAAGCGTCCAAAAGCTTGGTGGACGAGGCGCGGCGGCGTCTTCAATCGATCGATATAGAAGCGCTATACGGGGCGTCGCAGTTGGAAGAGCTGATATCCGATCGGCCGCGCTCGTTGTTTCCGCTGGTCGACTATATCGGCCGACCGGACTATGTCGTGCAGACGCTTATGAGCGAACGGGTGGTGGTGCTCGTAGACGGCTCGCCATCTGCAATTATTGCGCCCGCAACGCTTACGCTGCTTATCAAGTCGCCGGAAGACACCCATCTTCCGTACTATTTTGTGTCGCTGGAACGGCTGCTTCGTCTGCTTGGTCTGGTGCTCGCCCTATGCGTGCCCGGCTTCTGGGTGGCGCTGTCTTCTTTCAACACCGATCAGTTGCCGTTCAATTTGCTTGCGACCGTATCGATCTCCCGAGCGGGTCTTCCGCTATCCGTTCCGCTCGAAATGTTTTTAATGCTCACCATGTTCGAGCTGTTCCGGGAAGCCGGCGTCCGGCTCCCGAGGCCGGTCGGCCAGACGGTGTCCGTCGTTGGCGGCCTTATCGTCGGCGATGCGGCTATTCGGGCGGGGTTAACCTCGCCGACTATGCTTGTGACTGCGGCCGTGACGGCGGTGGCCACGTTCACGCTCGTCAATCAGTCGCTTAACGGGTCCGTCAGCGTGCTGCGCTTGTTTATATTGGCGCTGTCTTCGGTGCTCGGCCTATTCGGCTTCTTCATCGGCTTGTTTGCCGTCATTGTCTACATCTGCTCGCTGGAGTCGTTCGGCCATCCTTATATGCTGCCGATTGCGCCGATCAAGTGGAAGAAGGTGCTCGGAGCTCTGATTCAGTTGCCGTGGTCGGTTCAGCATCGGGATAGCGGCATGCGAAAAGGCGGCGACCGATGATTGCGAAGCCGCTGCGCCAACTGCTGAAGCTGCTCGTTCCGCTGTCTATCGCGGCCGTGCTGACCGGCTGCTGGGATAAGGTGGATCTGCAAGATATCGGGTATGTAACGGCAATAGGGGCCGATTACGAGGACGGTAAATTTAAAATGTACGGCGAGATGGTCGAATTCAGCGCCGTTGCAAAGTCGGAAGGCACGTCGATGCCTACCGGACCGCAAAAATGGATCGGTCACGGCGAGGGACCGACCGTGCTCGTCGCGTTGACGAATTTGATTAAATCGAGCCAGTATCAGCTCAGCATCGAAAACTTGAAGACGCTTATTATTCACGAAAGAGCGATGCCGATGCTCGACGAGCTGCTCGATGCGATGAATCGCCAGCGCGCCGCGAGGTACACGGTATGGCTGTTCGGAACGCGAACGCCGCTGGATCGGCTGTTCGCGACGAATTCGATTTTTAATCAGTCGCCGCTCGTCAGCTTTCTCTATAAGCCGGATCTGATGTACAAGCAGGCAAGCGTGTATCGGCCGCTTAATATGCAATTGTTCATTCAGCAGCAGAACGAGCGATCCTATACGACGGCGCTGGCGAACATTACGTTGGCGAAAGGCGTGTGGAAGGCCGGGCAGAGACCGTTGTCGCTTAATGTGCCGCAAGGCAGCTTTATTCTGAATTATCGCCGTCTTGTCGGCTATATGACGGAGGAGGAGCTGACGGGGCTTCGCTGGGTGCTGCCCGACTTCAAGCGGGAAATGCTCAGCTTCCAGTCGGAGGGGGATCGCGCGACGGTCTCGGTCGATCAGTCGATTTCTCGTCTTTCCGGCAAACCGACAGGCGATTCGGCGCATTTCAAGCTGAGGGTAAGGCTGCGCGTGCACGTGGTTGAAGTGGAAGGGCAAATGAATCGCCGGCAGATCGAGACGGCGGTTTCCGAGAAGGTCGGCCAAGAAATCAAATATACGTATGAAAGGGCGCTGGAGAAGCGGGCCGACATATTGCAGACGAGATTGAACCTGTACCGGTATCACATGGCGTACTGGAAGAAGCATGCTTCCAAAGACGAGTGGCTGCCGGGCAAGGACGATCTGACCATCGAGGTGACGACGAAGATGACGGACACCGGCAAGTACGATTTGCACTAGCGGGATCGGGGAACCGGGAGGGGGATACATTGTTAAAATCCGATAAATTGCTGGTCAGACACTTGAAATGTACCCGCAAAATAGGTATTATAAAAATGGTTGTTAGCACTTGAGTCTTATGAGTGCTAACAGATGTATAACGTACCATTTTTAAAAGGAGGCTATTTTTCATGATCAAACCTTTGGGTGAGCGCGTATTGGTAGAGCCGATCGCGAAAGAAGAAACTACGGCAAGCGGCATTCTGCTTCCAGACACGGCGAAAGAGAAGCCGCAAGAGGGTAAAATCGTTGCAGTCGGCAGCGGCACGCTGAAAGACGGCGTTCGCATCGCGCTGGAAGTGCAAGTCGGCGATCGCGTCCTGTTCTCCAAATATGCAGGCACGGAAGTCAAATACGAAGGCAAAGAGTATTTGATTATGAAGGAAAGCGACATTCACGCGATCCTGGGCTAGTGCGCCCGCGATTGAATCACATACAGGTTTAGGAGATCGGACGGAGAGGCAGCGATGCGCTCCGGCATGATAGGTACTTAATTGATATATGGGAGGTCATTGACGATGGCTAAAGAAATCAAATTCGGCGAAGACGCGCGTCGCGCGATGCTTCGCGGTGTCGACGCTCTTGCGAACGCAGTGAAAGTGACGCTCGGTCCTAAAGGCCGCAACGTCGTATTGGAGAAAAAATTCGGAAGCCCGCTCATCACGAACGACGGCGTTTCCATCGCCAAAGAAATCGAGCTGGAAGATGCATTCGAGAATATGGGCGCTCAGCTCGTTAAAGAAGTCGCAACGAAAACGAACGACGTAGCCGGCGACGGTACGACGACGGCTACGGTTCTCGCGCAAGCGATGATCCGCGAAGGTCTGAAAAACGTAACGGCAGGCGCTAATCCGATGGTTATCCGTAAAGGAATCGAGAAAGCGGTACGCGCTGCGGTTGAAGAGCTCCAGAAGATCGCGAAGCCGATCGAAGGCAAGCAATCGATCGCGCAAGTTGCCGCAATCTCGTCCGCTGACGATGAAGTCGGCGAGCTGATCGCGGAAGCGATGGAGAAAGTCGGCAACGACGGCGTTATTACGGTTGAAGAATCGAAAGGCTTCGCGACGGAGCTTGAAGTGGTTGAAGGCATGCAATTCGACCGCGGCTACCTGTCCCCGTACATGATTACGGACACGGACAAAATGGAAGCCGTTCTAGACAATCCGTTCATCCTGATTACGGATAAAAAAATTACGAACATTCAAGAGATCCTTCCGGTTCTCGAGAAAGTCGTTCAATCCGGCAAACAATTGCTTATCATTTCAGAAGATATCGAAGGCGAAGCGCTTGCGACGCTGCTCGTCAACCGTCTGCGCGGCACGTTCACGTGCGTCGGCGTTAAAGCGCCGGGCTTCGGCGATCGCCGCAAAGCGATGCTGGGCGATATCGCTGCTCTGACGGGCGGTCAAGTCATCACGGAAGAGCTCGGCCTCGAGCTGAAATCGACGACGGTCGACCAACTCGGTACGGCTCGTCAAATTCGCGTAACGAAAGAAAACACGATCATCGTCGACGGCGCAGGCGACAAAGCCGACATCGACGTTCGCGTCAACCAAATCCGCGCGCAACTGGAAGAAACGACTTCCGAGTTCGACCGCGAGAAGCTGCAAGAGCGTCTGGCTAAGCTGGCCGGCGGCGTAGCGGTTATCAAAGTCGGCGCAGCGACGGAAACGGAATTGAAAGAGCGCAAGCTCCGCATCGAAGACGCGCTGAACTCGACTCGCGCAGCAGTTGAAGAAGGCATCGTATCCGGCGGCGGTACGGCACTCGTGAACGTATACGGCGCAGTGGCTGCAGTCTCTGCTGTCGGCGACGAGAAAACGGGCGTCAACATCGTGCTTCGTTCCCTCGAGGAGCCGATCCGCACGATCGCAGCGAACGCGGGCCAAGAAGGCTCCGTTATTGTCGAGCGTCTCAAGAACGAGCAAATCGGCGTAGGCTACAACGCAGCGACGGGCGAGTGGGTCAACATGTTCGAAGCGGGCATCGTCGACCCTGCGAAAGTAACGCGCTCCGCTCTGCAGAACGCGGCTTCCGTAGCGGCTATGTTCCTGACGACCGAAGCGGTCGTTGCCGACAAGCCGGAGCCTAAGGGCGCCGGCGCCGGCATGCCTGACATGGGCGGCATGGGCGGTATGGGCGGCATGATGTAAGGCTTTTGAGCCTTTGCATGAGGGAGACGGCGTGAGCCGTTTCCCGATCCTTCCTAGAACGGATTATGTTAAAATTAATTTCCAAAGAAGAGGCTACTTCCTAAACCCAAGGAGGTAGTCTTTTTATGTTGTTACGTGTAGAAGCAACGGTTGCCATTAAGTAAAGGCTGATATCAGCCAATTGATAACGTCTGGGGCATCCGGAGCCAGTAGTACGAGATTCAGGCATTTGCAATCTGATAATTTGAGCATGGTTCTTAAATTGCAATAGCCTGTTTCCTATTGCCTTTCTAATCGAATTAGCGGAGAATAATAATCAGTATGTAATGAAGGAGATGAGACGATGAAGAATGATCCTAATTGTCGGTTTTGCAGGGATGGGATTCCTGCGAATATTGGTACGACAGATGCATTCTGGGACCGTCCTTTAGTGGAGACTGAAAACTTCTTCGTTGTTCCAAGTCTAGGGGCCTTAGTTGAGGGCTGGTTATTAATTGTTACTAAGGAACATCATATTTGTATGGGGTCATTGGAACAAGAAAGAATGAATGAATTGAAAATTTTATTGGATATAATCAAAAACTGGATACGTTCCATATATGGGTCGGCCGCGGCATTCGAGCATGGCCCCGTCAGTTTCAAACAGCCTGTCGGTTGCGGGGTCGATCATGCCCATATTCATGTTGTCCCGACATCGGTGCCTTTGATCCAAAACGCTAGGAAATGGGTCGAATCAGAATTTGTCTGGAGTCGCGTATCCGGTATCGAAGCCGTATCCGCGGCAAACGATCGCGGAAATTCCTATCTTTACGTCGATCAAGACGACTATGCTCCTATGCTTTACGACGGCGGCGGCATTCCAAGCCAGCTCTTCCGTAAAACGATAGCGGATTCAATCGGCATAGCGGAGCAATACAACTGGCGGGAACATGCGCATGAGGAGGTTATTGCGAAGACGATCGTTCGTCTGGAGCGGGAGTTCCATCGTCTGTCATTGGAAGGATTAAATCGATATGGAGGCGCTGTTATTGACAAAGAGCTTGCAGGAATCGGCTTCGGAGCAAGCGATTGATACCGCTTCAACGGATCAACAGAACGACAATGTTTCCGGGCAGCCGTCTGCAGGCTCCAATTGCGTAACCGCAGATGTTCAAGCTTGGCGTACAAAGTATATCGATGAAGCAGCCAAAAAACAAATCCGCACAGAAGCTATTTATTTGTTTGCGTGCCTCATTCTTATTCCGATACTTATGTTTGGATTCTGGAACGGGGCGGTTGCCCAATTTATTGGATTGAATCAGCCTTACCAGATTGGGTTCCGCAATAATGCATTGGCTTGGCTTGGGGGGACGTTGGGAGGCACTTTGTTCTCCATTAAATGGTTATATCACGGAGTAGCCAGCTTTACCTGGTATCAAGACCGCTTATTATGGAGATTATTTACGCCGCATCTTTCCGGAGCATTGTCCTTTGCTATTATTTTGTTGATTTCTTCCGGTTTTATTAATATCTTCGACAAGAATGCGCTAAGCGATCCTTCGACTATCGTAGGCCTCGGATTTTTATGCGGATATTTTTCGGATAGCGCGATCGCCAAGATGACGGAAGTAGCAAATACTTTATTCGGAACGTTGGATGGAAAGAAGAAATAGATATATCGATTGATGCCGAGCAGCGGGAGGTACCGATGGGCGATTATGTGGTAGCAGGGAAAGAGTGGTTTGAATACTCCGTAGCGTTTGAACACGATTTCAGCCTCGTAGGTCAAAAAGCGATCGGTCTTGCCAGTTTACCCGCTGGATGGACTCCCTCATATGCGATTATTACGACTGAGGTTTTTAAGCGCTGGAGGCTTGAATCAATCGGTTGCCCTGCGGGCGACCGGCGATTAAGCTGGCTGGCGCCTTTTTTATCTTCATGGATAGAGAAGTTAGCGGACTCGTTTCCGCAAATTATTATTCGATCAAGCGCCGTTAACGAGTCTCTTCTGGATCGCGGGGCTTATACGAGCCGTGTGTGCCGTTCGAAGCTTGAGGCTGTACTTGACGAACTGGACCGGCTATATCAGGGGTTTATCGATAGCTTCTCCTCAGGAACGATTCCGGAAATCGCTTATATCGTACAAGGCTATATGGGACGCCTGCACTACGGTCATTTGTCGAATGAGCGGAGAGTGCAGCGCAACCGGGATAATTGGCTTTATGAGATAGAGGGAGGAGAAGAAGACCCCGCTCCTCGCAGCGGCGTTCTGAAAAGCAAAGGAAACAGCCAAGCCGGAACGTTGGACAACCGTCTTCTTCCCGCCCTCCGGCAGGCCGCTAATTATTTTTACACTGGCGTTCAGGAACAGCGCGTTCATCTCGAATGGGTTCAAGATTATCAGAGCCGCGTCTGGATCGTGCAGATCGACAAAGAAGCGATCGCCTCGCAAAGCGCGCCCGGATCGGAGTGGAAGGTAAAGGCGGTAAAAGACAAGCTGGCCGGAACCTCGCTCAACGTGTTTAAGCCAGATCGGGAGGCACGAGGCGATTGGGACAAAATTAGGTGTCTCCGAGACTTTCGGGATGCAAACATTCCTTCCGCGCAAGTGTATGTTTTGGAGGATGCGAACGTTCTGGAACAACTAGCCGCCGGCAGCCTCCCCGAACCGTTGCATGAAGATATCCGCCAATTGATCGCCTATCCAATCGTCGTTCGAACGGATGTCAGCAAATCGAAGAAAAAAGAAGGCTTCCTATATCCACGGACTGAAACAGCGTTTAATGCAGAAGAGGTTGTAACGTTTTTGCATAAAACAACAAAAGAGTTCATGGATAAGGGATTGGACTGCTCCGAGTTTTGCTTTATCGCTCATCGATTTATTTCATCTCGTTCTTGCGCCTTTGCTTTTAGCAAGCCTGGCGCTCCGCAAGTGCTGGTAGACGGGAGTTGGGGATTGCCCGACGGACTGCTTTACTACCCTCATGATACATTCCGGATGTCCGAGGGAAGGAATGGATTGGCGATACGCAGGCATATCCGTTGCAAAGTCGAATATCTCGATGTGGATCATAAAGGCAGATGGGTTCAAAAACGGAGCGGCGATAATTACGACTGGGCGGAGTCGTTGAAAGAGCAGCAACTGGAATCTATTTTCGAATATACGCGGTTGCTTGCCAAGCACTTGAATAAGCCGATTCAACTCATGTTTTTTGTTGGCGTCAATGCGGATTCCGGGTATCCGGATGTTTTGCCCTGGTTCTATACCGACCATACAATTGGTTCCTTTACGCTAGATTCCTCGCAGCGCTATGGAAAAAAACGAACGTTGATTACGAGCGACTCCGATGTGCAGGAACTGAAACGAAATCTTGAGGAAAGTACCGAAAAAACAAATCTGCTTGTTCAAATCAAGCTGACGCCCGAATTTCTGCGCAAAGAGGAACTGCTCGAGGAGATTGCGTCGGTTGCCTTGAAGCATAAGCTTTCAGTCGAGCTAGAGGGAAGCATACTAAGCCATGCGTATTATATCTTGCATAAAAAAGGCGTGCGTGTCCTGTGTCCGGACGTCATGGAAAACAATTTCGAGATCGAAACCCAGAAGTTCGGCAAGCTGGTTCGAGATAAGATTCCCGAGTTAATTGAATCTCATGGCGAGAGCGCATCCGTAGTTCAGATACCGACAACCGAACAAATATTGTTTCTGAAGTCGAAGGCAGTCGAAGAAGCTCTGGAATTGTTTGAAGAAAGCGATCCGAAGAAGGCTTTCGAGGAACTGGCCGATCTTTACGAGGTCACAAGGGCGCTTCTGCAGGCTTACAAGCGAGATATTGGAGAATTGGAGCAGGAAGCCGCAAACAAACGTTTAATTCGCGGAGGATTTGAACAAGGCATCGTGCTGTTAGAAACAAGCCATCTTCCACTTCTTGACGTGCAGGCATATGGATTGTTCCAAGTGGAGCGGCCAGCAATCTCACTTAAAAACTATGCGGATTACGAAAGGGAGATCCGTTCGTCTCACCGACCACAACTAGACGGGAGCAGATTAAAGATTCCTCTGGTCCCATCTCCGCTGGATAGGCCGGATACAATAACGACTATGCTTCCGTTAGACGGTCGCCGAGAGCTTGTGGTTAAATATAGTGCCAAGACGATCGAATTATTAATCCGAGATAAGGATGAAGATCATGACGACCCGAATCAGATGACATTGTTCTAATCATTAACAAGCGTAACACCGGTCATCTACGTTTACATTCGTTCCAACGGAAGACTGATTAATTACATCGCCCGCAAATCTATACTGTCATGGAAAATGGGATCTTTCGGGATCCCGTTTTGATTTTTGAAATTCCTCTGTGACAATAACGCTTTCCGGCACGGCTGGAGAACGAAGGATCATTATAGCGGTGCGGCATGCCTCTTGTCGATTGAGGCGGGGAAGGGCCAGCCAGCAAAAAATGCAGACTTTGCTGACGCGCATCAACCGAGGCACGAAAAGCCTGTAGAGCATACATTCTATTAACGCCAAAAAGTCTGTTGTATTTTTATGCTCGACTGACAAATTTTCCGTTACAAAAGATCAAATATTGGTGTAATATAAACAAATAGACAAAAAAAAGAGAAGCTGCTTTCTATTTAGAAAGCGCTTTCGTTTGGTGAGGGACTAAATCAATAGCAGGAGGATGCCTTATGAAATCAAGAAAAGCAAATCGATTGTGGATTGTCATGATGATTGCTGCGCTCGTGGTAGCTTATTTGCCGGTTGTCGGAAGCGTGTCGGCCGATCCGATCTCTACCGGGACGGTCGATCCGTTGTTGAAAGCGCCGGGCGCGAAGCCTTCTTCCGCAGGTGCGCTGCACCTTGTGGAGCATGATGGACAGAAGACGCTCGGAGATCAAGACGGCAATCCGATTCAACTGCGCGGCATGAGCACGCACGGGCTGCAGTGGTTTCCCGACATTATTAACGATAACGCTTTCGCTGCGCTGGCGAACGACTGGCAAGCCAACGTCATTCGCCTTGCGATGTATGTCGGCGAGGGCGGCTACGCTTCGAACCCGTCTGTAATCAAGCAGCGGGTTATTAACGGCATCGATTATGCGATCAAGAACGACTTGTATGTCATCGTCGACTGGCATGTTCACGCGCCGGGCAATCCGAACGCGGCCGTATACGGCGGGGCAATGAATTTCTTCAAGGAGATATCGGAGAAATATCCGAACAGCCCGAATATTATTTATGAGCTGGCGAACGAGCCGAACAGCAACGACGACGGGACGCCCGGAGATGGCGTGACGAACGATGCGGCGGGCTGGCAGGCGGTAAAATCGTATGCGGAGCCGATCATCGAGATGCTTCGCGACAGCGGCAACGACAATCTGGTCATCGTCGGCACTCCGAACTGGAGCCAGCGGCCGGATCTTGCGGCGGACAATCCGATCGCCGATGACAATACGGCGTATACGGTTCATTTTTACACGGGTACGCATAAGTCTTCGGCGAGCAGCGCCGACCGCGGCAACGTCATGAGCAACGCCCGTTATGCGCTTGAGCACGGCGCTGCCGTCTTCTCGACGGAGTGGGGCACGAGCGAAGCGAGCGGCAATAACGGACCGTACCTTGACGAGGCGGACGAATGGTTGACGTTTCTGAACGAGAACAACGTTAGCTGGGCGAACTGGTCGCTAACGAACAAGAACGAGACGTCGGCAGCGTTCATGCCGCTCGAGCTCGGCAAGCAGAATGCGACGGATCTTAATCCGGGCGACGATCAGAAGTGGGAGCTGCGCGAATTGACTTTGTCCGGCGAGTACGTGCGGGCGAGAATCAAGGGCATTCCTTACGAGCCGATCGATCGTACGTTGAAGGAAAGCTACGATACCGTCGTATGGAATTTCGATGACGGCACGACGCAGGGCTTTGGCTTGAACGTGGACAGTCCCGTCCAGACGGTGACGCTGTCGAACGTGAATAACGGCTTGCAAATTGCCGGTCTGGGATCGGGCAACGATTTGTCGGCATCGAATTTCTGGGCCAATCCCCGCATTTCGGCGGACGCATCGAGCGAGCATCCGAACGTGCTCGGGGCGGAGAAGCTGACGATGGACGTTATTGCGTCTTCGAAGACGACGGTTGCCGTAGCGGCCGTTCCGCAGAGCGGCGCTGCCGGATGGGGGAATCCGAACCGCGCGGTGCAGGTTGGACCGGATCAATTCGTGCTGCAGGAAGACGGAAAGTATAAAGCAAAGCTGACGATTACGGCCGACGATGCGCCTAACTTGAAGGCGATTGCGTCGCACGAGACCGATAACGTCCTGACGAATCTTATTCTGTTCATCGGTACGGCTTCGGGCACGGACACGATTACGATCGACAATATTGCGGTGTCCGGCACCCGCGCCGTCGCGGAGCAGCCGGTCGTACACGCTCCGCTCGGCACGCCGACGCTCCCTTCGACCTTCGAGGGCGAGGAAGCGACCAGACAGGGCTGGAACTGGGACGGCGGCTCCGGCGTGAAGACGGCGCTGACGATTAAGCAAGCTAATGGCTCGGGCGCTCTCTCCTGGGAGACCGTTTATCCGGACGTGAAGCCGACCGACGGCTGGGCCTCGGCGCCAAGGCTGGTCCTGAGCGGCATTAATGCGACAAGGGGCTCCAACGATAGGCTGGCGTTCGACTTCTACCTCGATCCGGTTCGCGCCGGCTCCGGCGCGATTTCGATCAATCTGGCGCTTGCGCCGCCGTCGCTTGGCTATTGGGCTCAAGCGGCCGAGAACGTGAACGTTCCGCTGGACAAGCTGGATACGCTCTTGCAGACGTCGGACGGACTGTACTATGTGCCGGTATCGTTCGATTTGACGAAAATAGCGGATAACAAGGTCATCGGGCCGGACACGCTGCTCCGCGACATTACGCTTGTGCTGGCGGACGCGGAAAGCGACTTCCAAGGCCGCATGTATATCGATAATATCCGGTTCGATTCGGCGCCGGATGCGCCGACGGGCTTGCAGGCTGCGGCAGGCAACAGCCAGGCTGCGCTGACGTGGGACGACGCGGCGGACGGGTTGACGTACAGCGTGAAACGTACGACGACGCCGGGCGCTTCTTATACGACGATCGCGTCGAATATTACCGGTACGACGAGCTATACGGACAGCGGCCTTACGAACGGGCTGACGTATTATTATGTCGTTACAGCTTCGAGCAAAGCGGGGGAGAGCGCTCCTTCCGCCGAGGTGTCGGTGACGCCGTACGGCAGTTCCTCGGGCCCGTCTTACGTCCCCGAGACGGCTGCGGGCAACGATCTTCTGGCCCTGCCCGCTGCGGGAGACGACGGCATCGTCAAGGTCGTGATCGAGGATGAAGCGCGGTTCCGCGCCAATGACAAAGCGCTGGCCGATTTGTCGGCGATCGAGTTCGTTAGCGGAATGGTAACCGCTCGTATTCCGTCGGCGGTCATTCAACAATTGCAAGATGGGCTAAGCGATTCGCAGCTTGCAGGAGCTGAGATTGTCCTGCGGATGGATCGGCTGTCTCCGTCCGAGCAAGCCGAGCTGCTGAAGCAGGCGGGCGAAGCCGGCGCGGCGGCGCTCACGGCCGCGGGAGATCTCGTTCGCTTCTCGTTGGCGATCGTCGATGCCGACGGCAAGGAGTCGAAGGCGGACGTGTTCGCAGAGCCGATTCTGTTGTCGTTCCATGTGCATGCGGCGAAGGAGCATGCTCTGACCGGCATTTATTACATTGGAGAAAACGGTACGCTCCAATATGTCCGCGGGAAGCAGGAGGACGGCGTCATGTCCGGCCCGGTCAGCCATTTCAGCGTATACGGCCTGTTGAACTTCGATAAGTCGTTCCAGGACGTCGCCGATGGTCATTGGGCTTCGGAAGCGGTCAGGATGCTTGCGGCGCAAGGCATCGTTCAGGGCGTAACGGCCGACCGGTTCGCCCCGAACAAGCAAGTGACCCGAGCGGAGTTCGCCGTGCTGCTCGCACGGGCGCTTGGACTTTCGGCGGGGGATAACCTTCGCTTCGGCGACGTCGATCCTTCCGAGCCGTATGCCGGCGCGGTTGCCGCGGTAAGCGAAGCCGGTATCGTCAACGGGCGGAGCGGATCGTTATTCGCTCCGAACGCGGCGATTACGCGCGAGGAGATCGCAGTCATGGTCATGCGCGCTTACGCGTATGCCGCGAAGGGCGAGACGGCAGGCAGCGGGCAACGGTTCGCCGATCACGACCTGATTTCCGACTGGGCGCGGGATGCGGTCGATGCGGCCCATTCGCTGGGCATCGTGCAAGGGCGAGGCGATAACCGCTTCGTGCCGCAAGGCACGGCAACGCGCGCGGAGAGCGCGCTGCTGGTCGCGCGTCTGTTGGAGACGCTGGAATAACAATGCAAAGCTTGCGGACGGTTCAGCGATGAACCGCACGCAAGCTTTTTTTTGTCATAAATTGGGGTTGCCGCAGTCAATGCGGCCCTTGAAGCTGCAACATAACGGCTGCGACAACGGTCTAGTATAGCAGAGGCTTATACATAGGGAGAGATGTGCAGTGAGACGAGGAATTATCGCGGTCGTCGTGGCGGTTGCGCTGGCGAGCGCAGCCGGGTGCAGCGACGCGAAGCAGAAGGAAGATGCTGTGACGGAACCGGCGGCCGGAAAGTCGGAGCCGGGAGAGAGCGCGGCGAAGCTTGCCGAAGCGTCGGCGGGAGAAGGGCCGGATTCGGTTCTGACGGCAGATGAAGATGAGGTGGCGAAGGACGGCGAGAAGGCTGAGGCGGCAGCCGGAGAGATAGTGGAGCTTGCCGCAAGCGAGGATCGCTCGGTCGTTCTGTCGGCCAAGCCGAGCGCGACCGATCTGTTCGATTCGTTGACCGTTGCGATCGATGGACGGGAACGGACGTTTTCTTGGAAAAGCTCGACTCTTTACGATCCGGAATTGTGGCAGGCCGATGTCGATGGCGATGACGAGAAGGAAGTCGTCCTTGCTCTCACGACGGGCTCGGGAACGGGCATGCATCTATCCGAGCTGCATGTGCTCAACCGTGATTTTACCGAGGTGCAAGCGGATGATCCGGCAGACGTTCTGCAAAAGCAAAATAAAACTTCGCGCAGCGTGAAAGACGGCAAGGTGGTCTATACGGTGACGCTAGGCGGCCAGACGTACGAGCATGCCTTCGACGAGTCCGATTCGTCGGCATGGTTCGATAACGGCGCTTATTTCGGTGGAATTATTTATTACCGGATAGAGGGCGATACGCTTTATGCGGAAGTTCCGTCCCAGGTATCGCCGGGCTTCTTCCCCGGTACGGCGAACCTCAAATTCGGATTCGGCGACGGACGGCTGCGTGTGCAGGACATTGCGTATACCGTATCCGACAATCCATGACGGGCGGCACGGAAGTCCGGTCTTAGACAAGATGCCGCTCGCATAACGATAAGAATTAGGCGACAAGCAGCATCATTCCGTATCCCGGAAGGAGGCTAAGGACATGGAAACGTTCGGAAGGGGCTGTCTGTACATTATTGTCGGCATTATCGTCATTATGGCGCTCGCCTTCTTCATCGGAGGAACGATTACAATTCCTTGGTTTATTTTGATCCCGCTTATTATATTGGCATTCTGGGCGGCATCCAAGAAGAGCAAATGAGGCAAGGGAACGAATCGGGACGGTGCAGTGCGGGGCAGCATGGGCCAACCGTTTGCCGTTCGTCGGTTACGCGCCTGGGTAGGGTTCTCGATCGGAGGCTTCTTCGACCGTTCAAGCGGGGCGCTTTGCGTCTCGCTTCTTTTTCATATACTATGGTATCAATGTACGATGGGACTTTTGCAATATGGAGAGGGACGGGGGAACGACTTATGGCAGGAACGACTGAACGGGCCGCGGTTGAAGCGCATGTATTGACGGGATTTCTGGGAAGCGGCAAGACGACGCTGCTGAAGCGTCTGCTCGATGAATATGAAGCACAGGGGAAAAAAGCGGCCGTCGTCATGAACGAGATGGGCGACGTTAATTTGGACGGGCTGGAAGTGCAATCCGAGGTGCCGATGGCCGAGCTGCTCGGCGGGTGCATCTGCTGCTCGATCAGAGGCGATCTGAGCTTGGAGCTGAAGCTGCTGATTGACGAGCATTCCCCCGACGTCGTTCTGATCGAAGCGACGGGCGCCGCCAATCCGTTCGAGATGATCGACGGCCTGACGGAGACGGCGATGTATACGCCGGTCGAGCTGAAATCGGTTATCGCCGTTATCGACGGCCCCGAGCTGCTTGCGCGCAGCCGGACCGGCGGCAAGACATTCCGTCTTATGAAGGAACAAATCCGATGCGGCACTCGGCTGCTGCTCAATAAGGCGGACAAGCTGGCCGGAGAAGAACTGGTCGAGGCGGAGCAGTTGATTCGCGAAATTAACGGTTATGCGTCGTTGCTCGCAACGGTGCGCTGCACGGTGAACCACGAATGGCTGAGCGGCCTGTCATCGTCGGAGACGGTGTCCGGCATTCGGTCCGGTGAGGGACATAACGACGGCGCGCATGCAGCGCATGACCATGATTGCGGACCGGATTGCGACCACGATCACCATCATCACGATCACCATCATCACGATCATCACCACCACGATCATCACGATCACCACCACCATACAGGGGCGGAGAGGAGCCATTCCCATAGCAGCCATGAGCATGTGATGGCGCTGACTTATTATTTGGACGGGCCGGTGGACAGCCATCAATTCGAAGCGCTTCTGAAATCGCTGCCGGACAACGTGTACCGGGCGAAGGGGGTTGTGACGTTCCACGACAGCGAGACGTCCAGCCGCTTTTTGTTCCAGTATGCTTATAAAGAAACGGATTTTATCCGAATTACGCCGCAGGGCAAAGTGCTCGATGTCGCGGTGTTTATCGGCGAGCATTTCGAGAAGGAGGAGCTGCTTCGTCGGCTGCGGCAGTTGAACCGGGGCGAGCAGGGCGAGTAGCGGCTGGCATTCAAGCTCCGTATGCATAGCAATTGGCAATAAAGCCCATACTAACCGCGATTCCACAACGGGAGGTATGCGTATATGACATGGAGAAAGCAAGGCTTGGCGATTGGCATTGCCGCGTCGATGCTGTTGACTGCCGCACCGGCATGGGCGAGCGCGCCTGTGACGCCGGATGCGGATTCGAGGCCTAGCGCGGAGCAGAGCCAGCGGGCAGAGGGCTGGGGGCATGGCTCGGGACATGGACATGGGCCGGGGCATGGCCGTCACGACGAACGCCATCAGCTTGAACGGCTGCAATATATCGCCAATTATTTCGGCATTGCGACCGACGGCAAGGACAGCAAGCAGTTGCTCGAGGAAATTAAAGCGGCCAAAAAAGCGAATCCGCAAAAATGGGAGGCGTTTAAAGCCGAGCATCGGGCCAAATTCGAAGAACGGTTGAAGGAAGCGGCGCGCTATTTCAACATTCCGACGGAAGGCAAATCGGTCGAGCAGCTTCACAAGGAAGTGAAGGCGGCGCGCGAGCTGAATCCCGACAAATGGCGGGCGTTCATTATGGAGAAGCGCACCCGGCACGATGCGAGCAAGCGCGGCAAATTGCCGGAGTCGCCTAAGGACGGCGCTCAGCGGGCGAAGCCGGAGACCGGCGGCAACGCATAGCCTATCGTTACAGCCTCTGGAGACGAATGGAAGGTATTCGTGCTTCGGGGGCTGTTTTCGTTGGACAGGCACGGCTTATGGGCTTCGGGCAGGCGGCCGGCCGGAAGGACGGACCCTTCTATTTTTGTGCGTTGTATGATAATGTCAGGTAGAGGCTCTTGCAGATAGAAAGTAGAATCGAGGAGCAATTATTTCATTTATAAGTTCGGAGGTTGAATCTCCTATGAAGTATGAAGTGATGTATCAAGGCGCGTTCGCGCTGCTCAAAGTAAAGCTTGATCGCGGCGAAACCGTTAAGGCGGAAAGCGGCGCGATGGTATCGATGTCCCCTTCGATTGAAGTATCCGGCACGACGGACGGCGGAATTATGCGCGGCCTCGGCAGAATGCTGAGCGGAGAGACGTTCTTCTTCCAAGAGCTGTCGGCTGCGAGAGGAAGCGGCGAAGTGCTGCTTGCGCCTTCTTCGGTAGGCGATATTCAAGCGGTCGAGCTGGACGGCAGCTACAAGCTGCTCGTACAGAAGGACGGCTTCCTTGCGGGAACGAGCGGGATCGAGGTCAGTACGAAAATGCAGAATTTAAGCCGCGGCCTGCTGTCGGGCGAAGGTTTTTTTATCGTTGAGATTAGCGGCAGAGGTACGGTGTTTCTGTCCTCCTTCGGCGCCATTCATGCCATCAACCTTGGTGCCGGGGAAGAAGTGGTCGTCGACAACGGCCATCTGGTTGCTTGGCCCGACTATATGAATTACACGATCGAGAAAGCGTCCAAAGGCTGGATGAACAGCTTGAAGAGCGGCGAAGGGCTCGTCTGCCGGTTCCGCGGCGAAGGCGTCGTCCTCATTCAAAGCCGCAATCCGAAAGGCTTCGGCGGCTGGTTGAAGAAGCTGCTTCCGGGCGGCGGTGGTGGTGGCGGCTTCCTGTAAGGGCCGTTTATCGGCTGCGGGTGAATCAGTCGCTTGTCGCAGATCGTTGCAACCAATAGGATGATTATAGGCAGCTTATTTTATTTGAGACGAAGAGCGTTCCGAATCTCCTTGCTTTTAAGGAGACTCGGGACGTTTTTTGTTTGTCTAAGCACGGGCTGCGGCGAGGAGGGAGGCCATGAATCCTTTTATGATGGAGAGAGGAAGGGAAGGCCGCGAGGGACGATTGTTGGATTGCGCCGTTCCGGATAACCATGTGCAACATGCGGATCGAACCCGCTGTCGGCGGGAACTGAATAGCGAAACGTTTTTGAGTATGCAGGGCTTTAGGGTCGTGGCTAATGCGCCTAGGGAGAGCCGCCGCTTTGCAAGGCTCGGCTCATTTATTCGGTCAAGCCGGAACTCGTCTGCATAATCGGCCAAGTCTGCACATAGACATGTTATCAGTTGTTCACACAATGTGCAGAGGGGTTGATCTTCATGCGTCGGATCATTTGGATCACGGCCATTCTAATGTGCTTCACCATCGTTGCTACGGCCTGCGGGACAAAAAACGCGGAGTCGGTCGTCAAGGAACTGAACTCGGTCGCGAACAAGCTGGAAAGCTACCAGGCGAAAGGGACGATGACGCTCAACACGAGTCAGCAGCCATTGGAGTATCAAGTGGAGGTATGGTATCAAAAGGATCATTATTACCGGATCGCTCTGACGAACGCGAAGAAGGATATTACGCAAATCGTGCTCCGCAACGACGACGGCGTATTCGTGCTTACGCCGAGATTGAACAAAGTGTTCCGCTTCCAAAGCGACTGGCCGGACAACCAAGGACAAGTCTATTTGTACCAAACGCTGCTCTCCAGCATTTTGCTCGACGAGTCCAGGCAATTCGCGTTGGATAACGATTCCTATGTATTCGACGTCATGGCTAACTATCAGAACGGATCGCTTGCCCGGCAAAAAATATGGCTGAACAAAGATAACTTTGCGCCAAGACAGGTGGAAGTGTCCGATACGAACGCCGCCGTTATGGTGCAGGTCAAATTCGACGAATTCAAATTCGATCCGAAATTCGACAAGAGCGCCTTCGATACGCAAGCGAACTTGAATTCGAGCGGCGCGCCGGCTCCTTCGAACAACGCCACGGCGAAAGACCCTGCCGCGGATCCGAACAAGGCGGGTACGGATAACGGCAAGCCGACGACTGGCACGGAAGCAAGCGGCGAGAACGGCAATCCGGACAATGCCGGTACGCAAGAGGACAACAACTCGCAAGGCGATGCGACGGGCGATAAGGGCGTGGCGGGCAGCGAGGATACGCCGAACCCTCCGGCATCGGAAGATACGATCGCGCAGCCGATCGACTTCGAGATGATGGAGCCGGCATGGATTCCGACGGGAGCGTCGTTCAAGGATGCGAACGAAATTGAATTCGGCGGCAACCCGGGCTACATGCTGCGGTACCAAGGCGATTCCAATTTCACGATTATTCAGACGCAGCCGAAGGACAAAGCGGTGCTCTATTCGCCGGGCTACATGCTCGACCTGGGCTTTACTTGGGGCTCGCTGAGCGACGGCGAAGAGCAGCGGACGCTGACGTGGACGTACGAGGGCAGCGAATTCCGATTGACGAGCGCCGATTTGTCGGAGGAGCAGATGATGATGATCGCGCAGTCGATGGACGCCAGCGCAACGAAATAAACGCAGTATCGCGAGATTCGACTCGCCGCAAGAGTCCGCCGGCCATCGATAGGCTGAGGGAGAGAGGCGGACGGCGGGAATGGCAAGGACGGCGCAGGCTCTTGACGGAGCTGCGCCGTTCTTCGATTTTGTCAGAAGCTTCCTCGCTGTAAAAGGCGCTGGTTACATTGACACTCTAAGCCGCAGCCATTAACATAGTTTTTATTGGGTTGCTACGGCATGAGGAGAAGGTGACGATTAGTGGAGGCTTATTATAGGGCGACTCGGGCAGAAATCTCGTTGGATGCGCTTCGCCGCAATCTGAGAGCTTTTCGTCAAGCGATTCCGGATTCAATGCTGCTTATGGCTTCGGTGAAAGCGAATGCATACGGACATGGCGCCGTGCAGATCGCACGGGAGGCGGAAGCGTTCGGCGTCGATTATATGGGGGTCGCTTTTCTGGACGAGGCGCTGGGGCTGCGCCGGCAAGGCATCAAGACACCGATACTTGTGCTCGGCTACGTGCCGCCTGCGGGATTCGAAGCCGCGCGCGAGCACGACGTGACGATCGCGATGTTTCGCGACGACGCGCTCGATGCGGCGGCGCTGCTTCGGGACAACGGCAAGAAGCTGAAGGTACACATTAAGATCGATTCCGGCATGGGACGTCTCGGCAAGCTGCCCGGCGGGGAAGCGGAGCGTTTTATCGAACGCGCGCTATCCGTCAAGCAATTGAACGTCGAAGGATTGTTTACGCACTATTCGAAGGCGGATGAGCTGGACAAAATGTACACGGAGCGGCAATACGAGCGTTTCTCCGGCGTTGTCGATTACGTCCGCAATCATTCGCTGCCGATTTCGCTGTTCCATGCGGCGAACAGCGCGGCCGGCATCGATACGCCCGAATGGGGCTACGGTATGCTGCGGCTTGGCATCGGCATGTACGGTCTATATCCGTCCGACGAAGTGAACCGTCAGCGCATCGAGCTGGAGCCGGTATTGGCGCTCAAGACGGCGGTTGCGATGACGAAGACGGCGCCGAAGGGCTGGGGCATCAGCTACGGGGCGCGGTATGTGACGAGCGGCGAAGAGACGATAGGGACGCTGCCTATCGGATATGCGGACGGCTTCAGCCGGATGCTGAGCGGCAAGGCGGAGGCGCTCGTTCGCGGCGTACGCGTGCCCGTGCTCGGCAGCATATGCATGGACCAATGCATGATCGGTCTCGGAGCGGCGGAAGCGGACGGAAGGCCGGTGACGGCGGACGAGGAAGTCGTGCTGCTAGGCGTTCAGGGCAACGAGCGGATTACGGCGGAAGACATTGCTTCCAAGCTGGGTACGATTAACTACGAGGTCACTTGCATGCTTGCATCTCGCGTTCCGCGCGTCTATATGCGGGAAGGCCGGGCGGTTGCGATCGACAATCCTTTGCAGGGATAAAATTCCTGCGCGTATTTTGCGGGATGAAGCAGGAAATTCGGTTTTTACCTCGAAATTTATTGCGAACAGTATTGTAAGTGCGACGAACGATATATGTTTCCGGTTGTATACGGATGCATGAAGCGGTGCTGCATATCGGTTCTATTCGTCTCATAAGTATGTGTAGTATAGCGGCAATCTTATTTTGACATAATGGTTATAAGGGTCTGGAAAAGTTTTGGAGGTGCTTAGTTCGGTGGCCAATATGCAGAACACCAAGAGAATCATGATCAGCTTGCCGGATCAACTGCTGGAGGAGGTCGACGGCATTGTCGCCAAGGAGAACTCCAATCGCAGTGAATTTATCCGTCAAGCTATGAAGCTGTATCTAGTGGAGCGAAAGAAGCGGCAAATCCGCGAATCGATGCAGCGCGGGTATCTGGAGATGGCGAAGATCAACTTGAACATGGCCTCGGAAGCATTTCACGCGGAGGAAGATGCCGATCATACGCTCGGCCGTCTCGTAAGCGGGGTGTAAAGCTTGATCGTTAAACGCGGCGATGTATTTTTTGCGGACTTGTCACCCGTTGTCGGGTCTGAGCAAGGAGGCGTACGCCCTGTGCTCGTCATCCAGAATGATATCGGCAATCGATTCAGCCCGACTGTCATCGTGGCGGCCATAACGGCGCAGATTCAAAAAGCAAAGCTGCCGACGCACGTCGAGATCGAAGCGGAACAGCATGGCTTCGATCGTGATTCCGTCGTGTTGCTGGAACAGATTCGGACCATCGACAAGCAGCGTCTCACCGACAAAATTACGCATCTCGACGACGAGATGATGCGTAAGGTGGACGAAGCGCTCCAAATCAGCGTCGGATTAATCGATTTTTAAATGACAGCGTCTCCCTTCGGCGAATGATAGTTCGCCGAAGGGAGATTTTTTTGCTTATTGACAGGACGAAGCAGGGTCTGCTAAGATTTAAACAATTGTTTTAAACAAATGTTTAAATTGTTTGTTTAAGAAATGAATCAGAGGAGTGGACAATATTATGCGACAAGCAATTCGCGCTTTTCTTAAGCGGCCGACGACGATCGTCGGGATTATTACGGCTCTTATGTTTCAAATTATTTTCTCGGTCGTGTGGATGACCGGCTATGACGGCGTAACGGATCGGATCGACAAGCTGCGCGTTGGGATTGTGAATGCAGACGGCGAGGCGTCATCCGCCATCGCGGGTAATTTGCAGAAGTCCGTCCCGTTCCAGGCTACGGTGTACGAGAACGAGCAGGCGGCTTCGGAGGCGTTGAACGACAAAGACTTGCAGATGGTTATCGTCATCCCGCAAGGCTTTATGGCGAACGTGCAAGCGCCGGATAAGCAAGCCTCGCTGCAGTTCACGATTAATGAAGCGAATGCCTCGATGATTAAGAGCGTGATGCAGAGCGCCGCGGAGCGCATCTCCGGAGAAGTGAACAAACAGGCAATGGCGGGAGGGACGCAAGCGCTGTTGACGAGCCTGAATATGCCGGCCGAGCAAGCGCAAGCCGCGGCCGCCTCGCTCAGCGACAAGATCCAATCGGACATTGTCTCGGTGAACAAGGTCGACGGCATGAACAATCAGATGGTGCCGATGATGCTGGTGCTTGCTTCCTATGTCGGCGCTATGATTATGGGCATGAACGTGGAGCAGTCATCGATGTTCCTTAGCGGGCAGCTTGGCCGCTGGCGGAGATTCGGCGCGCGAATTGCGATCAATGCGGCTGCGGCGTTGTTCGTATCCGGCGTCGGCGTCATTCTGCTGGCGGCGCTCGGCGGTCAAGCGGAGCACGGCTTCCTGCTGCTGTGGGCGTATCAAATTTTGACCGTGCTCGTCTTCATGTTCGTATCGCAAATGTTCCTGTTCATCTTCGGCATGGCGGGCATGCTGTTCAATATTCTGACGCTGTCGCTGCAGCTCGTTACTTCCGGCGCGATGCTGCCGCGCGAGCTGCTTCCAAGCTTCTACATGCATCTCGGAGACGTGTTCCCGGCCACTTATGCGGTACAAGGGATGATGGACATTCTGTACGGCGGTCCTTCCGCCGGCCGTCCGGCGCTGATGCTGGCGATCATCGGCGCATCTGCGCTTCTGATTAGCGCCGGCGCTGTCGCGGCTCGCAAAGACCGCGCGCCGGCGGCCGCTCATCCGGCGGCGCATGCCGCGCAGGCCCGGACCGCATCGGCAGCGCCTTCGCCGCATCAGTCTTAACGGTCAGGCAGCGGACGGCAAGGCGACTGCGGCGCGGCCGCAGTTGCCAGCAGAGCGTTTGTCCTTCATAATACGATCATAAGAGTGGACACGGAGGCTGCGATGAAGGCAATAGATTCCGATATCAAACAGCGCATATTGATAGCGGCGAAGGCGAGATTCGCCGGGCAAGGCTTCGATGGTACGACGGTGCGCCAAATATGCGAGGACGCCGGCGTGAACGGAGCGCTCATCTCGTATTATTTTGGCGGGAAGGAAAATTTGTTTTACGCGCTGTTCGAGAACTTTTTTCCGATCAATGCTTATGAAGAGCTGAATAATTTGGCGGAGGGGCCTGTCGACGGCGTCAAGCTGATCGTTCGTGAGGTAACGGCGTTCAAAATGCGCGAACCGATGATGACGGTCATCATTCAGCAGGAGATGCTGCTTAATTCGCCGCGGCTGTCGCGGATTCGCGACTACGCGTCGCCGCCTTGGCGCAAGCTGCGGGAATGGATCGTGGAAGGGAAGGAGCAGGGCATTTTCCGTTGCCAGTCGGTGGACAATGCGTTTATGTCGGTGCTTGGCGCGCTGCTCTACTACCGTAATTCGTCGGCTTATTGGGGACCGCTTCTTATGAATGACGGAGGCGATTTCGAGCAGCTCGTAGAAGATTTGAGCTCGTTCGTGCTCGGCGGTCTGACGGGTCATGCGGCTCCGTAGATTTTGAGGCAATAAAGCCGCTTGGCTAATTTATCCGACATTATTTTTCAAAATTGGATAGACAAACGACGGCACTCTTGCTATTATATTGTCAAAACCTAGCGTGTTCGAGCAATCGGATATCGCTGAATAGATGAACGGATGCGAAGAACGCATGCCATACAGTACGTTGACGTACTGGGGCTGCGTTCTTTTTTGCGTTTATTCGTCATCTGTCCTAGAAAGGAGTCGAAGTCGCAATGAGCAGGAAACGGAATGCAACGGTCAGCGTAGCGGCGGCCGTGCTGGCCGGCGTGCTTGCGTACGGAATATACGCCGTGCAACTGCGTCAGGTGCAGAACAAGGATACGGTGCGCGTCGTCGTGCCGAAGCGCTATATTGCCGCCGGCGAGCGGATCGCGGCCGGCGATCTGACCTATGTGCAGCTTGCGCGATCGTCCGTCAACGACGAGATGGTGCTGAATTCGTCCGATGCGGATGGATGGGAGGCGGTCATGCCGCTTGGCGCGGCCGAGCCGCTGCTGAGATGGAAGCTGGACCGCTACAGGCTTATGCCGGGACAGAAGGAGAATACGTTCCAGATTCCGCGCGCTTATGTATTGTCCGTATCCAACGGAATTCGCGCCGGGGATCGGGTCATGCTGTACGTGACCGGGGAAGCGGCGGCATCCGTCCGTTTGTTCGACGAGCCGGTAACGGTCGCTTCCGTGAAATCGTCGGCGAATATGGAGGTGGACGATGCCGAGCATCCGAATCTGTTGTCGCGGGCCGACGGCAACAAGCAGCAGATGTACGCTTCCAGAAGGGACGCCAATGCGATGATCGACTACGTCAACCTTAATCTGACGGAGGAGCAGTGGCTTCGGATCGACGAATTGTGCAAGCGCGGAGGCCGGCTTGTTATCGCGTTCAGCCCGGAATCGTTCGATGCGGTCGGCGGAAAGGACGGAAGGCCGTGAGCGATCGAATGTACGCTCCGCTCATCGCGTTCGTGGGCACGACGCCGAATATCGGCACGACGCTTGCCGCATTCGCTGCCGCAAGCCGGATTGCCGAGAGCGGCGATGCGGCGGTCGGATATTTATGCCTGAATCTGAAGAGCGCGAAGCTGCACCGTTACGTCGGCGTTGACCGGCCGGCTTCCGGCCTGGACACCATTCGTCCGGAGCTGCGCGATCGCTCGCTGGAGCCGGCGAAGCTGCTGCGCACGACGTATCCGATTCGGGGAATTCCGGGGCTGCATGCGCTGTTCGGCAATATGGAGCGAGATCAGGCGGAGTTTTATACGGCGGAAGATATCGAATTTCTGCTGGAGACGGCCAGATGGACGTTCGATGTTGTCGTGGCGGACGTCGGCGCTTACTGGGACAACGCCGCGACGGTATGCGCGCTTCGCGAAGCGTCGACGCGCGTGTTGGCGACGACGGGCGCCCTGTCGCATTTTCAAGAGGATTGGAGCCGCTGGATCGGTCAAGTGTCGCCGCTGTTCGGCGTGCCGTCCACAAGCTATGAACTGCTTGTTATTCAACCCCCGTGGAAGAATGGAGGATTTCATGTGAAGAATATAGGCAAGGAAACGGGATTGACGATGATCGGAGAGCTGCGGCTGACGGAGCCGATGATGCTGCAACTGGACAACGGGCGTTACGACCAATGGCTCGGCTCGGCCGAAGGAAGGGAAACGATGAAGCCTTCTGCGGAGGCGTGGATGCGGCAATACGGCGTGCGCAAGAAGCGGCCGAAACACCTTCAGCCTTGGTATCGCAAGTTGCTGGCGCATCGCAACGGAGTCGGCTTATGACCGGGGAGGGGCAGGAGCGGTTTTCGCCGGCCGTATTCTCGTCTCGGCTTCGGGTCGAGCCGCCGTCTGCGGAAGAGGCGGGCATTACGGCAGGCAAGACGCCGGAGAACGGAGAAATCTTCGCTCGACTTGCCGATGAAATTCGCGCTTATTTGGCCGCGCCGCGCGGGCTGACGGAGGAGGAGCGTCGGCAATACGGCGAGCGGCTGAACCGGGCGGTGCTCGGCTTCGCGAAGGACCGGGAGCATGTACTGGCGCTTATTGGCGACTGGCTGCTCCGTCACCGCATTCATCGGATGCCGGAGTACAGCCATCCGTACGAGACGCTTGCGGGAGCTTTGTTCGCGGAAGTGATCGGCCTGAACGTGCTGGAGCTCGTACTGGCGGAACGGAGCGGGCTGGAGGAAATACAGGTTGTCGGCACGCGAATATACGAGGTTCGCGGCGGTCGTCCGGCGTTGTCGCGATACGCGTTCGGCTCGGTTCGCGACGTGGAGCGAATCCAGCAAAACCTCGTGCTGTACAACAACGACCGAATCAATCCGCGCAAGCGCTGGGCGGAGGTGATGCTGCAAGACGGGTCGCGCGTGACGATGACCGGATTCGGCTTCACGGCGGCTCCTACGCTGACGATCCGATTCTATACGGTGCAGGTGTTCCGGCTTGACGCGCTGTGCGGGCCGGGCTACGAGACGATGGATAACACGGTAAGAGAACTGCTGCTGCAAGCGCTGGAAGCACGGTTCAATCTCGTCATTATCGGACCGACCAACTCGGGCAAGACGCATTTGATGAAGGCGCTCATCGCGGAATTGCCGGATGAAGAGAGAATCGTCACGCTTGAGAACCGGTTCGAGATGATGATTCATCGCGACTTTCCGAATAAGAACGCCGTCGAATACGAATTCGACGAGGATGACGCCGCGCATCGGTCCGCTCAAGCGTTCAAGCTGGCGCTTCGCCAGTCGCCGCAGCGTATCGTTCACGCGGAGATTCGCGATCAGGACGCGAACATCTATGTGCGCGCCTGCACGAGGGGGCATGAAGGGAGCATGACGACCGTTCACGCGAATACGCTTGAGGACGTGCCGGAGGCGGTAAGCGATATGTGCATGCTCGACGGGCGCTCGATGAATCCGGAACGTCTCGTGAAGCGGATCGCCGAGTACGTGACGCAGCTCGGTATCGAGATGCGCATTGTGAACGGCAAGCGTCGGATATGCCGAATCGGGGAAGTCGGCTGGCGAGACGGGAGCGTCGTCGTGAAGGACTGGGTGCGCTACGATGAAGCATCCGGCTGTTGGCGGCATCATGAGCCGCCCTCCTCGCGAGCGGCCGAACGGTTCCGGCGGTACGGAGTCGAGCCTTTCCGGCAGCCGGAAGGGGAGGAAGATCAGGAGAAGCAGGCTGCCGCAAGCCGGCCATCCGAGGTGATGGGGGCATGAGCGACACGGTACATATTACGGCGCTCGCGATGCTCGGCATCGGACTTTTCGCCGCGCTTTATATCGTGCTCCGGTGCGTTATGGCTTTATGGCTGGAGCAGCATCGGCTGGCCGGCAGGCTGCAATACCGGCAGCGGCAAGGCTTGGCCGGCATGCTGGAGTCGAAGCTGGAACGGTTCGACAAGCTGCACCGTCATCTGTCCGACCTGCTCGAATCGATGCAAGCTCCCTTTCGTCCGCTATCCTTTGTCGGCTTCTCGCTTACGACTGGAGCGGTCGGCTTGTCGACCGGCGCGTTGTTGTTTCAAAGCGTCAAAGGCACGCTGCTGCCGGGAGGCATTGGCATGCTGCTGCCGTATACGCTTATTCGGGCGGCGCTGCTGCAGCGTCAGTTGCAGACGCGAATCGATTTCTTGCCGGCCGTTGAGCTATTTTATCAATGCTATCTCGTGACCGGCGAGCGGAACATCCGGCTGGCCATGCAGCGAACGATCGAGGAACGCCGACTGCCGAGCCAGATGCAGGCCGCGTTCGACCAGTTGTACCGCAACTTGTCGGTTCGGGGCGATGACGAGGCGAGCCTTAGAGTATTCTCGGCGGCGCTTGGCCATGTATGGGGCGAATATTTTGTTAATTTGCTGCGGGTGGCGCTCTCGGAGGGCCATCCGGTCAGCGATAGCTTGCGGGAGCTGCTGACGGATATGCGTCGCGCGCGCCGTGCGAGCGAGCAGGAGCGCAACAAGCTGCTGGAGATTAGAATTGCGAATTTTACGCCGATGTTGTTTCTGCTGCTATTTATCGGCATCAATGCTCATTACAACCCGAACGGGACGTATCGCTACTATTTGCTTGATCCGATGGGGCGCGATCTGGTGCTTAATGCGCTTGTGCTAATATTCGCTTCCTTTTTGATGGGCATCTGGCTGTCCCGCAAAAAAATGTAGCAAAGGAGGGTCGTGATGCTCTTAAGCCAATGGAGCGGGAGGCTGGCGCTTGGCATTGGGGCTGCCATTCAATTCCTGCTGTTGTTCGCCGCTCTGTATATGCTGCTCCGTCTGCTGCCGCAAAAGCGTCCGCGCTGGACTCATCTGAGCGGCTTGCCCTGGCGGACCTCGACGATTCCGGATCGCTGGCTTCGACGGCTTCGATTATCGCGTAAGGAGACTTCTTTCACGGAACGGGAAGCGCTGCTAAGCGGATGCGGCTTCGAGGGCGATGCGGCAATTTACATTGCCGCCCGCCGCGCCGCGTTGGCCGTACTGCCGGCAGCTTTGCTCCTCGGCAGCGCCGGGTGGCATTTCGCAGCCGGAGGCTGGCCGCCCCCCTTCGCGATTGGCGGCTTGGCTGCGCTGAGCGTTGCGCTGCGCTTCGATCGTCCGTGGCTCAAGTCGGTTCAACGTATGCGTTCGCAGCGAATTACGAAGGAAGTGTATGTCATCAGCAGTCAACTGCTTTATTTTGCGGGAGCCAATATGCATCTGCATACGAAGCTGTCTCGCTGTATTCCGTTCGCTAAAGCCTTGCAGGGTGATTTGCAGCGTCTGCTGGCGGAATGGTATCACGATTCGGAGGAGGCGCTGCGCAGATTCAAGCACCGCCTCGGCACGGACGACGGAGCCAGCTTCGTCGAAACGCTCGATTCGCTGCGGCTGCACGAGAGCGAGGAGTTCTATGCGCTGCTGAGACAGCGGATTCAAGATTACAAGGAGAAGCTGGAGCTTGCGAAGGAGAGCCGTAAAGAGACGACATCGTACTTCTTGTTCGTCATAGCGGGCGTCCCGATTCTGTACACGTTCCAGGTATTTATTTATCCGTGGGTGCGGGAAGGACAGAAGCTGTTCGAATCGCTCGGAGGATAAGCGATGGAGGGCAGCCATTACGTGAAGGAGGTGAAACCGGATGCGCAATATTCTTATCACTGTGATGATGGTGGTCGTCGTTATTGTCATGTTCAATACGATTATTTCCAAGGATACGACGGGAACGAAGGACCAGATTTTATCGCAAGGATCGTCTGCCAATACGAGCATCGGCGCTTTGAAGCCATAGCCGAGGCGTATCTAGAAGGGGGAGACCATCGTGCGGATGCTGCTGATGACGGTCATGCTGCTCTTGACGGTTGTTCTGATCTATAAGGGGGTAGCGGACGGCCCGGGCGGGACGAACAAGCAACTGGGGCGAAGCGGCGAGAACATCGCCTATTCCATTCGTCGAATGAGCCCGTAGCGCAGTCGAGACCCTGACATTTATGAGGGCTGTTGAATCGTCAATAGCCGGACGTTGCTGCGGCAAGAGGCTGTCATCCATCGCGCAATGCCGTACCTCGCGGGGAGCCGGGGAAAGTGAAGCAATGGACAAGGGGGAGTGTAGTGCGAAGCATTCTGGTATTCGTACTGTTCGCGGGCATGCTGTGCTGGATGATGTTCTCGCCAATCTACAAGCATGTGCTTATCGTCCGGCATGCTGCCATCCAACAGGAAGTTGATTATTTGCTTGAAGTCGGAGCGAACGGCGACCACGGCTACATCGATGCAGCGATGGTAGCGCAGTCCAGGCAACGGCTCGCCGTACTCGGGCTGCGTCAGGATGCGCTTCGATACGAAGTGTCCGCGACGGACGGCAGCATTGCGACGAACGCTGCCGTCCCGCTTGTGCGCGGAACGGGGCTGGCGTTGACGATCAGCTACCCGTACGACGGTCTATTCGCGATCGATCGGCTAATCGGACTCGCTTCGCCGCCAGAGGATGCCCGGATGCGCGCATTCGGATTGAAGATGAGCGAGTATGTACCGTAAGCGACAACGATTCGAGGTGGCGCAGGTTGGAGAAGCTGCTGTTGTTCGTGTTGATGGCCGTCGTGTGGATGACGGCGCAGGCGCAGCAAATCGATGAAGAGCTGGCGATGAAGGCACTGTTTCAAGGCAAGCACGCAGTGAACCGGGCGGCGCATGCGGCGGCGCAGCAGCTCGACGAGCGGCGTCTTGCATACGGAGAGGTTCATATCGATTCGGGAGAAGCCGCCGCTGCCATTCGGCAGTATTTGATGGCGAATTTGCAGTTGGACGGCACGCTGACGCCTATGGCTTCTTCTCTGTTCCGCGAGCGGGTGGAGATCGTGCTCCTTGAAGTGATTAACGAGGATCGTTCCTTTCCGTACACCTATAGCAATTCGGCCTATAACTACGAGGTTACGCTGGAGCGGCCGGGGGTTATCCTTATTGTGCGGCTTCATTATCCGAGGGCGTTCAACGTGCTCAGGCCGATCGAATGGTATGTGAAGGGAACGGCAGAGCTTGTTTATTGACCCGGCGTTATTTTGTTTCGTCACCTTCAATGGGTACGCTATAATGATGGGGAACGTTACAGGCGACGATGGAGGAATCGATATGAAGCACGACGGAATAATCCCCGCGGAGGAAATAAAAGCGCGTATAGAGCGTCTTCAGAAGCACATAGCCGGCGAAGGGCTCGATGCGGTGCTCATTACGCAAAATATCGGCATCTTGTATTGGGCGGGTACGATGCAGAGCGGTTATTTGTTTGTCCCGGCCGCCGGCGAGCCGATCTTGTACGTTCGGCGCAGCGTAGAACGGGCCGACCGCGAGTCGTCCGTTCGGACGTTGCCGCTCGGCTCGTTCAGCCGGTTCGGCGATACGCTCCGCCGCGATTATGCGGAGCTGTTCAGCGGGGAACAACCGCCTCGAATTGGCGCCGACCTGGATACGCTTCCGGCGGCGACCTATCTGAAGCTTGCTTCGCTCGTTGCGGGAGCATATGGAGACAAAGGGCTGTCCGATCGAGGCATTAGCCGGCTGACGGATGCGTCGCCGCTGCTGCGCCGCGCGAGGATGGTGAAATCGGCATGGGAAATTGCGTTGATCGAGCAGGCGGCCCGCGCGCTCGACGAATCGCTGGCGGAGGCGTTGCCGGAGCTGCGCGAGGGGGTATCCGAGCTGGAATGGATCGCGAAGATCGAATACGGTCTTCGCGTTCGCGGCCATATCGGCTCGATGCGCCTTCGCGGCTATAACCAGGAGGTGCCGACCGGCATGGTCGGATCCGGCGAAGCCGCGGCCGAGCCGACCTATTTTGACGGCCCGGCAGGCGGGCGCGGCCTTGGGCCGCATTCGCCGCAAAGCGTCAGCCGCAAGCTGTTCGCTCGCGATGAGCCGATCCTGCTCGATCTGGGCTGCTGCATCGACGGCTATGTGATCGATCAGACCCGCACCGCCGTTATCGGCGAACTGTCCTCCGAGCTGCAGGCGGCTTATGCCGCGGCGGAGCGAATTATACGGGAGGCGGAGCGCCTTATGGTAGAAGGAGCCCGCTGCTCGGACATTTATGCCGCTTCCTTGCAGCTTGCCTCCGAGCTTGGATTGTCGGATCACTTTATGGGCTTCGGAGCCGATCAGGTCCGGTTTCTCGGCCACGGGATCGGGCTTGAGATCGATGAATGGCCAGTGCTCGCTGCCGGCTTTAATATACCGCTGGAACCCGGTATGGTGCTGGCCGTGGAACCGAAATTTACGTTCCCGGGTATCGGCGTCGTGGGCATCGAGAACAGCTACGTCATAACGGCAGGAGGGGCGCCGCCCCGAGCGCTTACGCGCACGCGCGAAGCGATTATCGTAATCTAACGAAGTCGTTGGTCATATGAACGAATGGAAGGAAGGACCTTATTCCCGCTGTCAGGCGGAGAATGAGGTCCTTTTATCGTATAGCGGTTAGCTGGCCCCGGACAGATTCTAGTTGAGCGTGGATATCGTGCAATCAATCTGATGAACGGGTAAATACATGGAAATGAATAGCTGGAGATGGTAAAATGGAGGAAGGTCTTAATGTCGGACTTTGTCAGGGAGGGAATGCTATGAGAAGCGCGGCGACCTACAATCCGTTCAATGATTCTTCGATTCATCTGACCGTTCCGCAGCCGCAGGCGCAATGGATCAGGCAGGAAGGATTCAATGACGTTATCAGGCATAGCGAAATTGTCAACGGGCACCTTATTCCGAAGGAACTAACCTCTTATCCGCGCCGAATTCGCAAGCTCATCCAGTGGGGCATAGTCGTATATGTCGCCCAGTTCGCCGCCGCACTCGTCTACACGGCAATTGAGCATATATTGCAGTAGTGACCAACGAATAAGCGTCTCAATGAGACGCTTATTCGGCGTTGACGCTTCGGAGGTCGCTATAAGTAGCTCAGAACGTAGCTTAATACGACGGAGTTGCAGGTATGGCGGTCATGAGCGTCGAGTAAAAGGCCTTTGTAGATACTTATTCGAGCACCGTATGGTCAGTTAGACGGATAAGCGTCGTAGGTAGACACTTATTCCGGGAAAGCCGCCCGTGAGGCCGCGATAAGTAACTTTGAACGTAGCTTAATACGGCGAGTTGCAGGTATGGCGGTCATGAGCGTCGAGTAAAAGGCCTTTGTAGACACTTATTCGAGCACCGTATGGTCAGTTAGACGGATAAGCGACGCAGGTAGACACTTATTCCGGGAAAGCCGCCCGTGAGGCCGCGATAAGTAACTTTGAATGTGGCTTAATACGGCGGAGTTGCAGGTATGGCGGTCATGAGCGTCGATTAAAGAACTTTTGCAGACGTCTATTCGGCTACTGGGTGGCTCCCCTATAAGTAAGTGTCTCACCGGGGATGCTTACTTATAGGGGTTACCACGAGATCGGCTCTCCCACAAGTGTCGAGGAATGAATCAACATAGACAGTCGTTTACGTCATTGATATATAGAAGAGTTAGCCAACAAGAGACGGAAATTAGTATGAGCAACAATGCGCCTATCAACAAAGCAACTAGCCTGCCGTTATATTGCCGAATGGCAACTTCGCCCCCTTAACTATTGTTTGAATTTTCCTAATAAGTATGACGAGAAGCATTCCCGCAAAGTTACTTATTATTGCTATATTCTCTTTCGATTGGACTTCCTATAATTTTTTTAGTAGGATAGAATCACAAATAGACGTATCAATCGAATGACCTTATACAAGGGAGAATGAATAGATGCTGAAACTGGGAGAGAAAGTCATAATCGTAGACGACCGCTTCGAACAAAATCTCCCCATCGGGGAATACGGCTATATCATTGCCTACGACCGGAATCAGGACAATGTGTTCGAGTATGTGGTGAGAGTTCCAAAGGCAGGCCGCAATTTTCTCGTAACGGGTGACGATGTCGAGCGAGAGGAAGTGCTTGTCCGGCAAGAGGTGGATCGGATCGAGCGCGAGGCGCTGATTGATTTTGCTTTGCTGACGCGCAACGAAGAATTGTTCCGATATATTATGAACGGCGGCGATCAGGAGGAAGAAGAGGAAGAAGCTGTTCCCGAAGCGCAAAGTCCTGAAGATTTTATGCGTCAAATTAGATTAAAGGCTTGGATTTAACGATCGACGGCAAGTATATCCCGTAATATTCAAATGGCGCACCGGCAGACAATGGTCTTAATCGGGCGCCATATTTTATTCAGCAACAAGAGCACAGATTCAGGAATAAATCTTATTCGACCTTGAGTTCCATTGTTTATGCACGGCGAAATCCTTGGTGCGAATGTGAAGCGCACATATTTTTCCCGGGGTATTCGCACCGAGAAATCGACTAAAATTTTCCTTTCTTATTTAGCGATGAAGTAGGTCCTCTCAAATTTTCACCCTAATGGTAATAAAAGTGGATGGATATAAACGATTTTGACCCGATTACACGGCAAAATCGCTGTCGCACCCTGTACGGGTGCGTGGATTGAAATTTGTTGTAAATACCTTCGGGGCAAGCTTCAACTTGTCGCACCCTGTACGGGTGCGTGGATTGAAATGGCTTGGACTTCGGTTATACAAATGACCCAAGCGGTCGCACCCTGTACGGGTGCGTGGATTGAAATCGCTCTTTTATCGACTGGGTGTATAATCTCGCGCCAGTCGCACCCTGTACGGGTGCGTGGATTGAAATATAAGCATGACCGTGACCTGGGACCCTTACTCTTGTCGCACCCTGTACGGGTGCGTGGATTGAAATGTGTGATCGTGCCCGGAGAGCGATCGGTGGACGGTCGCACCCTGTACGGGTGCGTGGATTGAAATTGGGAACGGGTGATCTAAGACCGCTCTACTACCGTCGCACCCTGTACGGGTGCGTGGATTGAAATGACGGCGGTGGGGCTGCTCAACGATAAAGACGAGTCGCACCCTGTACGGGTGCGTGGATTGAAATTCTGAGGGTCGTCGTAGAGGACGGGGATTTGTCGTCGCACCCTGTACGGGTGCGTGGATTGAAATCCAGAGAACCTCATAAGTCTGATTATTAATTTGGTCGCACCCTGTACGGGTGCGTGGATTGAAATACATATGGATCATATCCGTTCGTAATCGGGGTTGTCGCACCCTGTACGGGTGCGTGGATTGAAATCGCCTGGCAGCACGGTTATTATTGATGAGTCCGGGTCGCACCCTGTACGGGTGCGTGGATTGAAATATCACTTACTCCTTTGAAAGAGTGTCTTTTTATCGTCGCACCCTGTACGGGTGCGTGGATTGAAATTATTACCGTAATATCTTTGGTATGCTCTATTCCGTGGTCGCACCCTGTACGGGTGCGTGGATTGAAATCAAAAATGGGGGGCGGGGTGGTATCGATGGGGTACGTCGCACCCTGTACGGGTGCGTGGATTGAAATTTTACCTGTATACTTTTTGGTTACAGTATTGAGTGTCGCACCCTGTACGGGTGCGTGGATTGAAATCTAGAGTATAGCCGGCCGGCAACTCATATAGATTGTCGCACCCTGTACGGGTGCGTGGATTGAAATGTCATCTTATATTCGCCGTCGCAGGTTTTACCCTTTTTTCATCCTCGACTCTTTTTATAGAGTATTGCACAAGGTTCCCCTTTCAACAGTCCTACCTGAGTTTCTCCCGTAACCATCAGTGTTGTGTTATAAGCAACAATAATCCTCTCTCTCTCATTCTCTTCGAAAGCTTACAGCCCGAAGCCGTTCCCCTATACCACATCTGATTGTTGCACATATTTCAGAGACGCCTTTGCGAACTGCCCGTTCATTTTGTCTCATCTTTGTTGTGCCTGTGAAAACATACATAAAATCTTTAGCTAAACTTTAATAGAATCGGGCATATCGTCTTCTTTCAGGTATATACAACTCTAATTTCAAAATATATAATCATTTTCCAATGG
>Ga0160464_100313_pt1 | contig 42396 bp, 38 predicted proteins | sample HID1971I_E11MG_FD_108275 | JGI IMG/M metagenome (GOLD analysis project Ga0160464, IMG submission 108275) | Enriched millipede-associated microbial communities from UW Madison campus, WI, USA - HID1971I_E11 MG | ecosystem: Host-associated > Arthropoda: Insects > Digestive system > Unclassified ... | reverse complement strand
CGACAACTTTTACATCTTAGCAGATGTTAATCAGTTGGTCAAGCTTTTCTTTCGTATCGCGCTTCGTTCAGCGGCGACTTAAATAATATAGCATAGGCTAAACAGCCATTGCAACCCCTTTTTATAAAAAAGTTAAACTTAATTTCAATGTCCGACAAACGCGATTACTCAGCCGCCCAAAGCCTGCGCTTTTCATTTCCGTTACCATTGCCGTACACAGCCCACGTGCTTTATTCGCGACTATACTATTAAAGCCGATTCCGTGCTGCAAATACTGTACGCTCTACAGGAGCCGAGATACGACGAAGCGGTATTCGAAAGCAAGCAAGAATGTATATTGTGCAGCCTTTCTATCAGTCGCATGCTATCGGCTGTCGTCAGTCGATACTCCCATTACAGCATTCGATACTCGGCGCTCGATCAGACTGTCCGGGAAAGTCTCTAGCCTGAGAATAATGAGATAAGCGCTCCTTAGGAGCGCTTATCTCATTCGAAACCTCGCGAGCAGTCGAATAGGTACTCCATACGGCTGCTTAATCGCTCGCTGTACACGGCCAACTAAAGTTGGCTTGGGCATTAGGAGTCCCAAGCATTACTCTTAATCAAGGATAGAACTATTAGCGAGTAAATTAACAGTCTGTACTGGACTCTTATTTTAACTGAAGCATGTAGTCGACTGCCCCCTCTGTCAGCGTAACCCGTTCTGCCGCTAAATACAGAGAAACCCGATGTCTTGTTCCAAGACATCGGGTTTCTCGATACTTCGTCGGCGGGTATCCGATGCCCGCCGGTCGACCAGTCTTCTAGTGTTATTCGCCTGCGCGATGGCGCATATGCGGGAACAGCAATACGTCGCGAATGGACGGCTGGTTCGTGAGCAGCATCACCAGACGGTCGATGCCAATGCCGAGTCCGCCGGTAGGCGGCATGCCGTATTCCAACGCGCGGATGAAGTCGTCGTCCATCTCATGCGCTTCGTCGTTGCCGTGCTCGCGCTCCAGCAGTTGCGCTTCGAAGCGCTCGCGCTGATCGATCGGGTCGTTAAGCTCCGTGAACGCATTAGCATGCTCGCGCGCAACGATGAACAGCTCGAACCGGTCCGTGAACCGAGGATCCTGCTCGTTCTTCTTCGCCAAAGGCGAAATTTCCACCGGATGCCCCGTTACGAACGTCGGCTGAATAAGCGTATGCTCGCAGAAATGCTCGAAGAATGCGTTAAGAATATGACCCGTCGCCCAATGCTTCTCGACCGGTACTTTGTGATCGCGCGCAGCTTGATGAGCTTCCTCGTCGGTTATTTGCGCTGCGAAGTCGACCCCCGTCGCTTCCTTCACAAGCTCCACCATCGAGACGCGGCGCCAAGGCGTGCCGAGATCCACTTGCTGGCCTTGATATTCGATTACCGTCGTGCCAAGCACCTCTTCAGCGATATGCTTCACAACGTTCTCGGTCAGCGCCATGATGTCCTTGTAGTCGGCGTAAGCCTCGTACAGCTCGATCATCGTAAATTCCGGATTGTGGCGCGTCGAGATGCCCTCGTTGCGGTACACGCGGCCGATCTCGTACACCTTCTCCAGACCTCCGACGATGAGCCGTTTCAAGTGCAGCTCGATTGCGATCCGCATGTAGAGCTGCATGTCGAGCGCATTGTGATGCGTAATGAACGGACGCGCGGACGCCCCGCCAGCAATAGCATGCAACGTAGGCGTCTCCACCTCAAGGTATCCGAGCGAATCCAGATAACGGCGCATCGATTGAATAATGCGGGAACGCATAATGAACGTCTGCTGCACGTCCGGATTCGTAATCAAATCGACATACCGCTGGCGGTAGCGCAGCTCGACGTCTTTCAGACCGTGATGCTTGTCCGGCAGCGGCAGCAGCGATTTCGTCAGCACGACGATTTCTTTCGCTTTCACCGACGTTTCCCCTGTGTTCGTCTTGAACACAACGCCGCGCACGCCGATGATATCGCCGATATCCAGCAGATCGAATGCCGCATATTGCGTCTCGGACAGCGTATCTTTGCGCGCGTAGATTTGGATTTTGCCGGACAGGTCCTGAATGTGTGCGAACGAAGCCTTGCCCATGCCCCGCTTCTGCATAATACGGCCCGCCAGCGTCACTTCGTGCTGCTGCGCTTCAAGCTCTTCCTTCGACGCATTCTCATGCGCGCTCAGAATGTCCTGTGCATGATGCGTCCGCTCGAACTTGCTGCCGAACGGATCGACGCCCAATGCGCGAAGCTCGTCCAGCTTGTCGCGACGAATTTGCAGAAGCTCGCTTAGCTCTTGTTGGTCCTGCTGTTGCTGTTGATCTTGTTCCATTATAAACCACTCCTAAACCGGTTGACGACGACGCAAAGCCGTGAAGCCCGCTTGCTTGCGAAGCTCCGAGCTCTATCCTCGCTTACGAACGAAAAAGCTTCCAAGGGAAGCTTTTTCGAATGGGCCGTACGCAAACCTTATTTTTTGATTTCAAGAATTTTATACTGAATGATGCCGGCCGGGACGTTAACTTCGACAGTTGTGCCGACTTTCTTCCCCAGAATGGTCCGGCCTACAGGACTTTCGTTCGAAATCTTGTTGTTAAGCGGATCGGACTCGGCCGTGCCGACAATCGTATACTCCACGACGTCGCCGAATTCCAAGTCTTCTACCGATACCGTCGATCCGATGCTGACCGTCTCGGTATCAATATCATCGTTGTTGATGATGCGCGCGTTGCGGAGCATCTTCTCCAGCGTAATGATGCGGCCTTCGATGAAGGCCTGCTCGTTCTTCGCATCCTCGTATTCCGAGTTCTCACTGATGTCACCGTACCCGATGGCAACTTTAATCCGCTCTGCCACTTCACGGCGTTTAACCGACTTGAGGTTTTCGAGTTCCTCTTCCAACTTCTTTAGTCCATCCTGAGTCAGAATAACCTCTTTATCGCTCATCTTGTGATTCTCCTGTCGCGTGACATATTTTCATACAACGCACAGCCACTGTATGAATTCACTATTACTTAATATATTAAGCAAGCTCGTCAACATGTTCTCATCGAATGCCTGCCGGTAAAGCGCTTGCTCACGTTTATATTGCTTGATTATATTGCAGTTGCGGGCTAAATGTCAATCAAAGCCAGCCGCCGCGGAGCGATCGCGCGCTTATTGCGCGGCGACCTCCCCATCGGACCAATTCGCCGTTTTGGCGGCGAGGGCATCCTCCGGCAGCGTCTCGATGTACTGGTTGAGAACCGCGACCAACGCGTCTCGGTTCGTCTCTTCCATAATCGTATCCTTAATGCGGGCCGAGCCCGGCAGCCCCTTCATGTACCATGCCATATGCTTGCGCATCTCGCGTACGGCGGTCGATTCGCCTTTCAGCTTCACAAGACGGTCCATGTGCAGAATGGCAATGTCCATCTTCTCCTTCGGCGTCGGATCGGGAAGCAATTCGCCGTGCGTCAAGTAATGGACCGTTCGATACAGCATCCACGGATTGCCGAGCGCGCCGCGGCCGATCATAACGCCGTCCACGCCGGTATGCTCCAGCATCCGCTTGGCATCCTCGGGCGTAAAGACATCACCGTTGCCGATGACCGGAATGGATATCGCTTCCTTTACTTCTTTTATAATGTCCCAATTCGCTTTACCCGTATACAACTGCTCGCGCGTCCGCCCGTGCACGCTGACGGCGCTGCCGCCGGCCCGTTCCACGGCGCGGGCGTTCTCGACCGCGTAGATGTGCTCATCGTCCCAGCCGATCCGCATCTTGACCGTGACCGGCTTGTCGACCGCATCCGTAACGGCGGACACCATCTCGTAAATTTTGTTCGGGTCCAGCAGCCATCTTGCGCCCGCCTCGCATTTGGTCACCTTCGGAACCGGACAGCCCATATTGATGTCGATAATATCGGCATTGGTTTGCTTGTCGACGATTTTCGCCGCTTCGACGAGCGATTCGCGGTCGCCCCCGAAAATTTGCAAGCTGAGAGGCTTCTCCCGATCGTCGACGTAGAGCATCTCCATCGTCCTTTTATTCCCGTGCAAAATGGCCTTGTCGCTTACCATCTCCGCGCAGACGAGCCCCGTTCCGAACTCCTTGGCGATAAGACGAAAGGCCGGGTTGCAGACGCCGGCCATCGGCGCAAGCACCACATTATTCTTCATTTCGATATCTCCGATTTTCAGCATGCCGCTCCATACTCCTTCCGCTATTCTCCTCGGCCGTGTGATTCGTACCGGGTGTTGGTCCTCAACGCGCAACAACAAGGACAAGACCGAACCGTTCGCGTTCTATGTCTTGCTGATTCTGGTCAGCTCGTTATAATCGATGCCAAGCGCTTCCGCTATGCTCGCCAGCAGCTTCGGGTCCGCCTTGCGCGTACCCCGCTCCAGCGATCCGAGCACGGCAACCGATACGTCCAGACGCTCGGCCAGCTTCTGCTGCGTGTATCCTTTTAACTTCCGAAATGCGCGGATGCGCTGTGCCAGTTGATCGTTTTCCATCGCGTGATGCCTTCCTTTCCGTTCCGACAAGCCGTGTCAGCACTTTCCTTCACCGCTGCGTGCAGCGGATGCGTCTCGGTCAGCACGTCGCGAAGCGGCACCAGCACGAATGCCCGTTCCATCATGCGGGGATGCGGCAGCGTCAGACGATCGGTGTCTCTCGCCACTCCGTTGTACAGCAGCAGATCGAGATCAATCGTGCGAGGCCCCCATCGAATATCGCGCACACGCCCCAACTGTTGTTCGATTCCAAGAAGCGTATCCAGCAATTCGTCCGGTCCAAGCGACGTTCGGATGGCCGCCGCCATGTTCAGGAAAGCCGGCTGATCCGTATAGCCGACCGGGTCCGTCTCGTACATATCCGATACCCGTTCGACGACAATTTCATTGCATGCTGCAAGCCGTTCAATGGCAGCGCGAAGCGTCCGGTCCCGGTCTCCGATGTTGGAGCCGAGCGCCACGTAGGCTTCTATAAATCCCGCCGGTTCAGACGGGAACGATTGTACCATGCTCATCCCGCTTTCTGCGAAGCTCCACCGTAACGCCGTCGAAATGAATATCGAACGGCGGGTTCGGCTTCGTGACACGAACCGTCACTTCATTGAGATTAGTATAAGACTGCAGAAGCCGCGTTGCAATGGCGCCCGCCAGCGCCTCGATCAGCTTGAACGGCGGCCCTTCCACAATCGATTTCGTTACGGCATGAAGCTCCGCGTAATTGATCGTCGCTTCCAAATCGTCCTCGGCCGCCGCCTTGGACAGGTCGAGCTTGAGCACAAGCTCGACCTGGAACTTCTGACCAAGCTTGTTCTCTTCGGCGTATACGCCATGATAACCGAAAAACCGCATCGCTTTCAACGTCATCGTATCCATCGTCCGACTATTCTCCTTCTCCGCTGTTATCCGCGCCGCCGGTCGCGGTATACGATCGCGTCCGCCATCGCCGCGGTCCGCTTCATCGCCTTAACGTCATGGACGCGCACGATACCGCATCCTTGGGCAATGCCGAGCACGACCGTGGCGGCCGTTCCCTCCACGCGCTCCGAGGAAGGCACGCCGCCGAGCGCTTGCCCGATAAACCCTTTGCGCGACGTGCCGAGCAGCACCGGATAGCCGAGCGCCGTCAGATCGGACAGCCGGCCCATCATCGCGATGTTGTCATCGTAATCTTTGGCGAAACCGATTCCCGGGTCCAGCCATATCCGATCGTCGCTTAAACCGGCGGCATGCGCGATTCGAATACTTGTCCGCAAATCGGCGATAACGTCGTCGACGAGATTCGTATAATTCCGATCCGGCCTGTTATGGTTGACGATGACCGGACAATCGAACTCCGCGGCAACCTTCGCCATATCCGGATCGTGGCGCAACGCCCATATATCGTTCACGATATGCGCTCCGGCCGCCAGAGCTTGACGAGCCGTCTCCGCCTTGTACGTATCGATCGACAATGGCACATGAGGAAGCGCCTGCCGCACAGCCCGTATGACGGGAATAACACGGCCGATTTCTTCTTCCTCCGGCACAGGCTCGAAGCCCGGGCGCGTCGATTCTCCGCCGATATCGATAATGTCGGCTCCTTCGTCGACCATCTGAAGCGCTCGCTCTACCGCAGTCTGCACGGTGTCATAGCGCCCGCCGTCGGAGAACGAGTCCGGAGTTGCATTCAAGATGCCCATAATCAGCGTTCTTTCGCCAAGCCTCAGCTCCAGACCGCCGCTCAACCGGACCGAACGCGGCCCCGGCATGTCGCCTTTCAAGATGTTCAATACTGTTCCTCCTCAACCGGCCGTCTTCTATGACTGCCGCTTCGACGATGATGTTGCCGTCGCTTCGGCGTCGGCGCGATACATCCGGTAAAGCTGACGGTGCACGGTGCCGGCCCGGCCAGATCCCACCGCGAACGAGCGGCCCTCCGTATCCGTCAGCGTCGCAATCGGCACCAGCTCCTGTATGGAGCTTGTTATCCACGCTTCCTCGGCTTGAAGCAGCTCGTCCCATCCATATAGCCCTTCTTCTACGGGGAATCCGGCTTGCGCGGCAAGCTCCAGCACCAGCTCCCGCGTAATGCCGGGCAATATGCCGGTCGCAAGCGCAGGCGTACATATAACGCCGCCCCGGACGAAGAACAGATTGCTGACAATTCCTTCGGCCAACCGGCCTTCGCGCGTCAGCATCAAGCCTTCCGCGCCGTGTGAAGCGCCAGAACGCTGCAGCTCTCTCTTGGCGATAATATTATTCATGTAGTGAAGAGATTTTAATCGAATGTCGCCTTCCGGCGAATTCCGGACCGTTCGCAGCAGCCTAAGCTCGCGGCCTTGCTCATAGACAGAGGACGGGGTATCCGGCAGCGGCTTGACGAGCAGCCATACGTGGGGATGCGCATAATCGCCGACTGGCAGTCCCAAGCCCTCGTCGCCTGCGGACACCGTCATTCTGACGTACGCTTCGGCAAGGCCGTTGGCCGCCATCACATCGGACAGCCATGACCGAATATGCGCTTCGTCGGGCGAATAACGGATGTGCAGCGCAGCGCAACCTTCCGCAAGCCGCCGCAAGTGCCGGTCCAACCGATGCGCATGTCCGCCATAAGTACGAAACGTCTCGAACAAGCCCATTCCGTACAAAAAGCCGTGGTCGAATACGCCGACCACAGCTTTCTCCGCTTCTATGACGGAACCGTTGTAACCGACCCTCATCGCGCAGCGCCCGCTCGCTGAGAGAGGAAATTGCGAAGCATCGCCAGGCCGTTCTCGGTAATAATCGATTCCGGGTGGAATTGAACGCCTTCAATCGGATACTCCTTGTGCCGCAAGCCCATAATTTCGCCTTCCGCCGTCTCTGCCGTAATCTCAAGGCAGTCCGGCAGCGTCTCGCGCCTTACGATCAGCGAATGATATCGCGTTGCCGTGAACGGCGACGGGATGCCTTCGAATATCGTCCGACCGTTATGGATAATCTCGGACGTCTTGCCGTGCATGAGCTTCTCCGCGCGAACCACTTCGCCGCCGAACGCTTGTCCGATCGATTGATGTCCGAGGCACACGCCGAATATCGGAATCTCGCCCTTGAACCGGTCAATGACAGCCAGGCTGATCCCGGCCTCGTTCGGCGAGCACGGCCCCGGCGAAATCAGAATATGGTCCGGCGCCATAGCGGCAATATCATCCAACCCGATCTCATCGTTCCGCTTCACGACGATATCCTGGCCCAGCTCGCCCAAATATTGCACCAGATTGTACGTAAACGAGTCATAGTTGTCAATGACTAGAATCATTAAGGCGTCCCCCTTCTAATCAGCCCCGGGCGTCGGCATGAACAAACCGCTCGCCGAGCTGGATCGCTTTCCATAATGCTTTCGCTTTCGAAAGCGATTCGTAATATTCGCGCTCCGGAATCGAATCGATGACGATCCCCGCTCCCGCCTGTATATGAACGATTCCATCGCGTACGGTCATCGTTCTAATAATTATATTAAATTCCATATTGCCGCTGTAGTCAATCCATCCTAGCGATCCGGTATACGGCCCGCGGCGCGTCGGCTCCAGTTCCTCGATAATTTCCATCGTACGGATCTTCGGCGCTCCGGTAATCGTCCCCCCGGGAAAAGCGGCCGCAATGACGTCGAAGGCGTCCTTGCCTTCCGCCAGCTCTCCATCCACTTGCGAGACGAGATGCATAACATGAGAGTAACGCTCGATCACCATCAGCTCCTGCACCTTCACCGTTCCATAACGTGAAATGCGACCCAGATCGTTGCGCTCCAGATCGACCAGCATAATATGCTCGGCCCGTTCCTTCTCGGAAGTCAGCAGCTCGCGCTCCATCGCCTCGTCCTCCTCAGAGGTCCGGCCGCGGCGACGCGTGCCGGCAATCGGACGTGTGGCCAGCCGTCCGTCCCGAAGTTCAACCAGCAGCTCCGGCGATCCCGATACGAGCTGAAAATCCGGACAGCGCATAAATCCCATATAGGGCGAAGGATTCACAAGACGAAGCCACTCGTACAGCTCCTCGGGCGTTACCGCAACCTGCTTGCTTCGGCGAAGCGACAGATTGACCTGGAATACGTCGCCTGCTCCGATATATTGCTGAATACGCCGAACCGCACTCTCGAACGCTTCCTTGCCGAATGGAGAGAACGTATCGGGCAGCGCCTCGACATCTACCGCTAACGACTCCTCGTTCAGCAAGTCGAGCCGCCGGTTCTTGGCCGCAGCCGCATCCATCGTGTACGCGGACGCAGTCTCGGAACCGTCGCCGAATCGGCGCAGCCAGAATTGCAGCATCCGTTCCGCACGCTCCGCCGCCTGGTCGAACAGCCGCCGAAGCTCCGCTTCGCCGCAATCGGGCGGCACCTCCGCATGAACGGCGCAATACAGCGCCTGTTCCTGCTGATCGACGATCCATAGCTCGTCCAACCGCATGAACAAATAATCCGGAAGTCCCAGATCGTCGCTCGCCAGCTCTGGCAGCCGTTCAATCGTGCGTACGACGTCATAGCTCCAAAAACCGGCGCAGCCGCCCGTCCACTTCGGTCCGTCCGGAATGGAAGGTCCGCTATACGGCTTCATCCAACGGCGGACGACATCGATCGGCGTCCCGTGCCATGCCTTCTCGGACCCTTCGACCCTACCGCTCCCGCTCCAGTCGAATGAGTCGGCCCGCTGGTCCTTCCCCCGAATAACGGACACCGGACGAAGGCCCAAGTAAGTGTAGCGTCCGTCCTTGCCGCTCTCCAGCACGATCGAATACGGACCCGCCTCCGTCCAGCCCGCCTCCCACGAAGCCACCTTGCAGCCGTCAATCCCGTGCAGCGGCTGCTTGCGCAGCAGCGGCAACGTCGTATATCGGCCCTCCGAATGCCATTGCCGCCATTGCTCCCATCCGGTGAACATCATTGCTTCAACCCCCGCTCCAGTCCGTGACAGTCTGTCTATTTCGCCTAGTATACAGAATCGTTATCGAAAAGAAAAGCGGTCCCGCCCGCTTCTTCCGCATACTTAGCCGTATGCTTCTTTTTTCTTCATGCTCCGGCTATTATCCGTCAACAAAAGACCTCCCATTCCGAGGAATGGGAGGTCCGAATCGAATCATCGATATGCATTAGTTCTCGAAATTGAACAGCGGCGTGCTCAGGTAACGTTCGCCGTTCGACGGAACGATCGCTACGACGCGCTTGCCTTTGCCGAGCTCCTTCGCTACTTTCAGCGCCGCGAAGATTGCTGCGCCGGACGAGATGCCGCACAGAATACCTTCTTCGCGAGCCGCACGGCGAGCCGTCTCGAACGCATCGTCGTTCTCGACCGTAATAACGTCGTCGTAAATCTCGCGGTTCAAAATGTCGGGCACGAAGTTCGCGCCGATGCCTTGAATTTTGTGCGGGCCAGGCTTGCCGCCGGACAGAAGCGGCGATGCCGCCGGCTCAACCGCGTATACTTTAACGTCGGCGAAGCTATTCTTCAGCACTTCGCCTGCGCCGGAAATCGTGCCGCCCGTGCCAATGCCCGCGATGAATGCGTCCAGCTTGCCGTCAAGCGAGTTAATCGCTTCAACGATTTCCGGACCCGTCGTTTCGCGGTGAACCTTCACGTTCGCTTGGTTCTTGAATTGCTGCGGCATGAAGTAGCTTGGATTCTCCACAACAAGCTCTTCAGCTTTCTTAACCGCGCCGTTCATGCCTTCCGATCCCGGCGTCAGCACGAGATCCGCGCCGTATGCGCGCAGCAGGTTGCGACGCTCAAGGCTCATCGTCTCGGGCATAACGAGAATCGCTTTATATCCTTTAGCAGCGGCTACCATGGCCAGACCGATACCCGTGTTGCCGCTCGTCGGCTCGACGATCGTATCGCCTGGTTTCAGAATGCCCTCTTGCTCCGCTACTTCGATCATGCTGATTGCGATCCGGTCTTTTACGCTTGCGCCCGGATTCTGGTACTCCAGCTTAACGTAAATTTCCGCGCTGTCTTCCGGCACAAGGCGATTCAGACGAACAAGGGGCGTATCCCCGATCAGTTCCGTAACACTTTGAACAATCTTAGCCATTGATAAACTGCCTCCTTATTTCCGACTAGTTCAGTTGGTTTTACCTGTTACCATCTTATCAATGCCATTTAAAAATGTCAATACATTGTTTGCCTGTCTCCCGTTACGGAGAGGCATGGCCCGAAGGCTGCCCATTATAAGCGGCTAGCAGCTTGTCTTCGACCTCCGGCAGCGGCCTCGCAAGCTCCAACGCGACTCTGCGACGCGCTTCCTCGCGCAGCGCGTCGCCGATCAAGCCGTCGTGAACGCGGCGCTCATCGAGCCGGACGAGCGCATAGCCGCCCTCCGTCTCGACCGGTCCCGTCGTCTCGCCGACCGCCAAGGAGCGAGCCGCTTCCAGCAAGGCCGCTTCAATGAACGGATCGTCCTCTTCGATCAAGCCAAGGTCGCCGCCGCTGCTTGCGGTGAAAGCGTCGATCGAGTACGCAGCCGCCAGTTCGCCGAAGTCCTCTCCCTCGTCGAGCTTGCGGCCAACCTCGTCGGCCGCCGAGTAGCTGGAGGTCAGTATCCAGCGAAGATTGAGCTCCGTGCTGCCTTCGAACTCCGAAGCATGCTCCTTGATGTAGGCGTCGATCTGCGCGTCGCCAACCGGCACCTCTCTCGTCGCGATCCGCTCCAGCAGCAAGCGGTACTCCGCATCCTCCTGAACGTCCTCGCGGGTCAAGCCGAGCTGCTCTTTCATTTGCTCGTAGTAATCGGCCTCCGACTCATAGCCTTTGATTGTCCGGTTCAGCTCCGCCGACAGCTCCTCCGGCGTTACCGCGATCCCGTACTTCCTCGCTTCGAGCTTGACCGCTTCCCGCAGCATCATCGCCCGCAGCGTGGCTTCCCCGTATTTGCGGCGCAGCTCGGCTTGCAGCTCCCGCTCCGTAATTCGCCGATCGCCGATCACGCCGGCTACGGCCTGTCCGCCAACGTCGTTCCCGTTCCCAATGCCGTTAGCCGGCGCCTTCACCCGGAGGAACGGAACGAAATGGTTCGTCACAACGACGGCCAGCACAATCATACATACCGCTTGCAGGGCAACAAGTCCCCGCAGCATCCGGTCTTTCTTCATTTCCGTTCAAGCCCTTTCGATTATTGGAGGGGCTTCGGCTTCGCTTGATCGAGCAGCTTCTCGAGCTGCGCGCGGTCGAATGAGTACGTCTCGTTGCAGAAATGGCATACGACTTCGGCTTTTCCGTCTTCCTCTATGATTTGCTCCAATTCATGCTGACCCATACTGATTAGCGTCCGTTCCGTCCGCTCGCGCGAGCAGCGGCAGCGAAACTCAATATCCATCGAATCGTGAATCGTCAGATCGTCTCCGACAAGAAACTTTAATATCTCCTCCGGGCTCTCGCCCTGATCGAGCAGCGCCGTTACCGGCGGCATAACGCCGACCGCTTGCTCCAGCCGCGTAATTTCCTCGTCCGTCAGCCCCGGCAGCACCTGTACGATATAGCCGCCCGCATGCAGAACCGAGCCGTCCGTATCGACCAGAACGCCGAGTCCGACGACCGAGGGCGTCTGTTCCGATACCGCGAAGTAGTAGGTGAAATCCTCCGCCAGCTCGCCCGAGACAATCGGGGAGCTTCCACGGTAAGGCTCCTTTAATCCGAGATCCTTAATGATATGGATGAAGCCGTCCCGTCCCACGGCGCCGGCTACATCCAGCTTGCCTTGCGAATTGCTGGCCATATGCACCTGCGGATGATCGACATAACCGCGTACGCGGCCATGCGCATCGGCATCTACAACGATCTGGCCGATCGGCCCGTCGCCTTTCACTTGAACCGTCAGCTTCTCTTCGCCCTTCAGCATCGCGCCCATCATCGCGCCCGCCGCAAGCGTTCTGCCGAATGCGGCCGTTGCCGTCGGATACGTGCCGTGTCTGCGCTGCAGCTCGCTGACGAGATGGGTTGCACGCACGGCGAACACCCGAATGCGGCCGCCCCATGCCGTTCCTCTTATCAAAATATCTTTCTGCGCTTCCATCATCGGATGCCTCCTTGCCTCATTTATTTCTCTCATGCCGATTATAATTATAGCGAACTCGGCAGCATCCTGTGCCGCTTTAAGTGGAGAGCTCCCCCGCCGAGCCGCTTTCTTGATTCCGTTCAAAAATAATGCGCAGCCCGTCCAGCGTCAGCAGCGGATCGACTTCCTCGATCGTCTCCGACTCGGCTGCGATCAGCTCCGCCAATCCGCCGGTTGCAATGACGCGCGGCGTTACGCCGAACTCCGCCTTGATGCGCCGGACGATACCGTCCACTTGACCCGCATAGCCGAATATAATTCCCGCCTGCATCGACGTCACCGGATTGCGGCCGATCACGCTCTTCGGCCGTACCAGCTCGATGCGCGGCAGCTTCGCGGCGCGCTGATACAGCGCTTCGGTCGAGATGCCGATGCCCGGCACGATTGCGCCGCCGAGATAGCTGCCGCTAGCATCGATATAATCGAACGTCGTCGCCGTTCCGAAATCGACGACGATGAGCGGCTTGCCGTATTTCTCGATGCCCGCTACCGAGTTGACGATCCGGTCGGCTCCGACCTCGCGCGGATTCTCGTAGCGGATGTTCAGCCCCGTCTTCACGCCCGGTCCGACGACGAGCGGCGTCTTACGCATATATTTCAGGCACAATTGCTCAAGCGTGCGCATAAGCGGCGGAACCACGCACGAAATAATGACGCCGCTAATGCGATCGAGCGACAGGCCGCTGAATTGGAACAGGTTGTAGATCGATATGCCGTATTCGTCCACCGTCGCGGATCGGTTCGTACTGATCCGCCAATGATGGAGGAGCTCTTTGCCGTGGTAGACGCCGAGCACAATGTTCGTATTCCCGACATCGATGACTAGAATCACGCCGTTGCCCCGCCTTTCTTCTCGTTCAGATCGAGGCTGATATCGAGCGATTGGAACGAATACGTCAGAGCGCCGACGCTGATGACGTCGACCCCGGTCGAAGCGATGCCGCGCACCGTATCGAGCCGGACGTTGCCCGACGCTTCCGTAATGACGTGAGGCGCGCGCGATTTCACGTACCGTACCGCTTCCGTCATCGCCTCCAGCCCCATGTTGTCGAACATAATAATGTCCGCGCCGCTCGCCACCGCTTCCTCGATCTGAACCGTCGACTCCGTCTCCACTTCGATCTTCATCGTATGCGGAATACGCTTGCGGGCCCACTCCACGGCTGCCGTAATACCGCCTGCGCCTTTGATATGGTTGTCCTTAATCATGACGGCGTCATAAAGGCCGAATCGATGATTCGCGCCGCCGCCGATCCGAACCGCGTACTTCTCCAGCATCCGATGGCCGGGCGTCGTCTTCCGCGTATCGACCAGACGGGTCGGCAAGCCTTCGAGCGCGTCGACGAACGAGCGCGTCTTCGTCGCGATGCCCGACATTCGCTGCATCAGATTCAGCGCCAGCCGCTCGCCCGTCAATAGACTGTGCGTGCTGCCTTCCGCCTCCGCGATAACCGTCCCCTTCGTTACCGAGTCCCCGTCGCGCACGAGCGCCTCGAACGCGATACCCGGATCGACGATCTCGAATACGAGCCTCGCCACATCGAGACCGGCGATAATGCCGTCCTGCTTCACATGGATGACGGCCTTCGATCGACTATCCGCCGGAATCGTCGTCTCCGTCGTAATATCGCCCATGCCGATATCTTCCGCCAGCCAGGCGCGAATCTGCTCGCGCAGCGCATAATCATACATGTTGGTGAACCCTCTCTTCCGTCATTCCGTACGCCCGATGCAGCAGCGTATGCTTCAAATATTGAATATCGTTCCGCGCCGGAAAATCTTCGCGCGCATGCGCCCCGCGGCTTTCCTCACGGGCGATGGCCGACTCCGCCGTCAGCAACGCGCACGTCAGCAGGTTGGCGAATTCGTATTCCTCCCGCTTCGTCAGCACGCTTTGGAATATCGGCAACTGCCGCTTGAGCTCCTCCAGACCTTTGGCCAGCCCTTGACCGTCGCGGCGAAGCCCGACGTAACGGACCATGATCTTCTGCAGCTTCAGCCTGCGTTCGACGACCGCCTGCATCGGCACGCCGCTGCGCTCCGCCTTGTACTGCACCGACGGCGTGAACGTCAACGGACCCAGTCCCTTGATCCGTTCCACGATGCGGCGTCCGAATACGATTGCCTCGGACAGCGAGTTGCTGGCCAGCCGGTTCGCGCCGTGCACGCCGGTTGAGGACACTTCGCCGCAGGCGAACAGCCGTTTAATGCTCGTCTCGCCGTTCAGATCCGTCTTGACGCCGCCCATCGTGTAATGCATCGCCGGCGCGACCGGAATCCAGTCCGTTGTCAGATCGAGACCGTATTGTAAGCAGTATTCGTATATTGTAGGGAAACGATGCTTAATCATCTCTTCCGATTCATGCGTAATATCGAGATAGACGAACGTCGACTTCGTCTCCTCCATCTCGCTGACGATTGCCCGCGCAACGACGTCGCGCGGCGCCAGCTCCAGTTGCTCGTGATAACGCTGCATAAACCGCTCGCCCTTAATATTGCGCAGATAAGCGCCTTCTCCGCGAACCGCCTCGGAGATGAGGAAGCGCGGCGCGCCCGGATAGCAGAGCGAGGTCGGATGGAATTGCAGAAACTCCATGTCGCGAATATAAGCGCCCGCACGGTACGCCATCGCGACGCCGTCTCCCGTCGCAACGTCCGGATTCGTCGTATAGCGATACAATTGGCCCGTTCCGCCCGAGCACAGGACCGTCGCTTTGCCGCGCACGAACAGCCGCCCGCCGTCGGGCTTCTGCACGATCGCGCCGCAGCATTCGCCGTCCTGCGTCACCAGATCAATAACAAAATGGTCGTCCCACACTTCGATGCCGTCCATCGCGACCGCTTTCTCGGAAAGCGCGCGCACGATCTCGAAGCCGGTCGCGTCGCCGTTGGCATGCAGAATGCGCCGCTGACTGTGCGCGCCTTCCTTCGTCAGCGCGAACTCGCCATTCTCCAAGTCGAATTGGGTGCCCATCCGGATTAAATCCTCGACGCCCCGCGGCCCTTCGTGAACCAGCACGTCGACGGCGTCGGCGTCGCACAGGCCCGCTCCCGCAACGAGCGTGTCCTGCCGGTGATAAGCCGGCGAATCGTCTTCGGATATAACGGCGGCAATGCCGCCTTGGGCGTAGCGCGTGTTGCTGTCCATCAGCGATTTCTTCGTAATCATCAGCACCGAGCCTTGCTCGCTGGCCTTAATAGCGGTAAAAAGACCGGCAATGCCGGCCCCGATTACGATAACGTCCTTCTCGACCACTGGCAGATCGTCCAGCCGGAAGTCGATTAAATAATTAGGAATCATATTGGCCAATGCCTCCATGCATGAGAGATGCGGTGCCTGAGATGCCTATTTCACTTGCAGCATGCGCTCGAGCGACAAACGAGCTTTGTCGGCGACAGCCGGCGGCACGTAAATTTGCGGCTGCATCGTCTCCAAGCATTTGACCAGCTTCTTCAAATTGTTCACTTTCATGTTCGGGCATACCAAGTATTTCGTCGCAAAATGGAACTTCTTGTTCGGACTGTCGACCCGAAGCTGATAGCCCGTTCCGTCTTCCGTACCGACGATAAACTCCTGGCAATCCGATTTCTTGCAGTACTCCAGAATGCCGGTCGTACTGCCGACATAATCGCCGAGCGCGACGACCTCCGGACGGCATTCCGGGTGAACGACAAATTGTGCGTTCGGATAGGCCGCTTTCATCTCCTCGACGTCCTTGACGGTCAGCATGTCGTGCGTATTGCAATACCCTTCCCAGATAATCATCTTCTTGTCCGTATGCTGCTGAACGTAGTGGCCGAGGTTCTTATCCGGCACCCAGATGATTTCGTCCGAGTCGACGGCATTGATGACTTTCAGCGCGTTGGACGACGTGCAGCAAATGTCCGTCTCCGCTTTGATCTCGGCCGAGGAGTTAATATAAGTGACGACCTTCGCGTTCGGATGCTGCGCCTTCAGCTTCCGCAAGCCGTCGACGTTGACCATGTCGGCCATCGGGCAGCCCGCGCGTTCGTCCGGGATGAGCACCGTTTTGTTCGGAGCTAGAATCTTCGCGCTCTCGCCCATGAAATGAACGCCGCAGAACACGATAACTTCCGCATCGGTTGCAGCCGCTTTCTGGGCAAGCAGGAACGAGTCGCCACGGAAATCGGCCACCTCTTGAATTTCGTCCCGCTGGTAGTAGTGCGCCAGAATAATTGCGTTGCGCTCCTTCTTCAATTGCATGAGACGCTCGCGCAGCTCGCGGTTCTGCTCCGCCTTACGTTCCAGTGCCAATGCTTCCACTTTAGGTCTCTCCTCTTCGCGCGGTCTTATTCTTACATGATTATGATGTACTATGTGAATTCGTGCACATACTTTGCCGCCGCTTGTTTATTGTGTGAACAAAAGATGTCTATTTCTTTTAATTTAGATTAAATGTACACAAGCAGACGTACGCTGTCAATTGCTAGATCATAGGCGATTGCATCGCCAGACCGCATAGAGCGGGAGAAGCGGTGCATTATTGGAACGACACGGCTTATTGCTTGCGATATCTCGGTATGCCGCTCCCCCGCCGGCAACGGCTGCGATGACCCTTTGACAGCGCGCTTGCTGGCCGAGGCAACCGCCGTCTCGTCAACGCATTGCCGCGAGAGGAGCGCCGCAAAGCCGCTTCGTCTCCGCCATAACGGCGGGACAAAGCGGCTCCCCATGTGAAGCGATGCTATTCACCCAGAAATACATCGCCGAATGCATGAATATCCTTCGCCGTGCCGATGCCGCCGTTATATTCGATCCAGCCCTTGCGTCCGCTGCCGTCGTTGTCGCTAATGAGCAGCGAGAACTTCAGCTTCGTCCCCTGCTTCACCGCTTCGACGTCCCTCGTCAACTCGTACCAAGGAAGCGCCATTTCGTAGACCGTATGTCCCTCCGTGCGGTTAACCGCCTTCCGCAGCCGGATAGAGTCGCCCGGATTGTATCCGGACGGCGCGATCCAGCGCCAATGCGACAAGCCGCCCGCATCGTCCAGAGCAACCCCTAATTCACTGTACTCGACAGGCGCGCCCCCATCGCCGTCCGCGAATCCGATCGCCAACTGCACGCTGTCGCCGCTCCAGATCGCTTCTCCCTGCGAAGACTGGGCATGGGTATCGTCGGTTACGTCCAAGGCGATGTATAAATTGTCGGCATCCCAGCTTATATAACCGGATGCGCTTTCGTCCCTGGCGCCGTTCCATCCGTCCATTACGACCTTGCTTACGTTGTATTGCGCCTGACCGTTCCATTCCTCCAAGCTGCCGTCGATCTTCATCGGAGCCGATATTCGATGCGCGACAATCGCATGAAATATATCCTCCGTCCGCTGCACCAATCGGCCTGTCGAATCGAGCCCTTCCAACGAGCGCTGCCCCTGCGCAAGGCCGGGAACAATGAGCTCCTCGCTGCCGCCGGGTGCTAGCTTCTCCACATTGGCCGTAAATTCGCCGGGCGATGAACGCTCCGTCTCGTATTGCAGACGAAGCGCTCCTCCGAACGGGCTCGCCGAACGGTTCGTGATCGACAGGCGCGTTCGAATCGCCCGCCGCTCCGCATCGTAATAAGTCTCGAACTTCGGCTCCAGCGGATCGAGCACCCTCACATTGACCGCGAAGCGGCCGCCTGCGGTCTCCCGCTCCGGCACTTCCCTTCGAGAAACTATAATGGAGCGATTGCCCCGTTCCAAGCCTGCCGGAATGCGTACGTGCAGCTTGCTGACCTCGAGCCGCTCATACGTCCAGCCTGTCGGCAGTTGGACGTCGGCCGCATCGTCCGCCTCTCCCTGATAAACCTTCGGAAGCGGCAGCTCGAAGCTGTCGCCGGATACGGCCTCGATGCCGGCGACTTCCGGAAGCGAATCGATTCCTCGAACGTCTCGCACGTTCCATAAGAAGTGAGCCGTTGTCTCGACGATTTCTCCGAAGTACTTGTCATTCTTATAATCGTGGCCGACGTCTTCCAGCGTAAGCATCGTCTGATAAATTCCGCGCCGCTTCAGCTCTTGCCGAAGCGCCAGACTCTGCGCATACGGGACAAGCTCATCGATTGTGCCGTGAATGATAAGCGTCGGCGGCAGCAGGTCGTGAACGGACTGATCGAGTTCTCCGCCGTATATGTCCACAATTGCGAATATGGACCCCTTCCAGGCGGGATTGCGATCCAAATACTTGTTCACGTAATTCATCGCCAAATGTCCGCCGGCCGAGTCTCCGCCGATAGCCACTTGTCCGGCATCGAGTCCATTCGCTTCGGCGTTGGCGGCAATCCAGTTCAACGCGTCGTCTATATCCTCGTAAGCTTCGGACAGTGTCCGGGTGAAATCGATGAACGGATTGCGCTTTAGCCGATAATCCACCGCCGCGACGGCATATCCGCGTTGCGCCAGCGCGACAGCGTAAGCCTCGCCGTCCTGTCTGGTGCCGCTCGAATAACCGCCGCCGTGAATAAACACGAATACCGGCCTGCCCGTACTGTTATCGTTGGCGGGCAGGTAGAGATCGAGCATCAGTGGCTTCTCCGTCTCCGACTCGTTCATTTTGCTTGCGTATACGATCCCGCGCCGGACGTCGACGTCATAGTCCGGCGTGAGCAGCGGCGCCGGCTGCCGAGCCTTGCGACTCGCGGCTTGAGCCGCCGCCTCTTCGCCGGCTTGATCGCCAGCTTCGACATTGGACTGCCTCTTAACGCTTCCGTCCTCATCCCTGACCGCAGACATCGCCCAGATGCCGACGCCGGCGACCGTCACTATAATAAGCAGCACATAGTACAGCCTTAGCTTACGCACACGAATGCCCCCCAGTATCGATTCCGCTGCGACAAAACGCCTGTTTTGTTCCATTTTATAGCAGGAAATTCCTTGTAACAATGAGGCAATCTTGCGTATATCCGGTGAAATATTACGCATTTGCGGCATGGCCGCGGATGATTGGACACAAAGAAGACGACGCCGGATGCGTCGTCTTCTTCGCGATCTATTTTACCGTAACTGCCGATTTCTGCGTCGTGACCAGCTTGCCAGCCAAGTCATACGCTCGGACGACAACATCGATCTTCTTGCCTTTATAAGGCTTAAAGTTGATCGAGACGCTCCACGGGAGCTGCGTCGAGGTCGCTACGGTCTTGCCGCCGATGTCATATACGACTTTGCCGAGCATCGGCGTCCATGTCTTTACATAAGCCGATACCGGCTGCACGTCCGCCGATACCGTCGAGCCGCTGATTTTACGATAAGCGACCGTCGACTCCTCGCCAATTGAGCCGAGATAGAACGGGCTGGAGATCGACGTTGCGTAAGCCTCAAGCAGCTTGGCATTCGCGGAGAGCATATAATATTTAATCCGGTTGGACGAGTCGTGGTTGCTGTCGAAATAAAATACCCCTTTCACCTTCGGGTACACCATCGGCAGCGTAAGATAGAACTGCTTCAACTGGTAGCTCGCCCACGCCGTCTTATCCTGCAGCTTCTCCGGGTACATGTAGGCGACGCCGCCTTCGGAAATAAACACCGGCTTGCGCTGCGCATACAGCTTATAAATATGATCGAACTTGCCAAGATGGCTCACGCGATCCTCGCCCGCTTTCAACGGATCAAGCGTCGGGTTAAAAATCGAATAGACGCTCACGCCCACCCAGTCGACATAATCATCGCCGGGATAGTAGTCCTCGATGCTATACTCCGGCGTCGCCCCGGGCGCCCACACCATCGCGACATTGTCCGGCGCTTCCTCGTGCATCACGTTGGCCACAAGGCGAAATTTCTCGATATATTTGTCCGGATCGCCATGCCAAGGCACCCAGTCGCCGTTCATCTCGTTCGCGAAGCGAAGAAACACATTGACGCCAGACTCGGCAATGTCCTTGGCGAGCCGATGCAAATACTCGTCGTCCTGCACCTGGTCCAGCCCTTGAAGCGGCTGAACGCCAAGCTGAAGAGCGGTCCCGCTCGCACGGGCATGCTCCAGATGGGTCTTCAGCGCAGACAGCGGATTGCCATATGTAAAATAGAGCAAATACGCGGCATGCTTCTTCCCCGTCAGCTCCGGAAACGCCTCGGTGTAGAACGGTCGGCTTGTCTTTGCATTGTGAACGACCGGATCAAGCTCCGCATATGCGCCAATATAGGCGCCGTTCTTAGGCTCGAATATTTCGCCGTGATAATTGGAGCTGCCTGAGAGCGTCGCATTCACTTTCACGTACAGTTGCGCGCTGCTCCGCATCATATTGGCTTTGCGCTTGGCGGCCAAGCTTACTTGCAATTGACCCGCTTTACCCGCATATAGCGCCTCCTTGTCCCAATTCGCGACCGCCTCGTCGTATTTTCCCAGCTTCGAATAGTCCGCTCCGATGTTGCGATACATATTCGTGGCATTGCCATACTCCTCGTTCTTCACGAACTCTGCGGCAATAAGCTTATACTTGGCTATAGCCTCGGCATACTTGCCTTTCGCATCCAACTGCTGGGCATCTTTGTATATAGCCCACACATTCAAGGCGTACGCATTTCCAGACGGCCATACCGCAATCATGAGCAGCGCGGCTGCCAGACTCAGCGCAAGCACGCTCCATCGTCTTCTCTCTCCCATTATGCCGATCCCCTTCCGTTACGCCTTCGTTACCTATAGCAATTGCGAGGATAAGTTTACCATATGGTTCAAGAGACTTAAAGAGCACGCCCGAGCAACACAAAAGCCCAGATCCTTAAGCTGTCGCTAAAGGATCTGGGCTTTATTCCGGTACGAATGGGGCTTGCCGGCCGGTCTACGCTTTGTCGGAGCCGGAACCGCCCTCGTCTTCGCCGTTGTTGGTCGTATCGCTTACCGGTCCTGCGGTCTCTTCCGATTCCTTCGTCTGAATGCGAACCTTCACGCCGCCGATCGAATCGATCTTCACGTCGTTACGGAACTCCTCGGAAGACGAAGACTTCTCGAGCGAAGGAGGCAATTCCCCGTCGATTGCGCCCGTCTCGATCAAACGCTTGATTTGCTCGAGCTCCAGCGTCTCCTCGCTAAGGAGCGTCTGGGCGATCAGGTGCACTTCTTTCGATTTCTCGGTGAGCAGGTTCTTCGCACGCGTATAGCAATCGTTAATGAAACGCTGCATCTCTTGGTCGATCTCATATGCGATCGTATCCGAGTAGTTCTGCTCGTGTCCGATATCCCGTCCGAGGAACACTTGACCTTGCGAACTGCCGAACTGCATCGGTCCGAGCTTCTCGCTCATCCCGTATTCCATAATCATGCCGCGAACGATGCCGGTCGCTTGCTTGAAGTCGCTGTAAGCGCCGGTGCCGATCTCGCCGATGAACAGCTCTTCGGCAACGCGGCCGCCAAGCAGCCCCGTCACTTTATCCAGCAGCTCTTGCTTCGTGACGAGCATACGGTCTTCCTTCGGCATCATGATAACGTAACCGCCGGCCTTGCCGCGCGGAATGATCGTGACCTTATGAACCATGTCGGCATGCTCCAGGAAGTAGCCGACGATCGTATGGCCCGCCTCGTGGTATGCGACGATGCGCTTCTCGCGGTCGCTGATGACACGGCTGCGTTTCTCCGTGCCGACGATAACGCGGTCGATTGCTTCGTCTACCTCGACCATCGCAATATCCTTCTTGTTGCGGCGGGCCGCCAGAAGCGCCGCCTCGTTCAACAGGTTCTCCAGATCGGCGCCGGTAAAGCCGGTCGTCCGTTTCGCGATAATGTCGAGCTTGACGTCCTTGGACAGCGGCTTGTTACGGGCGTGTACTTTCAGTACCGCTTCGCGGCCTTTCACGTCCGGACGGTCGACCGTAATCTGACGGTCGAAACGGCCTGGGCGGAGAAGCGCCGGGTCCAGAATGTCCGGACGGTTCGTCGCCGCGACGATAATGATGCCTTCGTTCGCTCCGAAGCCGTCCATCTCGACGAGCAATTGGTTGAGCGTCTGTTCACGCTCGTCGTGGCCGCCGCCAAGGCCTGCGCCACGCTGACGTCCGACGGCGTCGATCTCGTCGATAAAGATAATGCAAGGGGCGTTCTTCTTCGCATTCTCGAACAAATCGCGAACGCGCGATGCGCCTACCCCGACGAACATTTCAACAAAGTCGGAGCCCGAGATGCTGAAGAACGGCACGCCTGCTTCGCCTGCGACTGCGCGGGCCAGCAACGTTTTACCCGTACCCGGAGGGCCCACCAGCAGCACGCCCTTCGGAATACGCGCGCCGACTGCCGCGAACTTGCGAGGATCCTTCAGGAATTCGACGACCTCGACCAGTTCTTGCTTCTCCTCGTCTGCGCCCGCCACGTCCTCGAACGTGACGCGCTTCTTCTCTTCATTGTATAGACGTGCGCGGCTCTTGCCAAAGTTCATCACTTTGCCGCCGCCGCCCTGCGCCTGATTCATCAAGAAGAAGAACAGGATAAAGATAATCACGAAAGGAATGATCGACGTCAGCAGCGTGAGCCACATGCTCTCGCCCTTCATCTTCTTATATTCGAGCTCGAAGTGATTCCGGTTCGCAGCATCGTCAATTTCTTTCGTTATAAATTCGTCTACGTTCGTACGGGTATAAAACTTCTTCGTCTTCGTATTGGCTTCCGGCGGGCTCTTATATTCACCAGTGACCAAATAGGAGTAGCCGTCAAATTGAAGTTCCAAGCTTGCAATGTTGTCCGAATTGAGTGCTTTCCGGAACTCATCGTAGCGGATTTCGGCCGATGAGTCGTTTTGGCTGCTGATAAATTGGACAATCCCCACGGTCACCAAAAAAATGAGTAAATAAAATCCAGTGTTCCGGATGATTCGATTCATCCCCAACCTCCTCTCGAGACGCTTTAAATATTTTACCATAGCATGACTTTCCATCACAATAGAACCGCAATAGCGTCACGCTAGGGTGAATCGCATAACAATCGGGCGTTCCTTCGCGAGAAGAGTATTACTTGCTGTATACTTCCGGCTTCAGGATGCCGACGACGAACTCATCCGGCAGGATGAAGCCCTTGTAGTCCGCTTCAAGCTCGACGGTCCGGCGAGCCGGCTTGTCGAACAGCGTAACGACCGTAACCGACTTCGCGTTGCGGCGTTCCAGCACGTCGATCAAGTAACTCAGCGTCAGGCCGCTGTCGATAATATCTTCTACGATCAGCACCTCGCGTCCTTCAACGGTGACGTCCAGGTCCTTAATGATTTTGACTACGCCGGACGATTTGGTGGAGGCGCCGTAGCTTGATACCGCCATAAAGTCGATCTCCAAAGGTATGCTTAATTGTTTAACCAAATCCGCCATAAAAATAAACGCGCCTTTCAGGACGCAGATGACAAGCGGATTCCGTCCTTCGAAGTCTTGGCTGAGCTGCTCGCCTAGCTCCTTGATCTTGTTCTGGATCGTCTCGGCATCAAAAAGAACTTCCTGGATATCGTTTAACAAAATATTTCCTCCTAAAGATTAAGCGTAGTGCTCCGGCCACTCTAAGACCGGAATAAAGCTTAAGCCGCTTCGCAAGCAAATGCTTAGATTAAGCGTAGTGCTTCTGTCCAAGCCCGGACAGAAATGAAGACGTATTGCCCCTTGTCCGGAAAGGACAGGGTGTGCTGCTCAAGCTGCTCCGGCCATATGTGGGATAGCTTGTAACTTATATGTATGATCATACAAGGGCCGCTTATTCAAAGTTCATTGCGAAGGGCACGGCCTGAATGCAGAGCCGGTTCGTCGTGTCCGGCGTTACCGGCGCAGCGTCCGAACGTCGTGCACCCGGAATCCACAGCAGCTTCCCTTCCGCATCGACGAGCAATGGCATTCGGTCCCGGACGGATGGCGGAATTTTGAGATCAACGAACATATCTTGCACTTTTTTCGTTCCGTTTAATCCAAAAACGCTCATCCGATCGCCCGGCCTGCGGTTGCGTACGATCAGCGGGCAAGCAAGCTTATCCGCGTCGAATGCCGCCGAATACGGCCCGCGCTCCACGGCTGCCGCGGCATCATGCGTCAGCCGGAACGTCATTCCCCCTTCCGGAATATGAACGGTTCCGTTCGTCCCTTCAAGCGTGTATTCATACGGCGGACAAGGCGGATGCGCCCCGCGTCCGCGATGCGACCAACGCAAGCGGTCGTACTCGCGATCGAACCGGATTCCCGCGCCTGCGTCCGTGCTCCATGTCGTTGGAGACGCGGCCGCCGCCGCGCTTCTCATTCTCTCAATCTGCTCGAAATCCGCGCCTTCGCCCGGCGTCGAACCAGCGGTTTCCATTGAGAGATAATTTAATATTAGTTTAATCAATCTCCTTTGTAAAGCGACAGGGAGGCGCGCCAGATCGGCTCTTCCCAGCTCGAATGCCGGCCCCGGACGCCGGCTGACCGCAAGCTCGAAAATACGGTGCGTTTCCTCCTGCATCCACTCGTTCTCGGCCGAAGCGATTTCGGCAAGCCGATTCAACGATGCGGCAAGCTGCGGGTTATGCTGCGTCAGCAGCGGCAGAACATCGAGCCGAAGCTCGTTGCGCCAGTAATCGCGCTTCTTGTTGCTGCTGTCGATCGCGTACGGCAGGCCGCAATTCTGCGCATAGGCTACAAGCTCTGTCTTGTAAATACGCAGCAGCGGACGGATAAGTTCCACGTTTTTATCCGGTCTCTTGACCGGGATGCCGGCAAGCCCGCTTGTGCCGGCTCCTCTCAGCAGCCTCATCAGAACCGTCTCCGCCTGATCGTCCGCATGGTGGGCCAGCGCGATGCGGGACGCCCCGCTCCGCTGCGCGACCTGATGCAGAAACTCATAGCGTTTCATACGAGAGGCGAGCTGTCCGTTAAGCCCGGTTTCTTCAATATATGTCGGCATATCGAGCTTCGCCGATGCGTAAGGAATTCGAAGGCTTTCCGCGTACGCTTCCACCATCGCCGCTTCGTCTTCCGATTCCTTCCCCCGGAATCCGTGATCGGCATGCGCCGCAATCAGTTGCAGCCGATCGAAGGAAGCCGCCCGGTGAAGCAGATGGAGCAGCGCCATCGAATCCGGCCCACCGGATACCGCGACCACGATCGTATCGCCCTCGCGCCACAATCCATCCGCTTCCTTGGCGGTCATCATCCGCTTCAGCAAATCGTCCATGCAGTGCCTAATCCCCTTCGTTATTCGAATCCCGCCCCGCCCGCGGCCGACGCCTATCCGTCAAGCCATAGCCAGACGGCCGCGCTCGCCGCGACGCCCGCCGATAAGAGGAACAGCCCTTTCAGCCAAGACGGAACGGGCTGCACGCTCTTAAGCGTATCGGAACGGGTAACGAGCCGCTGCCAGGACGCCGCCGCCTCCCTCGCGTCGGCGAAGCCGCCGTTCAGCGCCCGGCTGAGCCAGCCCGCGAACGGGCGAAGCGCCGGATTGCTCTGCGCAAGGCGCAGCAGCTCGTCCGGCGAGCGGTTTTGCGGCAGCAACTGATGCGGGAGCTGCTGCAATCTTTTGCCGTCATGCAATTGAATGCACAACACCGCGAACGAGAACAAATCGTAGCCCGCATCGGCCGTCCTCGTCCCTGCATTCCAATAGCCGCGGTCGTATATTTCGGTAAACTGGCGCACGCCTTTGCCGAAGCCTGTCAATCCGCCGTAATCGACCAGCTCGACCCGCCCGTACTCGGCCACCAGAATATTCTCCACCTTCAAATCGCCGAACGCCCATCCCGCCTCATGCAGATCGCCAAGCTTGCGCAGCAGATTATACAGCGCGAGAGGGAACCACTCCGCTCCCTCCTTGGCGAGAAATCCCGACAGCGTAACGCCGCGAACATACCGCATGACATAGAAAGGGAATTCCCGGCCCGCTTCCAGCACCCCATCGTCTACATCGACAAGAAACGGCTCGACATCGGGCCGTTTCGATCTCTTCTGCAAATCGAGCGATTGCAGCACATTGATTTCGGATTGCAGATCGACCGCATCGGCGCCGATCTTCAGCGCATACCAAGCCTTGTCCCGCTGCACGAGGTATACTTTGCCGTTGGCTCCTTCGCCCAGCAGACGCTCGACGCGGTAAAAAGCTCCTCTCCACTTGCCGGTTACGACCGATCCGCGGCCGAGGGTGAAATTAAACGACGTAGTCACTCATCATCCCGTCCGTTTCGTCTCTGCTATCCCTACGATAATCCCCTTGGCGGTAAAAATCAATCACCTGCATAATCGCCGGTCCCGTCGGCGTCGTGCCGCGCATCTGAAGCTTCGGAAAAATCGACTGGACGCCGGACAGATCGTTCGTCCAATCCAGATCGAGCGTGCAATCGTCCCCGTATCCCGATCCCGGATAATGAAACACCGCCAGCTCGCTTGCCCCTTGCCGCGACCGCAAGCTCAGCATCAGGTCCCGGATGGCCTCTTCGACCGCCTGCAGCTTCGGCTTCATGCTTGCGCTGGCGTCAATCAGCAGCGCAACGCGCAGCTTCGACGATTCGCCCAGCTCGTCGATAACGCGGACCACCTCGCTGCGCTTCTCCGGCGGCAGCGACTCAATCGACGACTGGCCGAACACCTGCTTCAGCTCCTTCTGCACCGCATGTTGAATCGTCTGCACCACCGTCTTGCGCGTCATCATCTGTACCGTTTGCGATAGCTGCGTCGTATTCACGAGACGGCTCATGCCGCCTCCGGCTCTCGCAATCTCTTCAATCTCCGTCGCTCCGAACTCGCCGACGTCGCTCCGGTCGATCACGCCGACGACATTGACCGTAATCGCCTCCGAATGCGCATGCGCCGCAGCCACAACCGGACTGACGCCGACATTGGAACAGCCGTCCGTAATTAATAGAATCTGTTTCATCGCGAACCTCCTAACCGTTGTTGGAAACGTTCGAGTTCATCTATTGGTAGTCTCTATTAGCTTTGCCGAATTGAGAACAATATAGACGCTTTTGTATACAACGCCGAACGGACCGGCGCTTCATGCACCGGTCCGTTCGATTCATTCATCTCCCGATATAACGATTCGGCCCCTCTAGCGGCACATCTTCACGAGGCCGGTCGCCGGCGGGCGGCACGAGAGCGGGTAAGCCTAGGGAACATCGCTTCAGTGACATAATATCCAATTAGCGCGCCACAAGTATTCAGCAGCACATCGTCAATGTCAATCGTTCGCATTCCGAGCCCGAGATGGAACAGGGCAAATTGAGCCGCTTCGATTAGAACCGAGGCGCTAGTCGAGTACACGATAATGTTCAGGCGCGGTATTCGAAAGCCCAATGCGGCGAACAGCCCGAGCGGTATCGTAATAGCGATGTTGCCAACGAGATTTTTAACCGCAATAGACGGGATATGGTACTGCAAATAGCCGAGAATCGTCTTGAAGGGAACAAAGTTATATAGCAAATAATCGACGGGCAGCGCTCCATAAATCCATACGATATAGACGAGGGCAGCAAGATAACAGACAAAGCCTAGTCGGAGCAAATCGTTTATCGGCTCGAACCTGACGAATTTAAACAGCAGCAACCTGAGGATTACATACAAAAGTACAATCGGAAGCGAAAACATAATCAGCCTCTCGGCTTCAAACAACACTTCATCACCCCCCGCCACATGCGATTTCCCTGAAACCGAAAGAATTCCGTTAAGATTACAGCTATCCGGTTACTCTCAATAGCTGGGCGATCGAATCGCCCTTGACCTTCTTATATAATGACAGCAGCACCAGAGCGACGATTGAAAAAGCAGAAATCAAAGTTGTTATTAAAATATAAATATAAGTCAGCATCGGATAAGAATGCGAAACAAGCAGTAGAAATAAATAATAAATGGCGCTGCTCAGAAGCGCCGCAAGAAGCAGATAAATAAACGCTTCGCCAAATAGCAGTTTGAAGACTTGCCCGGAGCGCATGCCCAACGATCTGTAAATTCCCCAATATCTTCGCTGCAATTGATATTTCACAAGAAGCACGACATATAAACTTAGGGTTGAAAAAAACATGGACGCATAGAATACCAACGAACCGAGAAAAGAAATAAAACCGGGCAGCCTGTTATTTTCTCGCTTCAGGTCTGGTATGTATTGAAACAAACTGCCTGGAACTCCAAGAGTAAGGCCATACACTTGATCGTAAATCCTATTCTGCTGTTCCGCGGATATACTATCGTTCGTGTATACGGTTAGATCCTTATATCCGGGAGTTACCCCTTTTTGTATGGCAGACTCCTCATTGAGGATAACAACCGGCTGATTCGTACCGCTATCGATATAATTGAAAATTTCTTTGAACTTGGAATCCACTACATCTGCCACTCTATAATCCCATTGGCGCTTTTCGTATTCGCCTCTATCGTTCAACTTTATTTTGGACAAGGTTACGGTGCTGTCCACCCATTCCCCGGCCGTCTCCGTGAGCAGATCGGGCAAATAAATAACGATCGAGTCGGCCGCCTCGGCTTCGCTTATCCTGAAATAGCTAATCATATCCTTCTTTTGCATCAGAACATACCTGACATCCGGCATATCGCCGATTTTTGAAAAGTTTTCCTGAATACGAGCCAATTTGCCTTTCTTCATTGCAATACTGACATCGTACATAAATGGCTCTTTCACAATAAGCTTTATGCCGCTTAAAGATTCGACTCTATCCACGTCCCGACTCGAAAAGAATCGTTCATCGGACACCAACACTTTATGTCCTTCAATACTCTGGGACACCATATTCTCTTGCGAGGTTAAAAAATAGTCGATATCCGTATTCCAAATTCCAGCTGTTTCTTTCGCAAATACTACTGAAACTAATACGATTAGTATCGAACATGTTAAAGCTAGAACCAATAAAACAATTTGTTTCGGGAAAAGTCCCAATTGCAATATCAGCTGCTTGCTCTCGAATCTCTTGACCGAAGAAATATATTGCAACGCTATTTTCGATAAACCAATGCCCCTGTCATCGATATTACTTTTATTTACGGCGGACCCAACTTTCCCTTTGCTTTTTACAATCGATACTAACATTGAAGCAATCGCAATGACGTAAACAATCGCTGCCCAGAATAGAACGCTTGGAATGGACTCCGTCAGTATTTCCTTGTTGAATAGCGACATTCGATATGTACGGTGTATGATGAAAATATGAAAAGCAATTATGACTGGAATCGATATGATTACACTAACAATAAACAATATAGATGTCTGAATAACTGAAATTTTGCCCAAATGGATAGATGTTGCTCCAACGGTCTTGAATATGGAAAATTTTTTTTGATTGTTATAGTAATAGAAAGAGAACATGGTCAATATGGTTATGGCGGATGCGATCAGGATAGATAATTGTATTGCAAACGAGATATCTTGAAGCTTTTCTGCTTCAAGAATCCCCTTATTGAACAATCTTTCGTTGAGAAAGCCTTCGTTCCCCTCTTGCGATACCAGCTCTGTCATCATATCTATATTTTTATGGGCACTTCGAGAAATGTCGTAACCAACTAAATAATTACTGGACATATCGATATCCGGTTCCTTAGTCGAGAGGACGATATTAGGAAACGCGGTAATACCGGAGTACAGCCTTGACGAGTAGTTCTCTATTATACCTACCAGCTTCAAAGTTTTCTTGGCATCCTGCAACTGAATCGATTCGGACTGCCCAACCTTCCAATTTGGGTATAAAGTTCTCAAATAGTAGCTTTCAATCGCTACCTCTCCAATATCTTCGGGGAGCCCGCCCTCGGTCAATGAGATATTGCTTAATAGGACAAACTCGTTATCGATGGTACCCGCTATAACCTCCCGGTCCTTAAGCAGCATCGGCTTTGTCGTCTTATATAATCCCCGCGACAAAGTAAGGGGCAAGGATTTCGCATTGGCCACATCCGTAATTGCACCTGAATACTTCCCATATTCTTTCATTGTAGCCGCAAACATATTTAGTTTAATGGACTCCGTCGAAGAGACAATGGAAACTAATACCGACATGGTAAGAGCGAGAGACATTATCGTCAGAATTGTCCATTTGCTTCTCTGGGCCAATAATTTGAATGCTATTCTAAACACGCTTTGCACCTTCTTCTACATGCTCCACAATTCCGTCGTTAATATATAAATTTTCATGCGGGTATTCGACTGTCCTCTCCTCGTGAGTAACCATTAATAACGTTGCTTTTCTAGCGAGGACCGATTTAATAAGCAAATCGAATACGTTAGTTGAATTGATCGAGTCGAGATTACCGGTAGGCTCGTCGGCAAAGATCAGATCCGGTTCCGTTATCAACGCACGCGCTATGGCAACCCTCTGCTGCTCTCCTCCAGACAACCGGAATACTTCTTTATGCAGCAGTAAACCAATTCCCAGCTCGTCCGATAAATCTTTTATATCGCGGTTGGTTATAGTCAATCGATTATTAAAATATTTTGGCAGCATTATATTTTCCATTGCCGATAATTCGGGTATAAGATTGAACGATTGAAAAACGAATCCGAAGCTTTTATTTCGGATAAGCGCCTGTTCTTTTTCCGATAAGTCATAGAAGGGCTGTTGTTTGAAATATACGCTGCCTGTATCCGGCCGATCCATCCCGCCTAGAATATTTAATAAAGTTGTTTTGCCGGATCCGCTCTTTCCCCTTATCAGATATATTCTGTTCTCTGAGAAATTCAGCGATACCGGCTTCAACTCTTGATTATCGCAATTTTTATTATATTTTTTACTGATTAAACTTGCCGAAAGGATATCGCCCATATGTAACCATTCTCCTTAGGATTATCCCGTGTGGTTGCTATCCGTTAAAAGAGAAAGCAACCCCGCTTCACGCAGGCTTGCTTCCTCTATCGTGTGCTATTGTTTGATGTACCCTTCTCCATCAATAAATTCGCTGCCGCCTCCATTTTTAATTACCTGGACGACATAGTCACCTGCACTTACAACGCCAAAGCTTTTAGTAACCGTATTTCCGTTTGCTGTAATTCCCGAGGCGCTATAAGTAGACAATCCTTTTAAAATCGATACTGTAAAATTATCTTTGCTGCTGCTTATCTTTGGTACCGCATATCCAGAGCTATAGTCGTTATCGTACGATTGAGCAGTAACCTCGGTAGAAGTTGACGCATTAGCTAGTGAATGCTTGGTCGTCCCTTTAACGCTGTAAGAAATCGTGAATGTATATTTACCGCTATAAGCCGATACCGACAATGCTCCAAGAAATAAAGAGCTGACAACCGCACCAATGATAAACTTCCCTTTTAATGCCACTTAATAAATTTCCTCTATTTCATTTTTTATATAAAAATAGTTAAAAGTTACAAGAGAAATCTTAAGCCAATTTAACATCTGAGGTCAAGCCATATAACTAGATTTGATCTTTATTTACTATTTTTTACTCATATAGGTTGTGTCTATCATTCCAAAAAAAGCCCGAACAACACGAGCGGCACAAGGCGCGCGCATGTTATTCGGGCTTCCGATTCCGCTCCCGGCTATTCGACGCGAATGGGCGCGAAACAGCCGAGGCGTGCTTCTAACGAGCGGCGGCTTGCGCCGCTCTGCTGCCGCCACCGCCGGCGGCACGCGGATAGGCGAGCAGCTTCGTCGCCTTTTACGGGAGGAGGCTATAGAGACGCCTCGACGATTGGCGCTCGCCCGCAATCGAGAGCCGGTCTGCGGGGCAATCCGCCGTCGCGCTTGTTGACGCATTCGGGTCGGCGACGGCGATTGCTCTCGCTTCGAAGCCTCCGATAATATCGGAGCTTGGGCCGAGAGCGGTATCGGCTTAAGCAATGACGACCGAGGCACGGGCCGGGCCGAACGCCGAGCCCTTATTTCCGGTTGAGCCTGTTCCTCCGCCATATCGACTTGGGCTTGCAATTCTTCCCGTTCGCTGCGAACGAGGCAGGCTTTCTCGCGCGATATCCGTTTTCCGTTCACGCTTACTCTCCACTTCGTCATTCAGCTCACCGTCCTTGGGCGCTCGAAGCGCGGAATACCGGTCCAGCGAAATGTCGCCCATTCCGGCTGAAGCTTGTCCACCCGTGCCACCACTACAGTCATGTCGTCGACGATATCCCCCTCGTAATGACGGACGACTCTATCGAGCAGCGTATCGGCAATTTCCTGCGGCTCGGTTACGCTTATTTCCTGAATGATCCGCTTCATCCACATCTCTTTATTCACCGCATGCCCCGGCGCATCGTAGATGCCGTCGGTCATCATAATGAGCGTGTCTCCCGGCTGCAATTGCATCGTAATAAGATCCACGTCGATATCCTGCAAAATACCGATCGGCAAATTATTCGCCGTGACCGGAATCACCTCGTTCCCCCGCTTAATAAAGCTCGGCGTCGAACCGATTTTCAGAAACGTCGTCTTCGCCGTATACATATCGATTAACGCAACGTCGACCGTTGCGAATACTTCGTCAGGCGAGCGCAGCAGCAGCACCGAATTAACCGACTTGATCGCCAGCCGCTCGTCCATACCGGACTGCAGAAGCTGCTGCAGAATGGTCAACGCCGTGCTGCTTTCCAGCCGCGCCCGCTCGCCGTTGCCCATGCCGTCGCTAATTGCGACCGCAAATTTGCCATTGCCCAGCTCAATCGTACTGAAGCTGTCTCCCGACAGCAGATCGCCTCCCTTGGCGAGCCCGGCCACTCCCGTCTCCACCTCGAACTCCTTCGCCGAGCCGAACGTCACAAGCGCCGGTTCTCCCGGCTTCTCCGGATAACGCTCCGATTTAACCGCAATATGCTCGCCGAGTATATCGGTCAGCAGAGGCGCAATAATTTTACGGCATTCGTCGTACCCCCTCGCGAACGTATGATATACCTCGATCTCCACATTTCCCTCCTCCAGATTAATAATGTCGATGCCGTTGATCGATAACCCGAGTCCTTCGAGCGCCTCGCGTATTTGCTCCTCCTGCAGGTGCAGCGTCTGCCCCTCTCGCTTGATCTCCTTCGCCAAATCCTCCATGACCTGCGATACGCCCGACAGTTGATCGGCGACTAGCTGGCGCGATTCGATAATTTGCTTCTTCCAATGTCGGTCGTTCTTATAGAGCTCGTATTGCTGCTGCATGACGCCTATCACCTGTTGAGGCTTTACGCAGTGGGTCGTCCACTCCTTCGGCATGTCTTTATTCGAAAGCTTCTTCCCCTCCTCGACCGACGTCATCATATCGGTCATCAGCTTGTAGGTTTGATAAAACTTCCCTTCCCAGCACATGCCGCGGCGATGGCATGTCTGGCAGCTCTTCTCCGCAACCGCGTTCATGAAGTGGTTGAATTCTTCCTCCCGCTTCACCGCTTCGACCGCGCCGTTCAATTGACCGAAGCTCTTGGACAACTGGCGGAATACTTCCGAGAACTGCTCGACGCGCTCGGCCGTTACTTGCCGCACGCGGCGGGCATATTCATGCTGCGACTTGACATGCTCCTGCGTGCCCGGCACATACCGGGATATCGTCCGGATCATCATTCGCGGCGTAAGCAGGAAGATGACGGCGGCGATAACCGATTCATATGTCGAGGCCATTACATCGGCTTGGTTGCCGATATAGATCGATAGAATCGACGTGCCGAGCAGCATCCCGAACGACACCGCCATTTTGCCCCCGTCTCGCATGAGACCCGCCAACAAGCCGGCGAAGGCGAGCAGACTCATCTGGACGATCGCATTGAAGTCGGCGAGGCTTAGAATAAGGCCAGCCACCACGCCGACCGAAGCGCCTAACGGTGCACCGCCCGCGAACGCGAATAGCAGCAGCATATACCGGGACATGATATGCTCGGCCGATAGGCCGTAGATGCTCCATCCAACCGCCCCGGTCATAATCGAAGCCATCAGAATCATTAAGCAAATAATTTCTTCGTTGCGCAGTCCGCTCGACTTCTTCGTCATCGTCAAGACCGGGATGGCCTGGACGAAGACGAGCGTCAGCACGAACGACAGCGACGCTTCGACGACGATCATCATCAAGTCGTACCAGCCAAGCAGATTATCGATGACGGCGCCGAACAACTGCACGAGCAGCGTAGAGACGAACACGAGCAGCGGCGCGTAAGACAGCTCCGCCTTCTCGTAAGCCTCCAGACCTTTGACCAGCAGGAAGACGACAGCCAGCTCCATTGCAATCCATGCCGGCGAAGGAACGGGGGAGAAGAAGCTTCCCGCGACGAGGGCGACGCCCGCCCAGAAGCTGACGTCCCTTCTCAAAAAGTACAATACAGCGAAATAGGCAGCGGCGAACGGCATGAGCGATTCAAGAATGACAGCTCGTCCCAGCAGAAATCCGACGGCGACAAGAAGGATGGTCCACTTCTTAGCGGCAACCAACTGGAACAGCTTGCGGCCGGCAGCCCAATCGCGGCCTTTGCGAACCGCGCGTTGCATTGCCGCCGTTCCTGCTTGCTGTACGTCTGGAAACATGACCAGCTTGCTCCTCTCTTTCACGAGACACACCACCATTTCCGGTTTATTGTGAGTCTCATTATAGAGGCCTGTCCGCATAAAGTTTGTCACAAATCGTTCAGACAACTGTTTTTTTTCCGACAAAACGTCCTTCGCCCCGCAAGCTTGTCGGCAACCGCGTTCGAGCAGGCCCCGACTGGATTTGAAGGTGCTTCCGCGACGACGGCGCGTCCTTGTCGACACCGAAGACGACACCATCCGTGTGGCGAATAAGCGTCCTCTCTTGTCGGGATTACCGGACTTTCCGGGGAAAGTTTTTGGCATACGACTCAATAACGCAAAAAAAGCAGAACCGGCAGGTTCTGCTTTGCGTGCGTATATATGCTGTTATACCCGTTTGGCACCGCGACCGCCGCGTTTGCCCTCGGTATTCTTCTTGAGGGAAGAAATGCGTTCTTCGCTGTCTTTCAGGAAGCGCGACATTTTGTCTTCGAATGACGGTTTTCCATACGGCGCTTTACCAGAGGATGACTTGAACGGGCGTCCGCCTCGGTCTTGTCCACCGCCGCCACGGTTGAATCCGCCCGGACGCGGCTCGCGTGCTTGCGGCGCCGGTTGGCCTTCCGGCCGGTCGATAGCCTGCTTGATGGATAAGCCAATCTTGCCATCCTTGTCGACATTAATGACTTTCACCTTCACGATGTCATCCAGCTTCAGGTGATCCTTGACGTCCTTAACGTAGTTGTCGGCTATCTCGGAGATATGCACGAGACCCGTCACGCCTCCAGACAAATCGACGAATGCTCCGAAATGCGTGATGCCTGTTACTTTCCCCTCTAACTTTGCGCCCACTTCAATTGCCATAAAAGAAAACGTTCCTCCCTAGGGAATTATACATGACGGTCTTTAAAGTAAGACCTTACTAAGGTTGATTATAGCTTAACGAAGAAAGCAAGGTCAACAGACGAAAAACCCGATTTTATAGGGTCTGGCGTCTATTCTGTTACCTCGATCACTTTCTCGCCCTTGCGTACCATACCCTGCTTGTTCGCAAGTTGACCAATATATTCCGGATCGCGAAGACGTTCGATTTCCTGCTTCACGCTGGAAATCTGCTGCTCGGTGGCCGCCTTCGCCGCTTTCGCTTCGGACAGCCGATCCGATTCGATATTCAGCCTGTGCTCTTGGTTAATCAGCGCGTACAATGCCCAGCACGAGAAGATTACAATACCGGCCATATAAAACCGCATACGCCGCTTCGAGCCGGATGCCGCCGGTTGCCCCGATTGTCGTCTTTCATTCGCCATGAACACTGTACCACCTTTCACTTCGATGAACGGCCGAACGTTCGCTTCCACCACTGGACCGTTCGTTGAACGGCTCTTGCCGTCTTTTCCTTCAGCTTCCACCCTGTTACCACGGGCTGTACGCGCTTGATAAGCGGCCGCAGCAGCGGCCCCAGCATCCAGCGTGCAAGAAGCCAGAAAGGACGGATCAATTGTACCACAATTTTGAAAGAGAATATAGTGAGCGCCACTAAAAAACCGAACAGCACCTTTCCCAGCTTGTACAGCGCAATCAGCGGCCGCCATACGAACATGTCGAACAAGCGGATTACCAGACCGATCAAGTAGCGAATCGCCTCGATAATCCACCGTACAATCGCAATGACCGCCCGGCTGAGCATTAGAAAATAAACGATGACCCCGACAGCAAGCCCCAGAAATACGTACGCCCGCACCTCGCCATTATTGCCGGCAGACAGCACTTGAAACACGATGACGGTTGCCGCCGCCCAGTAGAGCAAGTCGAACAAGGGGAGCGTCCACTTGGCGAAGCGCAGCTCGTGCGAGACGACGCGATAGCCGTCGAAGACGACACCCATGCCGATGCCGGACAGCAGCATCAAGCCCATCGTGAGCCATTGTTCGCTCAGCGTCAAGTTCACTTGAACAGCTTCCCGAACAGCCCTTTGGACTTCGACTGCGAGCTGCCATCCAAGTAGGCGAGCGAATGGATCAGCCCTTCGATTGCAACTTGCCCTTGCTCGAGGCTAAGATGCTTCATATGCAGATTCTGCCCCCGAACGGTTAGAAATCCGAGATCGGTCTCCAGCAGAAATTCCTCGCTGTCGAAGCTGTCGACATTCAGCACGCCCGTCAATTCGAGCAGCTTGCGATTCATCATCTTCATTTCCTGCCGCTTCTGGCCTTTGCCTTGTTCCAACATGCACGCGTCCCCTCCTTCGAGACTAGCCTATGAAGGAGGGGACGCAATTAGAACGTCTATGAGCGGGGAGGGAATACCCCTTCTAAGGAAATAATAAAGCTGCATGTCGTGTACGGCTGCATGTTGTTATGCGGCGTCGTTCCGCCTGACGGCTGCAGAGCAAGCGGACTCATCTGTACGCTCGGCGTATCCGTGTATAAATTCGTGCCGGTTCTGCCTGTCGCTCCCCAGCTCTTTCCGCTCGGGTCAGTCGATGTACCGGTTCCTCCGCTTTGCGGAACATGCGTATGAGTCGGAATCTCGTTGCTGAGAACCGTCACCGCCGAACTGCCTCCCGAAGCGCCTTGCTGCCTCGGCGTCAGTCCCGGACCTTGCCCGTAATGCATCGGAGCGCGGCCCCTTAGATCGGGCAATGCGAACGTCGTTTTGCCGTCGCCGCCATATTGCACGCCCAGTATAGCGAACAGGGCCGTGTAGCGCTGTAATGGCAATAATTGCCCATCGCAGAATGCCCAGCCCTTGGGCGGAAAATTGCCCGCGAACATTCGAATTTCACCGATAAATGAATCTGCCATGATGAACGCCTCCCTGGACTAGTTTCTCGAAGGATAAATGCCTTGCAGCGCAATGCAATAATTAACCGCCAAATAAGGCTGCATATTATTGTGAGACTGACTTCCACCCGCCGAGCTGAACGCCGCGTTCGATAACGCTTTATCCAGCGGCTGTGTAGCGAATACATTCGAACGGTCGCCCGGCACGCACCACGTTTTTCCTTCCGGAGATTTGGAGCTGCCGTCCCCATTGCTTGCCAACACGATATGATTGTGAGCGGGCATTTCGCTAATCGTCAGCGTGTGCGCCTCCTCGCCCCCTAACGAGCCTACCGGCAGACCGCTCGTTGTATGTATCGCTACCCGGCCCTGGTAATTAGGCAGACCGAAAGTACGTACACCGTCGCCGCCATATTGCGTGCCTAGTATCGAGAATAATGCCGTATACTGCTGAATGTTCAACAGTTGTCCGTTGCAGAACGCCCAGCCGCGGGGCGCAAAACCAAAGCCGAACAATCGAATTTCTCCCAAGAACGGTTCCATTAACGATGTACCTCCCAAGTATGTAATAAATGCCGGTTATCGACCTTCGCAGCCGCTAGCTCTGCGAAGGATAGATGCCGTACAGCGAAATAATGAAGCCAACCGGCAAATAAGGCATCATATTGTCATGGGGCTGATTGCCCCCGATGACGGATACGACTCCGGCATTCATTGCTTGGTTGTCGGAGGTCAGCTCGACATATTCATTCTTGTCGCTCGTGCCCCATACCGCTCCTGTCGGGTCGTTGACGCTTGCTTGCGACGACGCCGTCGCCGTATGGGTGTGCGCAGGCATTTGGTTGATCGTTAACGTCACCGATTCAGTGCCTGCCGATTGACCGAGCGAGTAGCTCGTTCCCGTTGTATTGTTGCGCCCTTGCCCGATCGGTACTCTGCCTCTTAAATCCGGCACCCCGAACGTTGTCTGCCCATCGCCGCCATACGTCGTGCCGAGCAATGAAAATAGTGTGTCAAACTGGCTGATCGGAAGAAGCGATCCGTCGCACAGATGCCAGCCCATAGGCGGAAAGTTGCCTGCGAACATCCGAATTTCTCCAACATACGGTTCCACTTTGTAATCTCTCCTCTGTTGTCAAATTAGTGAATCGGCTGCTCGGTCCATTCCATTCTTACAACCACTTCATTCGCTTCAAGGATGCGGAAACCGAGTCGTTCATACAGCCTTGATGCGCGGCTGCCGACATTCGTCGTCAGCCGGAGCGGCTTGCGAGCCTCTTGCCCGTATCGCTGCAAGCCGCGCAGCATTGCTGTTCCTATGCCTTGCCCTTGATACTCCGGCAGCAAGGCGATGTCGATCAGCGTAACCGCCTCCGCGCCATCCGCCACATGAAGCTTGCCGGCGGGAATCCCTTGCACCGATACGGTATACAGCTTCGATTCCGGATAGTTCGTCTCGTAAGAGCGCTGCTGCATCTTATATTGCATCTCAATGAAGGAAGCCGAGGTACTGTCATCCCAGCCCCACGCTGCCAATTCCTCCGAACGAACCTTCCCGTACACGAACAGCATAAAGGGATCTTCATGGTGCGTGAGCGACAGATGAATGCCGCCGCCGAAGGGTCCTTCTCTGTTCGCTTCGGCGGCGCCGACTTCCGCCATCAGCCGCTCAATTCTGAAATGCGGCATTAGATGTAATCCGCCTTCTTCAACAGGTTGTCTACCATAATAGCTAACTGCGCGCGCGTAATCGGCTGTCCCGGCTGCAGATTGTCTCCCACGCCGTTTACAACACCGAGAGTGACGCACAATGCGGCCGCTTCGCGAGACCAGCCATGCAGCGCTTCCCGATCCCCGAATTCACCCAACGCTTTCGCAATTTGTTCGTCGGACAAATCGGCTCCCAATCCGAGCAATCCGGCCGTACGAGCCATAATGACCATCGCTTCCTCGCGCGTGATCGTCGCGTTCGGACGGAACGATCCGTCGGAGTAGCCGGTGATGATGCCGTAACCGCTGGCGAATTGCAGCGCCTCCGCATACCAAGCCGCGGACGAAGTATCCGAGTAAGTCAGCGTCTGATTAAGACCGTACATCCCGAAAGCCTGAACCAGAATGGACGAGAATTCCGCCCGCGTCGCCGTCCGGTTCGGCTCGAATTTGCCGTTGCCTACGCCGTTAATGACGAGCCGGTCCGCCAGAGCATCGATCGGTCCCTTAGCCCAATGGCCATTCGTATCGCTGAACGCAACGCCCGTCTCGATCAGTACGAACGTTCCGTGCGTTAAACCGTGCACGCGAATATCCGTGCTGCTCGAAGACCGATCGAACTTCGTCGGAAGCGGTCTGAGCTTGCCGCCGGGCCCTACCAGCGCGGCTGTCGTCGGCTTCGCTCCTTGCAGCTCCTCCGGCGTGTAATGAATATCTAAATACCCGTTAAATGAAGATAAGTTCGTGCGCTTGCCCCCGTCTTCGATGTATACCTGATACTGCATAGGAACGGCTACGATACGGGCGCCGCTCTTCTTCGCCGCTTTGTTCGCGTCCTCGGCATTCGCTTCGCTTGTCTCCGCGACCTCGATTCGCAGAACGGCCGTAGGCGATTTCATGAAGCCCGCCAATTGCGACATTATTTCGTCCGGCAGCGTAATCGAGTGTCCGCCCAAATCCACCGTAACGCCGCGGCTTCCCGAGGCCAGCAGATCGGTCATGGAAGAATCGAGCAGCACAACCCCTGCATCCGCGCTTGGCATAACGACGATCCTCACGGAGTCGCCGGGCTTGCCCGGGAGCTCTCCCGCCCACTTGTCGCCGGTAATCGTTACCGTTACCGTGTTGCCGAGCTCCGTCCGGCCTACGGTCGTCTGCAAGTTGCCGTTCAGCGGCGAGCCTTCGTCACCGCCTAGCGTCGCCGGCCGCTCTTGCGGCGGGTTCGGGGTGGACGGCGTTACTTGCGTAACGGGTTGAATCGTATTCGTGATGGTTACCGTTGCCGTATTGGAATATGCTGCGCCGTCGAACGAACGGTACGTAAAGGTGACCGCTCCCGGCCAATCCGGCTTATAAGTGAACGCTCCCGTTGCCTCATTCAATTGCAGACGTCCCGTTGTCGGCTGATCGACGATGCTGAACGTCAGCGTATCGCCGTCGACATCCGTCGAGGTCAGCGCCCCTTTGACTTCCGCGCTATCGGTAGTCGAGAATTGAGCATCCGATACGACAGGCGCATCGTTGACCGCCGCGACGGTGAGCGTCAGCACAGCGGTTAACGAGGAGGCCACGCCGCTCGCCTCGCCCTTCCAAGTCAACGAGGTCTGCCCGTTCCAGTTCGCTTCCGGAGTGAAGACAAGCGCAAGAGCGTCGGCCGCGCTCAGCTTGTCTCCGACCTTCACCGCAGTCTCGCGCAATTTCAGCGTGCCGTGCGCAGGCAAGGAGAAAATTTGAATTGCGGATAGCGGCGAGCCGTCAATGTTCGTTACGGCAAAATCGGCCGCCGTGAACGAATAAGGCGTATCTTCCGTTCCATTCGTCGCATGGTTGTTGACGAAAGGTACCGAGCGGACCGTAATGCCGTCCGAGAAAGATGCGCTCTCGTTGCCCGCCGTATCCTTAACTTTGACCATTACGGTCCTCTCGCCGTAGCCGTCCGCCAGCTTGACCGACAGCGTCGATATCATTCGCGACCAAGCGCTCCATGTGGTGCCGTTGTCGATCGAATAGCTGATCTGCGCAACTCCCGAAGCCGATGCGCCCGCATCGCCGGCCGTTACGACGACCACGACGTTGGCATCGATCGTTAGCGGCGCGCCGCCGTTAATCGTGGCGCTGCCGGTTGGCGCCGTCGTGTCAACCGTGATTGCGCCATTCATACTGCCGATATTGCCTGCCGCATCCTTAAGCTGCACGCGAACCGACTTGGCCCCGTCTCCAGCCGCCAGCGTCCATGCTTTGCTAGCCGCGAAGCTTTCCCACGCGCTCCATGTCGTCCCGTCATTCGAGAAACGCATTTGGTCGGCCGTGCCATCCGACGTAAAAGCGAGGGCTGCCGTCAACGTATTCGTAAAGCCTGCGCCGCCGTTAATAACGATAGTACCGGTCGGCGCCGTCTTGTCCAGCGTGAACGTCACCGTCGACACGTTGCCTGCCGTATCCGTTACCGTCAGCGTATGAGTGCCCTCCGCCGTCACCTGATTGCCGCTGGTGAACGCCTTGCCGTCGAGATCCCCGTCGCCTTCATCGAACGTGATCGTCAGATCCGCGTTGTACAGACCGCCGTTCGTCACGCCCGTAATGACCGGCGCTTTCGTGTCCAGCATAATCGTGTCGCTGAACACTTCGATGTTGCCCGCCAAATCTTTCAGTTGCACCTGCACCGTCTTCACGCCGTCGCCGGTCGTCAGCGTCCAGCCCGTCTTCGAGGAAGCGTAAGCCTCCCATGCGCTCCACGTAGCGCCGTCGTTCGAGAACCGCATTTGCTCCGCCGTTCCGTCCGGGTTGCCTACCGTCAGATTAACCGTCGTATCCTTCGTTGCCGCCGCTCCGCCTTTAATGACAAGCGAGCCGGTCGGCGCCGTTTTGTCCAGCGTGAACGTCACCGTCGATACGTTGCCTGCCGCATCCGTTACCGTCAGCGTGTGTGCGCCTTCCGCCGTCACCTGATTGCCGCTGACGAACGGCTTGCCGTCGAGATCCCCGTCGCCTTCATCGAACGTGAT
>Ga0160464_100302_pt1 | contig 43315 bp, 32 predicted proteins | sample HID1971I_E11MG_FD_108275 | JGI IMG/M metagenome (GOLD analysis project Ga0160464, IMG submission 108275) | Enriched millipede-associated microbial communities from UW Madison campus, WI, USA - HID1971I_E11 MG | ecosystem: Host-associated > Arthropoda: Insects > Digestive system > Unclassified ... | reverse complement strand
TTAAAGACTACACCAGTTCTATTGGTATCCAGGTTGATGACCGTTCCGTCGGCCAGGGTGATGGTTGCGGTGTTATGGCCCGGGGCGATGTCGTTGAGGTCTTTGTGAATAGCGTTACGGTTGAGGTCCCTTGGAACTCGGGATGACAAAGTAGGATAATAAAGCCAGGTGCCTAAAGTAATCGCGACTACAGCAACGGCGGCGGCAACACCCCTCCAGAGTCTAAACATAGGGCGGGACTTTAAAGTAACCTCAGGCTCATATCTAACCTCAAGCCCCGTACGATTATAACGTCCAGAGCCGATCTCCAACCCGGCACCAACCTCCCCTGCAGTTTCAGCAGCAATGTATGCCCAGCTCTCTCGGCCGATCCCGCTAAAATCTATATGACTGTCTTCAAGAATTTTAGCCAATGCCACTTTGCTATACACCTGCTCTACCAGCTGGCGTTCCTGATCCGTGCAAGTGCCATCCAGATAGCGGTCTATTAATTGTGCTGCTTTTAGTTTTGAATCCTTCATAATGCATCCATTACTGTAAGGACACATGCCGACAGGGGTAGGTGGTATTGAGTAATAAAATAAATTACTCAACGAACAAATTATACACTACGACCAAATCATACCCTATGCCTCAGGATTTCCAGGAGGATTACCGCAGTACCGGCATGCTTGTTTAGTTTCAACTTTAATGTCCTGATGGAATTGGAGATCTGCTTTTTCACCGTCTCTTCTGATGTGCCCAGCCTGGCGGCAATTTCCTTATTGCTCAAAAATTCCTTACGGCTCATTTCAAAGACAGCTTTCATACGGGGCGGCAGCAGATTAATCTCCTGATCGATCAGGGCTACCAGATCTCTTTCTTCAATCGTCTGCACTGTATAGTCATCAGCCTCCTCCATCTCCCCGGCTATCATAGTCAGGAAATCATCACTGATCCGATGTTTGCGGATATGATTGATCACCCTGTTGCGCGCGCTGACATATAAATAGGCTTTTAGATTGGTCTTGATCCGCAAATCCGCAGCCTTAGACCAAAGCGAAATAAAAAGTTCCTGTATGACATCCTTGGCTTCATCTTCATTGTCCAGCATCTTATAGGCATGCAAAAACAAATTATGCCAGTGCCGGCTGTAGATCTCCGAAAAAGCCAGCCGGTCACCCTGCTTCAACAAAACAGTAAGTTCCTGATCCGTAAGTGCACTAAAAGCCGACATTTTGTGGATATACCCTCAATAAAATAAAGAAATTCTCAGACAAACTTATAGATTATTTCTGGCAAAAACAGATTGACCAATGAATGGACATATGACACGCCATCTGAATAGTGGTTGGATAGACCTCGGATAGTCCTTGCATAGACCTTGGTTAGTCCCCGCCCTAACCGACCCCTTCATAAGTACTTCTTTGCACATTTGCAATCTGCCCAGGCAGATTGCAACATACCATACCCCCTGCTAACTTTGCTCTACATCATGATCATATCCAAACATAGGGGAGATCCTGAAGAAAAACTTAAACCTTTAAATAAAATCTTATGGCACACCTTAGAAATGGAATTTTTGGAGTTTTCAGCGGCAAACTGGGCAACCTTGTTGGTTACACAATAAACGGAGAGCCTGTTTTAAGAACAAGAGGCATAATTACTAAGCCACCAAGCCTTGCACAACTGGCTGTACGTCAGAAAATAGCCTTATTAAATGCATTACTCTGCGACATCCTGCTTTTCATCAATGCAGGTTTCGCATTACAAGCCACTGGCACTACCAAAAATGCCTTTAACATCGCGCTATCCTGCAATTTTAAACTGGCCCCAACAGGCGAATACCCAAACATCACGCTAGACTACAGCAAATTGCTGGTGAGCAAAGGCAGCCTGCCCACCGCTCAAAACGCCCTAGCCAATCTACTGCCCAACGGCGTAGAATTTACCTGGGCTACAGACCCGGGCATGGTCTGGGGTACAGGAAATGACCGGGCCATGCTGCTGATCTATTTCCCGCAAAGCAAGCAGAACATCTCCATATTAAGTGGTGCGCAGCGGCGCGAAGGCCGGGATTTTATTCCTCTGGACGCAGCCCTGCTCAGTCAGCCCATGCAAACATACCTTGCTTTTGCATCAGACAACTGGACGAATGTGAGCGACAGTGTATATGCAGGTCAGATTGGGTAGTACGGCAATTGAAATATTTTGTCCAAAAACAACAAACCCATTGCTCGTTTTTTCAAACGTTGCAATGGGTTTTATATAAAACTCAAAAAAGTTACTTTGCTTTTTTAAATACAGATTCCATAGACACGGCCATGCCGGTTTTCTTACTCACATCGGCTGCTTCCATAAATGCGCAGATCTCCAGCGTTTCTTTAGGGTCGACAGGAACCACGCCGGTATCAAAAAAGTCAATAATATGCTTCAGCAAAGGATCGTAGCCTTTAAATTGAGTAAGCGTAACAGTTGATTTCTCACCAAAAACTGTGCAGCCATAATCTTTTTTACCAGACCGGGTGCCGCGGAAAGTACCCACACGGCCATCTTCCCATACGCCAGTCACTACATCCGTATCAGCAGTATGCACACGGCTAACAGACTTGCAACCAGTGCCCATTACCGTGAAGAGCATCTCTACCCCATGAATGCCGTACCAGAAAAAATCAGGATGCGTAGGTTCCAAAACCGAAGGACTGTATGTTTGCGCCCCTACTACTTTACCCAGTTTACCGCTCAACACATCATCTATACCCGTGATGTAGCGGAGCGACGAACTTGAAAAGACAGGTGTTTTATATTGCTCAGAAGCCTTGAAGATCTTGCTGGCATCGGCCAGTGAGGCAGCGATGGGCTTATCGATAAACAACCGCTTACCTGCTTTTAAAACCGGTATGGCCTGCTGAAGGTGCAGCCTGCCGTCATTGGTTTCCAGCAATACCACATCCACTTTCTTGATCAGTTCTTCTACCGAACCCACGATCTCTACGCCCAGTTTCTTAACCTCTTCGGTATATCCGGGTACACGGTCCACACTTGATTTGATATCAAGACTACCTTTTGGATAGGCCGCTACCACTTTATAACCTAAATAATCTGCAGAGGCCGCCTCTGCGTTAAGGGTTTTGGTGAAGGCCACAGCGTGAGAAGTATCGAGACCGATAATCCCCACTCTTTTGCCAGCGGCCGGAGCAGATATAAATGGTTCGATCATACTGGTCATGCTTACGCCTGCACCTGCAATAGCTGCCATTTTAAGAAAGCTTCTGCGTTTATACATTTCATTCATAATTTATGTGTTAGATAAGGTTTGGGTTGTCAATAGACTGGTTCGGTTAGTTAAATATTTAAGATTATTATCATTTGTTAAACTGAATATTCTGGCTTCCACAATTGCATCTGACCGCTATCAGCGGCTAAGTTACCCATATGCACCGCAATTGCGGTATCTCTTCCGGTGAAAACGCTGGAGCCGGGCTTGCTGCCGTTCCGGATGCAATCGGCAAAGGACATAAAGGAATAGGCCGTAGGATCGAGGTTTTTCTTGCCCTGACTTTCATATACCAAAGGCATGCCTTCTCCATTTTTCAAAGATTCTATGGTAGCGCCGGTCACCCCGTCTACTGTGCCCCGTACTATTTTCGTAGGTTCCGGATAGATCAGTGCACTGTTCCGTTTCACTTCCAAGGTAGCTTTGGAGCCCAGGATCCGGATGGAGTAACTGTTGAATTGATTGCTAAGTATGGACGTCACACTCGACTTGATGCCATTTTTATATTCATAAATGGCGCGGACATTGTCGTTCGTCTCCCGGCCATCTTTCCAGAAATCGATGCCACCTAGGCCTACCACCTTAAGCGGGTGGCTGTCGAGCATCCAGTTGGTGATGTCGATCTGATGGGCGGCCAGTTCGGCCATGACGCCGCCAGAGTACTCCCGGTACATTCTCCAGTTGATCTGCCGCTCCAGATTCTTGTCTTCCACCGGCCTGCGCCAGTCGGAATTTCTATTGTACTGGCTCTCTACATGGGTGATGGTGCCCAGCCAGTTGTCATCTATCACCTGTTTGATTTTATGATACAAAGCATAATAGCGGTATTGATGCCCTACCTGCAGCACAAGTTTTTTACTTTTCACGCGCTTCACCAGGTCCAGCGCCTGGGGGATGTCGTAAGTCATCGTTTTTTCAACATAGACGTGCTTACCGGCATCCAGCGCATCTACGACCATCTGATAATGCAGATAAAGTGGCGTAGCGATATATATGGCGTCGATCTCCTTATTGCGCAGCATCTCCTGGTAGTTTTTATAAAACTTCGGATTGGAGGTGTGCGAGTATTGCTTCATTGGCTGTAAATTGGCATCTACAATATCGCAAAACGCAATCAGGTCCATACCTGGAAGTGTCTTTATGATGCTCGCCACGCCTGTACCGCGCTGACCGCAACCTACCAAGCCCAGTCTGACCACCTGATCGCTGGCAGCAAAAGCCAATGAAGGCATACCGGTTACCGCCAGTCCGGCTAGGGCAATGGCACTGCCCGATAGAAATTTTCTGCGTGAGGTATCAAACTGATCCATATAAATCTAGAATAAATGAAATGTACATTGACAAACATAGGCTTATATTAATCATGTGTACGTAACCGAAGTTAGATACAAACTTTTTATTATCCCAATATTCTGCCTATTATTTTTTTATCTAACGAATAAGATACAATTAATAATACACCGGATCGTCGTGTTCTTCTATTTTAATATGAGGGTGAAAACGTAGTTGAACCGGGAGAAAGCATTTCCATCGCCCATAAAGCACTTAATGAAGCGTATTTTGATGCCGACAGCGATTCGCCATGCACAGGCTTACCGAATGTTTCGGCAATACGCTGGATAGAATGAACAGAACTGCCGGAACCAAAGCTCCATACGTTTTTTAGCAACACAGCACGGATGTTCGCATCGTCGCCAATTTCCTGCTGGTAATACAGCAGGGGCAGCACACGCAGGGTACCCCTGGAACCGATCGCAAACATATCATTGGCCTTGCCCGCATAGAGAGGCGGCAGGAAAGTCTGTTGCAGGTTTTCTTTTATTTTGGTTTTAAGACCGGAATCGCTGGTCGTCTTCCATACCCAAAACAAGGCTTCGGACTGGTAGTATCCCGCGGCATTGTACATCGACGATACATAAAAATCGGCATTGCGGTCAGCGATGCGCTTGTATAGATCGCTTTTATCTATATAGCCCAGGTACAGCTGCACCGCCAGGATATCAGACAGTACCCATGAAGGGCCATAGGGCCGTCGGGTATTGCCAGACATGCCCAGGCCATAGAGGCCTGCTTTTGCCTCGCCCGGCTTCACTTTGGGATCGGCGAGAAGTTTTGCGGACAGCGCATTGTCGATATAAAAGGTCTCTGCCCAATCCGCAAATTTATAGCAAAAGCGGAGGTAGTCTGCGCGTTTTTTTGTGTCGCTCATATAAGGGCTCAACTGGGCCAGCGAGAGGGCGATCTGTCCGCCGTCGGCTACATTGTACCCCCGGGTATGCTCTGAGTAGCCCATTGGCATGGAGCCTTCGGGATTTTGCCGGCGCAGCAGCATATCACAAAACCGGGTGGCGCTGGCCTCGATTTCCCGGGGACTGATGGTTTTCCAGAGATCTTTGTTGGATTGCAGATGTAAAGGATTATTTTTCAGAAAATGGGTGTAGGCAAACATGGCCCTTACGCCGTAGGCATCCCCAAAATAATGATTGCTGTAACGGCCATCGGGATATTCTTGCTGGGTACTTACAAGATGCTTAAAGGCGAAAATCATGGAGCGTTCTACATCTACAGAATCCTGGATGACATCGGTATACTGTGGTGTTTGCAGCGTCACCTTCCATGTGAATTTTTTAAAAGGGAAGTTTTGCGGCACGGCCGGCAGATCAATAATATGTAGTCCAACCGACTGCGACTTGAGCTGTATAGCAATTTCCTTTTTGAGCATGCCACCGGCTTCTACGAGCAGCTTTGCTGTGGCGGCCTGGGATGTGGGATTACTGACAGTAATGCTCAAGCGGGGCACAATGCCTGCATTGGCCTCATTGCCTGCATTATCCGCTTTGTTCGATTGACTAACGGCACTTTCGATATCTCCGGATGGACTGGTATTGATGTTGACCGAAATAACCTTAGGCTTGCGGATGATGTATTCGGTCGTGCTGACGAGCAAATCCAGGAGTTTGTCATCCGATAAGATCTCTAAGGGCTGGTTGATAAAAGTAGCCACCGAAGCCCCTTTATACATCCCTCCGGCATATATGCGGAGGGCACCTGCATCTCTCTTTTGTCCTTTTGCATTCGCTACCTGCAGGCTTGGATAGATCCTGGATTCTCTTTCTGCGCGCCTATCGTATTCTTGCCGGGTGTCCGTACCAGTGCGTGAACCTGGAAATTCAATAAGAGGACGAAAGGGATCCAATAACCACTGAGGTATTGCCATATTATTTTCCTTATAGGGCAACCTTAAGCGCATTAAAGCCGATGTAGGGGCATATTGGTTTCTCGTATTTTCTGCAAGACAGACATCATCGACCGCAAATGCCATCTCTTTTTCGCTCCAGACAGTCATCAGGTTGGTGCCCATAGCCAGACTGTCGATCTTTTCCGGCTGAAGCAGTGGATATGGGCTGGCGGGGTCAGACCAGTTGCCTGGGATAAAATCGGCCAGTGAGACGGTATAGGCAGCCCATTCCCTCTTGATCGGCACGAAATTATACCATGTACGGCCATCCTGATCTTTGATTTCGAGTGCCAGCAGGTCCATATAATGGTTGCCCCTTGCATGGAAGGTTAGCACAGACCTGGAAGGGGAACGTTGTTCTTTAACAGGGAACTGCACCATGACGTCCGACATCCCCCTGGATGTAGTTTTCAATTCGATCCCATTGCGCTGCGCCCCGCTGCTCAGCAACTCTATAGAAGGTTTCTCCTGGGAGCCGAATTTCTTCTCCCTCAGCGGCCTGATGATTTTATACGCATTGGGCTGGGCAAATTTGACCAGGCTGACCGGGCTTTTGGCCTCGGGAGTATAATCGAAGGCCCCACTTCCAGCTATAACCAAATGACCTCCGGCCGATAAAAATTTACTGATCGCTATTCGGCTGTTGGCAGGAACGGTCTGATCGCCCGCAAGGACGAGTACACGACCTTTATGAATATTCAGGTCGGCCAACTGCTGATCAGTAAGCAAGGCAGTTTGAAATCCTGCTTTTGAAAACCGGTCTTTCAATAGGGCAGAACGGGTAAAGGTGTTGCCATAAAGCAGGATTTTCTCTGCCTGCCCGTGTAGCAATACGGGAATACAGATCAGAAAAACTAAAAGAGTTACGAACAAATGGCTGCGCTGGTTCATAATTAATTCATTTTTAATGCTGCTTTTTTGACACCTGCCGCAATGATCTCTGCATAACAAGCCTCAATATAAGCCTCTCTCAGCTGTGGATAGGTATTGTTAAATGTGAATTTCTCTTCTGCATAAACAGTCTGTTGCATCTTCTTGAATTGCGCAAGCAGACGGTCTTCTGTAATAGTGATCAACTGTTCTGCAATTAAGCGGTGCTTCAATTCAATAACCGCATTGCTGAAACGATAGTCGAAATACACCGGTTCAGAGAATTCTGCCGGGCCATAGACGACCTCACCATTGGCCGCTTTTTCCTTGCGCAGTGCATTTACGCGCTGCATATAGGGATTGACTTCCCCGTAATGGACAAATGGCCACAATTGACGGTCCTTCAGCATTTTTTCCTGAACCTTAAGCGGGACTAAAACCTGTAAGGCTTTGTTTTTGAGCACAGTCTGATCAATTTCAGCGGTACCGGAACGCAAAGTTTGATACCGGAGTTTGGACATTTCGCGGCTGAGTTCTTCGGCAGTGACCGGCAGGCCGTTTACATAGCCAATGGCATTCAGGGCAACGAAAGGAAGTTTACTGATATGATCTCGTGATTCAGGATGGAATGTGACCATTGATGTATCGCGGTAATCGTTCAGGCTTTTGGAGATCAGCGGCTCTGCCGGCACATTATAGAAAATGTTTTTTGATACGTCACGAACCTGGACCCCTTTTGAATTGGGCGGAGCCAATACGAACCGGGCCGTTTTACTGCTGTTGTAAATGATGTTATTGGTATAGGTATACTGATGGTGTGTACTACCTTTCTCTCTGATCAGCGCAGGGCTCAAGCCCTCGCCTATATAAAAAACATTGTTGTGAACGCTGGCGCTCTTAAAGGGGTAGTTGAAATACACGAGGTTGCCCCTGTCGTTTTTGCTGACGTTGTACCGGACGATGATGTTGTCGTCCCTTTCATCCGTGCAAAACCATACCAGGCCATGGGAATTGTCGTGGCTATAGCTATACTGCCAGATGGTGCCCGGACTGTTGATATCAGGATCATACAGACTTCCATCTGCAGTCGCGGAGCGGTTGAGAAAACCTTCATTGTACTGAAAAACGGTGCCCCGGCAACTTCTGGAAAAAAGCGTATTGCCCTGTGTTCCGGTGGCGGTTTCATAACACAGATTTCGCTCCACCAACCCGCCTTCGGCCAGACGGATGATCATCGCATTTTTAGAAATATGATGGATCACATTGTTGCGGAAGATAAGGTTGGTAAACTTGCGCCGCTCCCAACCGGGAGAGCCGGGGTAGTCGCTGACCTTGATCTCATTGGCCGTCACAATGCCTTCATTCTGACAATTGTAGATCAAACAGCCTTCCACCAGGATATCATTAAACCGGGTGGCTTTAATTTTATCGTCAATGACCCCAAAATAGATGCCCGAGGATTTTTTATCGGAGTCTTTATTGCCTACCGTTCCTTTGATGTCATGGATGATAAGGTTTTTGAGGTAGATATGTTCGACGATGCCATAATTAGAGGCGCCGATTTCCACACCTCGCCGCTCTGCATTAGTAGCCGCATCATTGGTGATCTCCAGATTGCTGATCTCCCAATAAGATTGATTGTGCAACAGTACTACTCCCTGAGCCACGATCCCATTTCCAACAATAAGCGGCTTCAGCAAGCCCTTGCCGTATTGATCTACGCGGATTGGCGCAGCGGCCGTGCCTGAACCTTTGGGTTTTAATTGTCCGATCCAAACGCTGCCTGATTTGAGCAGGATGCGGTCGCCCGGCTGGAAAGTATGGCCATTCACTTTTTCCAAAGTCTTCCACGCCGTTTGTTCAGACTGACCATTGTTTTTGTCATTGCCAGCCTCTGCATCAACATAATAATTCCCGCTGCGAACCAATATAGAAGAAGCATCGCTTAATGCATGGGCCGTGGACACTGTGTAAAAAAAGAAGACTAAAAGTACGCGCACAAAACTTAGGGCCGATAGTCTTCGAAGGGGATGAATAAGGATCATATATTTAACTGAATGCTATTTAAGGTTCTACAACTACGGTGATTTCTTTTGACACCTGCTCTTGTCCGTACACACTCACATTGGATGCAACAAACACGGCTTCGTAGGTACCAGGCTTGGTGTAAACATGCTTGTAACTATCCATCCGGTTGTCTAAGGTGTTTTTAATAGGCAAAGATTTATCAGGGCCAAGATCCACCTTTCCCAGATCCATAGGCTTGCTGACCGCCCATATCTCGGTCTCTACATCCGTATTGGTGCCTGAATTGGAGCGGAGGGTAAGCGTGCCACTGCCAGCTGCGATTAGCGCGCGCGCGGGATCGTTGATGTTGCTGGTCTGCACCAGGGTCCATGCCGACGTTTTCTGATCGGCAAGCACAGAAGTTCCCAAAGCGGTGATGGTGGTCAGGGTAGTGTTGTAAATCGTCCATGTCCTGTGTACCCCATTTGCCGTCTGTGGCAGGGTGGTGTATTTATAGGCAATGTACAGCGGCCGCTCCGGGTCGATCAGTCCGGTAATATCCTGTACGGTAGAGGATATAGTAGCTGTACTGCTGGACAGCACAAAACGGTCGGTAATGTCGGTCCATGTGGCACTGCGCACTGAGGGAATGGTGTATTCCCCATTAAAATCTTTGGACACCATCACCCGGAGCTGATTGGCCTGTGTGCCGAACTGCACTTTGGTCTGGAAGGACAATGTCGCCGTGTCCAGTCCCAGTACCCGGCCTTCCTTGTATTCATACTCATTGCCAAACTCTCCCGAATAGAAATACAACACGCCGGCCTCTCCTGTAAAATTAAAGGTCAGCGCCTCCCCTGCTTTTATGGTCTGGGCTGATGCGGTTACATCAAATGCAGGCACCAGTTCTTTCTTTTTTTCACAGGAAGAGACGATCAGTCCAATGAAAAATAAATAAAATAAATTGCGGTTCATCTGTTTATTTTTAATGTTTTAACTACCAGCCCGGGTTTTGCTCCAGGGCTTTATTTAATGTAATATCTGCACTTGGTATCGGAAGTAATCTATGCTTGTCCTGTACCCAAAAGTACGCGGATGCACCCTGAAATGCCTGGATGTCTGCCGGGGCATTCAGCTCCATAAACACACCCGTCTGGCGCATGGCACTGACATACTTCTCCCATCTGATCAGGTCAAATCTCCGGAGCCCTTCAAAAGAAAGTTCCCTGGACCGCTCTTCCTGGATCATTTCCCGGAATGCCGACTGACTGGCGGTCTGCTGTGGCTTCAGATCGGCCGCACTGACCGGAAATATGGAAGCTACTGCAGTAGCACCAGTTCCGCCGCCGCCTGTAATGCTCACATCAGGATTGGAAGAAAAGCCTGCCCCGACATTTTTAAGCTGGATGCCGGTGATGACTCCAGCAGTCACAGATACTACGGCTGCGGCATCCAGACCTCCGCCACCGCCGGAGAAAGTAACCCGTATCGGGTCGGCAGCTGTATTGGTATAATTGGTTCCGCCATTGGTGAGTGTGATGGATTTTAATCCTTCAGAAACTCCGGTCGTACCTTTCAGGTATTTTCCGTAGCCCCTTCTCCTCACCTGGTTTACGTACTCTATGCCCTGTGCGCTGGGCGAACCATTGATCTCATTGTCCGCCTCCGCATACATCAGCAGTACATCAGCATAGCGTAAGAGCGGAAAATTGGTATTACTGAAATTCACGTTCAGGGGCTTGACCGTTTCATAAGCCCTGCGCCATTTGCCACTGTCCCTCGAGTAGATATTCGTTTTGGCTACGGTATCCACACTGTTGTTGCTTACATATCCATAGGTGGCAATGCTCCAGTCGCGGCGCAGATCGTAAGGCAAATAGAAATTGTATAAAGTTGGTGTCACCCCTACAATCGCATAGCCATATCCGGCTTCTGCATTGGTGTTCCTAACGGCAAACTGGTTTGCAAACCTGCTGGCCAGCTTAACAGCGCCCGAATTGTCACCCATGAATTCTACCTCCCAGATCCCTTCCTTCAGGTCGTACAGATCGGCAGAGTGGTTGATAAAAATCTGCTTGTAATCGGGATTGAGGGAATGTACACCGGATTTGATGACACTATCGGCCCAGGCCCTGGCGTCTGCGTATTTGCTGACGTCCTTTAAAGGCCAGCCCGCCATCTTTAAGCATACCCTTGCCAGTATGCCCTGAACTGCTGTCTTGGTCACCCTGCCATTGGCCTTGGTCACCGTAATAGTACTCACCAGGCTATTTGCGGTAGTCATATCCTTTAAGATCTGCGCATATACCTCGGCAGCGGGTGTCTGCGGAATATTTACATTTTTACCATCTGTAGTCGGCTCGAGGAGCAAAGGCACATTGCCCCAGTTGCTCACCAAATGGAAGTAGAAGAATGCCCGCAGGAACAATGCTTCACCGCGGATAACATTGCGCTTAGCCTCATCCATTTGCGGCTTGTTGATATTGGCCAGGAGGTAATTCGCCCGGTTCACGCCTTCGTAAAGTGCCGCCCAGCTGGTGGCTACAATATTATTGGACGCATCATAATTAAACAACATGGTATTGATGGTCAAAGCATTGCGCTTATAAAAGGCTTCATCGGTGCCCATAGCCAGTTCAACGACCATTTGGCGGCCAAAGGTGGCATCGGCAGCCAGGGTATTGTATACTCCTGCAAGCGCATTGTTCAGTTGCGTTTCCGTTTCGTAAAACTGCTCAGGTGAAGAAAAATCTTCAGGTTTCGTATCCAGGTATTTCTTACATGAGCTGGCTGAAATGCAGATTAAAATGGCGAGGACAAAATATATCTTGTTCATAATTACGATCTATAAAGTGACATTAAGACCAAAGGTGACCGTGCGGGCCCTTGGATATACAGAATAATCAAACGCAGGGGTCAGAGCTGAATTTCTGGAACTGACTTCAGGATCGAAACCCTGGTATTTGGACCAGGTATACAGGTTTTGGCCGGAGACATACGCCCGTATATTTTTCAACCTAATCTTGCTGGTCAGCTCTTTTGGAAAGTTATAGCCCAGCTGAACGGTCTTCAGGCGTATGAATGATCCGTCCTCGACCACCCTGGAGGAATACGAATGGGGACCAAATCCACCTGAGCGGTAATAGGTATTGTTTTGATTTTCGGGTGTCCAGCGGTCGATATAGGTCGCAAACATGTTCTGCTGAGGCCTTCCACTCCCTTCAAATATCAGCCGGTTGGCATTGTACACATCAGAACCTACCGAAAATTGAAAGAAAACATTCAAATCAAAGCCTTTATACCCAAAATTATTGGTGATGCCCCCGATGAAATCCGGATTGGGATCACCGATCACCACCTGGTCCTGGGCATTGATGGTTAAGTCTCCATTGATGTCCCGATATTTGATGTCGCCTGGTTTGACCTGATCACGGCCGCTTCCATTGTCGGCAACCGTGTTTTTCAGTGTATACACGCCAGATGAGCTGCCGTTAAAATCTGTATATTGGTAGTTGCCCTCCCAGATATATCCATAAAACATCGCAATAGGCTCGCCCACACGTGCTATATATAACGGTAGGTTTCTGTAATTGCCGTCCCAATTCAAAAAGGAGCCCAGGGCTTCCTGGTTTTCCGCAAGCTCGAGCACTTTGTTCCTGTTGAACGAGATGTTAAAACTGGTATTCCAGGTCAGGCTGTTCTTCTTGTCCAGGTTTACAGAATTCACTGTAAACTCCAGGCCCTGGTTTTGCACCTTACCAATGTTCTTTAAGGAAGATCCGTAGCCCATGATAGTAGGCAGTTTGGCATTAAGTAAAAGATCGAAGGTCGTTTTACGATAGGCATCTATTTCCAGGGACAGGCGCTGCTTAAAGAATCCAATATCCAGTCCCAGATCGGTCTGACGAGTGGTTTCCCATTTCAGATCCGGATTTCCGAGCTCAGAGGGAATCGCGGCATTGACCAGTTGATTGTTGAAGCTGTAAGCAACCCCTGCAGGCATAATAATGGAAGAGAGATAGGCAAAATCCGAAACACGGTTGTTTCCGGTAATACCATGACTGACACGAAGTTTCGCATTTGAAAAAACATTCAGGTCCTTTATCCATTTTTCCTCGCCAAGGCTCCAGCCCAATGCGGCTGAGGGAAAGTAACTCCATTTGTTTCCCGTTCTGAATTTGGAAGAGCCGTCGGCACGGAAAGATGCCGTAAGCAAATATTTAGACTTATAACTATAGTTAACCCGGCCAAGGAAAGAAGCAAGGGTGAATAAAGAAGAGGTAGAGCGGATCAGATTGGGTATGCCTTCATCCAAACCGGCAAGTCCCAGGGCCTCATTGGGCAGGTTTTGCGCAGAGGAACCATTGGTTTTGACCCTGCTTCCCTGCACCGTCGCACCCAGGATGGCATCAACCCGGTGTATCTTTTGGAAATTCCGGTTAAAACTCAGGATGTTTTCGTTCAGATAAGCATTGCGTTCTGTAGAAAGAATAGAGCCGTTGACCCCGTTTATTTTTCCTGATTGGGTAAACGGACTGCCCGAACGGGTCTTGGTATTGTTGAAAATATCATTTCTGGAGGATAATCTATCGACACCCCCGGTCACCTTCAACTTGAAATACTTACCGAATGCATACTCTGCGTAGCCATTCACTGTTAAGGCATTGGTGGTCAGCCTGCGCAATTCATTTTGTGCGGAGAAAAGCGGATTAAAGCGACTGTCATTAACGAGGTCCAGGTCTTCATCGACCTCGTCTTCTTCGAGGTTTACAGAAGAGTTGCCGGTAACCGGCCTGTATCCCCAGGCGCTAAACATCAATCCTGTCTGACTGCTGGAGCCATCAGATGGGGAGGTGCCGTTACGGACCAAAAGACTAAAATTGGTATTTACACCTACTTTGAGCCTGTCGTTTACAGATTGGTCAAGTACAATCCGACCCTGGTAGCGGTTGTAATTGGAATTGACGATAATCCCCTCCTGGTTGGTCGTAGAACCTGATAGCGAGTAGCGGGTTGCCTTCGTGCCTCCCCGGATGGACAGGTAATGATTCTGCATCGGCCTGACCTGGAAAAGCTCATCCTGCCAGTTCACACCCTGAATATTCCTATAGTCTTCTACGGTTTTTCCATCTGAAAGATAAGAAGCCCGGGAAGCTGTACCATCCCGTTCCAACTGGTATTTTACAAATTCGTAAGGATTCATGAGCTCCATCTCCCGAATGTTTTGCTGCACACCATAATAGCCGTTGTAAGACAACACGGGCTCTCCTACCTGCCCCCGTTTGGTGGTGATGATAATGACCCCATTTGCCGCCCGGGCACCATAGATTGCGGTAGAAGAGGCATCTTTCAATACCTCTATCGACTCTATCTCGGCCGGGTTGATCGCATTGTTGTTGGGGTCTTCCAATGGAAAGCCATCAATAATATATAAAGGAGAATTGTCCTGGGTGATGGAGTTGTTGCCCCGTACGACGATATTCACCGCCGATCCTGGTTGCCCGTCTTCAGATGTAACCTGCACCCCAGCTACACGGCCGGCCAATGCTTCGTCAAACGACCTTACGGGCGCTTTCTGTAAGTCTACCACAGACACCGAACCGATCGAGCCGGTCACATCTCTTTTTGTGACGGTTCCGTAGCCTACGACCAGCACTTCATCCAGACCGACGATATTTTCTTTTAAACTGATCTTGAGCAGCGCTGACGTTCCGACTACAGCTTCTCTTTCCTGAAACCCGATATAGGAAAACACCAGCACCGATTCAGGGCCCGGAACCGATATCGAAAAGTTGCCGTTCTTATCCGTCGAGGTCCTTGCCGTTCCATTCTTTAACCGGATGGATACCCAGGGGAGTACTTCAGCCTGCGAATTGGTGACTGTACCCTTGACCAATTGATTTTGGCCCAAAAAATTAAATAGTCCGACCGGCATATCCGCTGTGCTGTTTAAAAAAGGTTGCACTTTGCGTTTCAATACGACTGTCTTGCTCACCACTTCATAGGTAAAATCATACTCCCGGAGTACCTCGTTCAACACAGCCTCCAGAGGTGTATTGCGAAAGTCAACATCAAGCGTATTTCTTGCATTAAATTTGCCCGAAGGCCAGATCACATTATAGCCGGTTTGCTTTCTGATTTCGCTGAACAGCTGTTTGAAGCTTACGTTGTTTTGTGCATAAGTAACTTTCTGCGCAAATCCCGCTGCGCTTACCTGCATCAAAAAAGTGGCCATTATGACGATCATTAATTTCATAATCCGCAGCATTTGTGTCCCACCCGGAGGCGCAGACCATTTTATAGTATAAAATCGATACATTTGTTTTGTCTTGTTAAATCCTGAAATAGAGTTGTGTTCGCAATCTTTTTAAGGTTATACAGACTTATGCCGTAACTCAGATTCGACCCGGAGTTGCGGCTTTTTATCTGCCAACCAGTTCAGTCTTCCTTAGGTTCTTTTTGTTCTGTTCATGGGTTTGGTCGGTTGGTTTTGGTTGATTTGATTGATTGTATTGGTTATGGATTGATAAGGATTTTTCGTCCTTCGATTTTAAAGTGGACCAAGCCCGAAGATTCGAGAACCTTCAAGAGTTCGGATACATTATTGAACCTCGAAACGGTACCGCTAAAACGCTCATTACGGATCTCATCACCGTGGTAATCGACTTCCACATCGTACCATCTGGAGACCATTTTCATAATGTCTTCGAGCCTTTTATCGTTAAACATAAACAGCCCGTTCTTCCAGGCCAGGCTCTCTTCAATATCTGCGGCAGAAACCTGGAAACTGTCTTTTGAAAGTATGGCCTGTTGTCCGGGCTTCAAAATCTTTTGTTCTTTTAAGCCGGTTAAGCGTACGGAGCCTTCCAGTAAAGTAGTTTTGACTCCCCCTTCATCAGCATAGCCATTGATGTTGAAATGCGTGCCCAGCACCTGTACCTCCTGCCCCTTAGTTTCTACCACAAAAAGATGCTTCTGATCTTTCGCTACCTGAAAATAGGCTTCTCCTTCCAGTTTTACTTTCCGGATCCCCTGCTCCAGCAGCGCAGCGGTATAGGTCAGGCTGGACGCTGCATTCAAATACACCAGCGAGCCATCGGGGAGTTTGATCTGATAGGTTTCTCCTTTAGCAGTACTGAGGGTATTATATGTCGAAGATTGACTCACTTTGCCTTGCTCATAAATCAACTGCCCATCTGCTGTTTTCGTTATATTGACTCCAGCCTCTTTAACCACTTCTCCGTTTGCGACTTCACCCAATCTGATTTTTTTGCCATTGGCGAGTGTCAGTGTTGCACCTTGCTTACCAGGTGCAACATCTGTGATTCCTGAGCTCAATTCCCGGGAGTCCGGATGTAGAGGAAAGCCAGCAAAGAAGTACAGGCCAAATGCAATCAAAATCACCGCAGCCGCAGCCCAGACTATACGTGGCCACAAGGATCTGACAGGTGGCTTAGCACTTATCAATGGAAGTTTCTTGCCGATCATCAATAGATCCATGCTAAACTCAGCCGATGAAAGTTCTCTGATCGTTTCAGGGTCGCTGTTGAGGTACCAGCTCTCCAATAAGGCTTTTTCCCGCTCGGTACAAATACCTGATTTATACCGGTGCAACAGATGTACGATATCCTGACTTTCCATGCTTATATTTGTTCGTGTACGTTAACAATAGATAAAGTCGAACAAGTAAGGCGCTGGGCGTAGAAGAAAATTAAAAAAGATTATAAATAAAGGTAAACAACAACGGACCCGAGTTTGGTCCTTAAAACTTTCAATGAATTGTTGACCTGCTTCTTAACGGTTTGTTCAGATAGCCCCAGTTGTTCCGCAATTTCTTTATGGGACAGGTGTTGCTTGCGGCTCAACTCAAAGATTTCGCGCATCTTGGCGGGCAGCGCGCCTATTTCCCGGTCTATCAATGCCTGAAATTCCTTTTCGCGGACCAGGTGATCGGTGATATAGCTGTCTTGCTCCACAAAATTCTTCAGGGAGGTCATGTATCTGGATTCGGTTTCCCGATGGGCTATGAAATCGAATATCTTATAGCGCGCCGAGACATATAAATAAACCGACAACTTGCCCTTAATCCGGATCTCTGAATGATTGTTCCATAAACTGGCGAAAAGATCGTGAACGATATCTCTCGACTCCTCTCTCAGCCGAAGTTTATTAAACACATGTATATAAAGGGCGGCATGATAGCGGTTGTAGATCTCTGTATAGGCCAACTGATCTCCCTGACGGAGCATATCCGTTAAGTGTTCATCAGTTAAGCTTCTATAAGTAGGTATATCCGCAGCCATTTGGTTATGTGATTGTGCTCTAAGTTAGCTAGATTTTTTGCTTACAAAAAAGGCCGGGAACTTTTTATTTGTTTCCCGGCCTTTTTTTTAAAATGATGCTGTACTATGCGTCAATCTTCGCATACTTCGCATTTCGCTCGATAAAGTCACGTCGCGGTGCTACTTCATCCCCCATTAACATAGAGAAGGTATGGTCGCATTCGGCGGCATTATCAATCGTAGCCTGCATTAAAGTACGTGTAGCCGGGTTCAAGGTAGTATCCCAAAGTTGTTCAGCATTCATCTCTCCAAGACCTTTATAGCGCTGGATGTGTACACTTTCTTCTTTACCCGCACCTTTCAATCGTTGAACAGCTACATCACGCTGTTGATCGTTCCAGCAATATTCAAATTCTTTACCTTTCTTCACCTGGTACAATGGTGGCGCAGCGATATACACATATCCCGCTTCGATAAGCGCCTTCATATATCTAAAGAAGAAAGTCAAAATCAAGGTGGTAATGTGAGAACCGTCGATGTCCGCATCCGTCATAATGACGATCTTATGGTAACGCAGCTTAGTCAGGTTCAATGCCTTATCGTCCTCCGGTGTACCGATACTGACACCCAGGGCGGTAAACATATTCTTGATCTCGTCGTTTTCATAGATTTTATGCTCCATGGCTTTTTCTACGTTCAGGATCTTACCCTTCAAAGGCAGGATGGCCTGAAAGTTACGGTCACGGCCTTGTTTGGCCGTTCCACCCGCAGAGTCTCCCTCCACCAGGTACAGTTCGCATTTTTCCGGATCACTGTCTGAGCAATCGGCCAGCTTACCAGGTAAACCAGAACCGCCCATCACGCTCTTACGCTGTACCATCTCGCGCGCCTTACGTGCCGCAGCGCGTGCTGTAGCAGCCAGGATAACTTTATTGACGATCATCCGCGCTTCCTTAGGATTCTCCTCCAGGTAGATTCCCAGGGCCTCACCAACAGCAATATCCACCGCACCCATTACCTCTGTATTACCTAATTTGGTTTTGGTCTGTCCCTCAAATTGGGGCTCCTGTACTTTTACAGAAACAACAGCGGTCAGGCCTTCACGGAAGTCATCACCAGTGATCTCAAACTTAACGTTTTTAAGCAAACCGGTCTTGTCGGCATAGGCCTTCAATGTACGGGTCAGACCACGACGGAAACCAGCGATATGTGTACCGCCCTCATGAGTATTGATGTTGTTTACGTAAGAGTGTACATTTTCAGAGTAACTGTCATTGTACTGCATAGCCAACTCGACCGGAATACCGTTCTTAATTCCCTCTAAATAAATAGGCTCAGGAATTAATGAAGGACGGGTACCATCCAGAAACTGAACAAATTCTTTTAATCCGCCGTCAGAGTGGAATACTTCCGACAGGAAAGTACCGTCCTCTTTTTCTTCACGTTCGTCGGTCAGGGTAAGGGTAATCCCTTTATTTAAGAAAGCAAGCTCCCGAAGACGGCCCGCTAACGTATCAAACTTATATTCTGTGGTTTGGGTAAAAATGGTATCATCCGGTTTGAACGTCACAATAGTACCGCGCTTATCCGTTTCGCCAACAGTCTTTACATCATAAAGCGGCTTACCGATATTGTATTCCTGCACCCATATTTGTCCTTCACGGTGCACTTCAGCCTTCAAATGGACCGACAATGCATTCACGCAGGAAACCCCTACCCCGTGCAAACCACCGGATACTTTGTAGGTGTCTTTATCAAATTTACCTCCGGCATGCAAAACGGTCATTACGATCTCCAGAGCCGACTTCTTCTCTTTTTTGGTAATGCCGGTTGGAATACCACGACCGTTATCTTCCACGCGGATGGAATTGTCTTTAAGTATATTTACATATATCGTATCGGCATGACCTGCCAACGCCTCATCAATCGAATTGTCTACAACCTCATAAACCAGATGGTGTAAACCCTTTACTCCAGTATCTCCTATATACATTGAAGGGCGCTTACGCACCGCTTCTAAACCTTCTAATACCTGTATATTATCTGCCGAATAATTTGACTTTGAATCTTGTTCTTCGCTCATATTTTTAATTAAAGTAAGTAGGTTCAAATTTAACCATTTATAGGCAAATACCGGCAAATGTGGATAACTATTTGCACTTAAAAATAACAAAATAGCGCTAAAAAATCAGGTTATTTAGGATACTGATTCTGAAATTTTATATTTGTTGAAATTTACAGTTTCAGAACGGCACGGATCCTCTTTAAAAGCTTCAAGAAAAAAGCTTTATATCGAATTATCAGCGCTCAATATGCTAAAGGAAAAAAGAAAACAAATGAAGAAATTAAACACAATTGCAGCCGCTGTAGCGATCGTTTCACTAATGGCTTCCTGCCAGAATAAAGGCGATGAAAAAGTGGCAACACCAGCAAAAAAAGCAGATTCTGCATCCGTTGCTTCACAGGAAATCGTATATGTCAATTCGGATTCTTTGCTAAGTAAATACCAGTACTTCAAAGACCTGAAAGTGAAAATGGATGCCAAATCGAAATCTGCACAATCGGATATGGGCGCCAAAACCCAGGCTTTCCAAAGAGAAGTAGCCCAATATCAACAACAGCAGTCCACGCTTTCTGCAGATCAGCGCGCTACAACAGAAGAAAGACTGGCCCGTAAGCAACAGGAGCTTCAAACCTATCAGCAAAACGCCGGATCAGCCCTGCAGAATGAAACTGCTAAAGAACAGGAAAAACTATACGACAAAGTAGCAGATTACTTAAAAACCTACGCGAAGAAAAAAGGCTTTAAAATGGTATTGACTTATTCTAAAGGCAACAGTGCGATTTTATTTGCAGATGAAAGCCTTGACGTAACCAGCGAAGTGATCGTTGGATTAAACGAAGCTTACAAGACTACGGAGAAGCCTTAATAACCTTTGGGTGAAATAAACCATTGTCTTACAAAGTATAATAATTTAAAATGCCCTGCATCCAGGGCATTTTTTATGTTACCGCTTATTCTATAATTGTTATTTACTGCTGACTTCGGATGCCATAGTGATCATTGTATCGAGTTCACGCACTATAGCATCTGCAGAGCCCGCGGACCCGACAGATTTAAAACGGATATTCCCATCAGGCCCTATGATAAACTTTGTTGGGATACCAGTTACTTTATAAGCGCTGACCGCATCAAACTTAGACGAATCCTGCTTATTTTTGGTATCAAACAAGACATTAAATGTAAATTTCTTTTCAGAAATAAAATCTCTGACCAATTTTTCCCGGTTGTTTTCAGTCTGCCAGGTATTTACAAAAAGAAAGACCACATCCGGATTGCCTGCATATTTGTTCACCGCTTTTTGCATGCCAGGAAATGAGGCCACACATGGACCGCACCAGGTAGCCCAATAATCTACGATCACCACCTTACCTTTTAACGCAGACAGGTTGACTGCCTCGCCTTTTAAATTAACAAGTGAAAAGTCTGGCGCAGGTATATTAATCATCTTTTTCGCCCATTTTTCACGTTCCTTTTGAAGCGCTGCTTTTTCTATATCAGCTATATAGGTTTCAAACGGAACATTCAGGTTTTTCTTAACATACAGATCCCTGAAACGCTCTTTTATACCCGCTGTTCCTTTTGCCTCCCTGAGAAACTCTTCCGCTTTTAGAAATGCTTTCTCTTTGTTGCCAGACAGATCAAGGTACATCACATAGCGTTCATTGCCATTTGAGTCGCTAAATTCCATTGCTTTTTCCTGGTAAAATACAGCGTCAGCATCCTTACCCAGGTTGTGCAACAACAACGCATAGGTATCGGCATACATCGCGTACATACGTGACAGTTCTTTATGATACTTTTCATCTGAGGAATAAGATGGAGGTCTCTGATCGTTCTTTGCAGCCTCGATCAAATCTATTGACTTTTTGGAAATGTCAGCTGCAAAGGCCGTCTGATCATTCTTCTCAGCCAATGGCCAGGCCACCGTATTGTAAAAACTCGCCAAAACCAGTTTATCAGGAATCCTTTCAGCATACATCTTAAATTTATTATGATTTTTCTCTATGCCGTAAGCCTGGGCAAGCCTTTGAGATACATAAGCCAATCTATTCCGGTCGGCCTGCTGATCAGGATCGAGATCAAATTTCTTAATCAAGTCATTCAGCTTTTGCTCCATGACGGCGGCTGACCGCTCTTTTACTAATGCATCAGTAGCGGCACTATAAGCCATAGACCCTTTCGGATATCTCTCAATAATTATAGCTTTAATGGAGTCGGATTTTGATTTTAGTCTCAAGGTATTATACAGTGTGAAAACCGTCTTTAGATTCTTTTCCTGTTCAGGCCTTAAAGCCAATAACCGATTTATATTTTCATTGATCAGCTTACCAGCCTCCTCTTTATTTATCCTGTATTTTACCGACAAATAAGAACTCAGGTACTTATCTTTGAGTTCAGGCTTCATAGCAAAGCCTTTTTCGTAAGTCAAAACAGATTTTTCAGAATCAACATTCATTCCCAGATAATACTTTCCGAAAAATTCGTAGAGATACGCTTCATTGATATAGGCTTCTGCGACAACTATACCTTTTTTTGCGAGTCTAACATAATAGCCTTGAGGATTCTCATCTTTTACCATTCCTGAAGTAAAGGCAAGCGCCACTAAAGTACTACTGTCCGTGGTAAGCACCGTGCCCTCATAAATCTGACCTTTCTTTACCATCTTTATTGCGGCATCCTTTGGAAATCCCTGCATTGCAAAAACAAAAGCCCTGCAATCAATGTCCTCCTTCCCCGCAAGCGGGGTCCCGGTAGGATCGTAAGTAAACTTAACCGGACTACCTGCCTCTGGAAGATCGTTTATAAATTTTACGTGCTGAGCAAAAATGGTGACCGGTGATAGAACAAACAACAGAAAACAAAAGATTTTAAAGATTTTCATATCCAAGAGGTTAAGGTTAAATATTCAATAACTAAATATATAGTTTTCATTTCATAAATGAAACATTTTCTCAAAAAAAAGATTTCACTAAATAACCTTAATATTGTCCTGCGATGAAGCATCAAGAAAACATAACTATAGAACTCCAGTTCTGGAAAAAGAAGATGTTGGAAAAGCCATCGCTATTCAATAAGCTGACAACAAATGTGCAGCGTAAAATCAACAGCTATATTCCTGAGAAAATCCACAAAGCCATTACCGCTGCCATACGGCCAATGGTAAAAACGGTATTGTTTGGATCGACCTATACCACTTCGGCGCTGCCACCGCCAGAAATGAGCCTGATCCATCGCGAGGCACTCGTAAAACAAAAAATTGAGAACTATTGTAAAACCGGCGCGGCTGAAGGCGGCATCACCGGAGCAGGTGGATTTTTAATGAGTATGGCCGACTTCCCGATTTTGATCGGGATAAAAATGAAGTTGCTCTTTGAAATTGCCTCCCTCTATGGCTTTGACGTGAAAGATTATAAAGAACGGCTGTATATTCTTCATATTTTTCAACTGGCATTCTCCAGTAAACAGGGCAGCAGGGAGGTGTTTTTAAGAATGGAAAACTGGGATGAAAAATTGCATGTGTTGCCGGATAAGGCAGATCACTTCGACTGGCAGACCTTCCAGCAGGAATACAGGGACTACATCGATCTGGCGAAGCTCGCCCAGTTACTGCCCGTAGTCGGAGCGGCTGTAGGGGCGGTGGCTAATTATCAATTGATCAAAAAAGTTGGCTTTACAGCCATGCAGGCCTACAGGATGCGCTTATTAAAAGATAATATAATCGCCGGATAACTAAAGTGGTTGATCCTTTTTATCGTCAAAAAAATTATCGATCAGATCATCTGTCTCCCTCCTGTCCTTTTTGGTTGGCCGGCCCGCTCCGCGGTCTCTCTTCAATGCAGGTGCATGAAATACCGATTTAAAAGCATGGGTTTCTTCTTCAGGTGTGATGTCTTCGTATTTAGTAGAGGCTATCTTAAATTCCGCGCGGTTGTATAACAACTCAACCACCCGGATCACCTTCTTCTCGATCCCTCTCGACACCTGATACACCTCTCCCACTTTGACAATGGCCGAGGGTTTGATATTCTGTCCGTTTAATTTTACACGGCCTGCCTTACAGGCATCTGTAGCCAGACTTCTCGTCTTAAACAGCCGTATAGCCCACAAGTATTTATCGATTCGTAATTTTTCAGGTTCACTCATAGCAGTTCAAAAATAGATAATATTGAAGGATTATGATAAAAATCATTTATTTTGTCAAAAATTAAAGATATAACATGATACCAGAATTAAAAAAGTTAGTAGAAGCCGCTTGGGAAGACAGGACTTTATTAGAATATACAGAATATTGCGAAGCTATAGAAACCGTGATCATGCAGCTGGACAAGGGCGTATTGAGGGTTGCAGAACCTGTACTAAATTCCTGGGGTACCAATGAGTGGATCAAGAAAGCCGTGATCTTATATTTCCCTATCCGGGAAATGAAAGTGATCGAAAATGGTCCATTTGTTTTTCATGATAAAATGAAGCTAAAGACCAATTATAAAGAACTTGGTGTACGCGTGGTGCCAGGAGCGAGCGCGCGTTACGGTGCTTACCTGGCTAAAGGCGTAATTATGATGCCATCTTATGTCAATATTGGTGCGTATGTAGACGAAGGCACAATGGTGGACACCTGGGCTACAGTGGGTTCTTGTGCGCAGATCGGTAAAAATGTACACTTGAGTGGTGGCGTCGGCATAGGCGGTGTTTTAGAACCCATCCAGGCTTCTCCGGTAATCATCGAAGACAACTGCTTCATCGGTTCGAGGGCGATCGTAGTAGAAGGAGTGCGGGTAGAAACGGAGGCTGTTTTAGGTGCCAACGTAGTATTGACCGCTTCAACAAAAATTATTGATGTAACCGGCTCTACTCCTGTGGAGTATAAGAGCATCGTACCTGCCCGTTCTGTTGTGATCCCTGGAAGCTATACCAAGAAGTTCCCGGCCGGGGAATACCAGGTACCATGTGCATTGATTATAGGAAAACGTAAGGAATCAACCGACAAGAAAACATCGCTCAACGATGCTTTGAGGGAGAATAACGTCGCCGTATAAATGAAAATCTTAGTTCGCCTGCCCAACTGGCTGGGAGATGTTGTGATGAGCACCGCTTTTCTGGACGTGCTCTATCAGTATTATCCCGATGCCACGGTTCATTTAATTTTAAAAAAAGAACTGGTTGATCTGGGCGAACTTATGTCCTATCCCGTGGTGATACACCCCTTTTCTAAAAAAGAGTTTAGTGGCCTGAGCGGTGCTTACCGCTTTGGTAAAGGGCTGCAAAAAGAACGGTTCGACCTGTTTTTTTGCCTGCCGGATTCTATCTCTTCCGCAATCATGGGCTGGGCTACAAAATCAAAAAAGCGCATTGGTTTCAATAATGAAATGCGCTTTTTTCTATTCACCCATATTTATCGCAGACCGCGCGGACAACATCGGGTATTGGAATATACCGCGCTGCTTGAAAAATTTGCTGCCACGCATTTTTCGGAAAAGAAAGTCGAGCTGTCTGCAGCCAAACAAACGTTGGATCAGCCACTGGTACTTCTTAATTTCAATTCCGAGGCTTCGTCCAGAAGGATGCCTGTTTGGAAAGGCAAAGAGATCATTGCCAGCTTATTGTCCAGTTTTCCGGATACACTGTTCGGCTTCGTCGGTGCCCCGAAAGAAGCAGCTTTTGTGTCCGAAATGGTTTCCGGTTTTTCCGGGAATATCATGAATTATGCTGGCAAAACCGACATTAAATCCTTAGCCGGACTAATGGCTTCTGCAAACTTTATGATCAGCACGGATAGTGGTCCCGCACATTTGGCAAATAGTTTGAGTACACCTTTACTAGTTTTGTTTGGGGCCGGCAATGAAACGAACACGGCACCTTTCAATAAAGAAAGCTTGAATATAATGAGATTAGGGGAATTGCCTTGTGAGCCTTGTGTAAAGAACTACTGTAAATTCGGATCACCTAAATGTTTGGAACTGTTGGATAATAGGAAAATTATTGAAATCTGTAAAAATTACCTGAATTGATCAATGAGTAAAAGCTGCGTAGTTGTTTTTCCGCTATACCAGGCACCGACGTCGTTGGAGTTGTCATTCTTAGAAAATGGCCTGAAACGCACAGCGGGATATAAGCAGGTGATTGTTGCTCCTGAAGGGCTCGCCATTGATCAGTCTTTTGGCACATTACAGCAACTCGAAGTAAAACGATTTGCGAAGCACTATTTCGAAAGCATTGCAGGATATAACCAATTGCTGCTTTCAAGAGCATTTTATGGCACTTTTTCCCTATTTGATTATATACTGATCCACCAGGCAGACGTGTACCTCTTCAAAAATGAATTGAATATTTGGTGTGAAAAGAATTACGACTATATAGGGGCTCCATGGTTCAGACCAGACAAGCTTAATAAAGGGTTTCTATATAAGATATTAGAGCGCTTCAAATTGATCTTTAAAAAGAATAAATTGTACGGCGACCGTTATAACAAAGTAGGAAACGGCGGTTTATCCCTCCGGAAGGTGAGTTCGGCCATAAAAGTACTGGCGGCCTCTCCGCAACATTTGCTGGACAAATATAGGAAATCAGAAGGAGAAGCCTTCAATGAAGATATTTTCTGGTCGCTGGAAGCACCCGAAATCCTAAAAGGCTATTCCATACCAGGCTGGCAGGAGGCTTTACATTTCTCCATTGAGTTCTATCCCGAAATCGCATTTCAATATTTGAACGAACCTTTGCCTTTTGGTTGCCATGCACCGCTGAAACATCAACCAGAGTTTTGGACATTCATTCCTGAAATTAAATCAAATGATTAGAGACGAAGTAAATAAGGCGCTCGAAGTGTTAAAGAACGGCGGGGTCATCATTTACCCTACCGATACCGTGTGGGGCCTGGGCTGCGATGCAACCAATGAAGCCGCAGTCGCGAAGATCAACGAGATAAAAGGCCGCCCGACTGATAAAAGCCTGATCGTTCTTCTAGACAATGACAATAAGATCCAAAGCTACGTGAATGAAATTCCGGATGTCGCGTATGAATTGATAGAATATACTGAAAATCCGCTTACAATTGTCTTTACAGGCGCAAAAAATGTAGCTAAAAATGTCATTAACGCCGATGGCAGCATCGCCATCCGAATTGTAAAACATGATTTCTGCACGCAACTGCTGCAGCGCTTCCGCAAACCAATCGTGTCTACTTCCGTTAATCTGAGCGGCAAGCCTACACCCCGTTTTTTTGACGAGATAGACCCGGAAATGATTGAAGCAGTTGATTATGTAGTCGACCTGGAACAGGAAAACCGTACCCCAAAAAAACCTTCTACCATTATTAAACTAGGTCCTTCCGGACAGTTTGAATTTATCCGCAGGTAAAAGCAGCGCCGCCCATAGTTTTTTACTAATTTTGCATTTCCTTTACCAGGCTTATCCCCTTCATGCAACAACATTTACAAAATCCGGTATTCAAAGTCCTGGCAACAATTGCCGATCAAAGTAAAACAGAGGCATTTGTAATCGGTGGCTTTGTTCGTGATCTGCTTTTACAGCGTCCTTCAAAAGATATCGACATTGTAGTGCTGGGCAATGGGATTGAATTTGCAGAGAAAACCGGTCAGCAACTCAATACCAAAGTTGCTGTATTCAAAAACTTCGGCACCGCCATGTTGAAATACAGGGACCTGGAAATCGAATTTGTAGGCGCCAGGAAAGAGTCTTACAGGGCCGATTCCCGAAAACCAATCGTCGAAGACGGAACTATAGAAGACGATCAGCTCAGACGCGATTTTACCATCAATGCCTTGGCAATCTCTTTAAATAAACACAATTATGGAGCGCTGATCGATCCCTTTAATGGTCTGACCGACCTGCAAAACAAACACATCAGAACACCTTTAAACCCCGAAATTACGTTCTCTGATGATCCCTTAAGAATGATGAGGGCCATACGTTTCGCATCACAGCTCGGCTTCTCCATCGATCAGTCCGCGCTGGATGCCATCAGCAAAAACAAAGACCGTATCACCATCGTATCCAAAGAGCGGATCACAGATGAACTCAACAAGATTATTCTGTCTGAAAAACCATCAGTAGGCTTCAAACACCTTTTTGACACCGGGTTACTCCACCTGATCTTTCCTCAGATGGCCAACCTGTATGGCGTGGATATCATTGATGGAAAAGGGCATAAAGACAATTTTTACCATACCTTACAGGTACTCGACAATATTTGCCAAACCACAGACGACCTATGGCTCAGATGGGCAGCGATCTTACATGATATCGCTAAACCTACTACCAAAAGGTTTGAGGCAGGACATGGCTGGACCTTTCACGGACATGAAGATAAAGGAGCACGCATGGTGCCACAAATATTCAACCAGCTAAAACTGCCTTTAAACGAGAAAATGAAGTTTGTCCAAAAAATGGTGCAGTTGCATTTAAGACCAATCGTTTTAGCCCAGGAAGTAGTGACAGACTCCGCAGTCAGACGGCTCTTATTTGATGCAGGTGACGATATAGAAAGCCTAATGTCGCTCTGCAATGCAGATGTGACTACCAAAAATGAATACAAGGTCAAAAAGTACCGAAACAACTTTGAGCTGGTGAAACAGAAACTGAAAGACGTGGAAGAACGCGACAAAATCAGAAATTGGCAGCCTCCAATCACCGGCAACGATATTATGCAACTCTTCGGTCTAAGTGCAGGCAGGGAGGTAGGGCTTTTAAAAAATGCGATCAGAGAAGCGATCCTGGAAGGAGAGATCCCTAATAATTATGAAGCTGCTTTAAGTTTTATATTAAAGAAAGCGGATGATTTTGGCATAAAACCTGTAGCACATTAACATTCAATACGGAATATTATATTTTATTTTTTAATTTTATACTTTAGAAAGTAGTTCAGATGGCAATTTATAGATTTAGAATAAACTTTGAAGATTTCGATGAGGTAGTTAGAGAGATCGATATTAAATCCACTCAAACATTCGAGGATCTTCACCGGGCAGTTCACCGCTCCACTGGATACAGTGCAGAAAAATCTTCTTCGTTCTACGTAAGTACGGACAACTGGATTAAGGGCGATGAAATTGCCTATATGCCCAATGAGCGGAAGATAGACCGTGGAGTGGCGCTAATGGAAAATTCCAAGTTGAGCAGCTTCATTGAAGATCCCCATCAAAAATTCTATTACATCTATAATTTCGACCGGCCTTTTGATTTCCATGTTGAGCTGATCAAGATCATTCTTCAGACTGATCCGAATATTGAATATCCTTTTCTCGTAAAAAGTACCGGCGAAGCACCTAAAATTATTGAAAAAGACCAATTTGGTTCCATAGCTGTATCCTCTAATCCGACCTCCAGTGAATTTGATTTCTTAAATGAAATGAATTTTGTACCTGAAGATACCGAAGAACTGGAAGCGATGGGCGGCAGAGGTATTTCTACAGACAATCATCATGCTCCTGACGATGAGGATAGCGATACCGAATCGGAAGAAGATGAATTCTCGGACAATGAGAATTACGAGGATGAAGAGTACAACAGCAAGGAGGATTATTAATCCCCTGCATGTTACTTAAAGAAAAAACGCTGGTTATTATCGTCGGCCCAACGGCCATAGGAAAGACAGCATTGTCCATCAAAGTTGCGCAGCATTTCAATACAGAGATCCTTTCTGCTGATTCCAGACAGTTCTTTAAAGAAATGTTTATCGGCACAGCCAAACCCAGCGGAGAAGAACTTGCAGCAGCACCACACCATTTCATTGGCTCCCATTCTGTGGATACCCTGTTTAGTACCGGCGATTTTGAACAGGAAGCCCTGCAGCTCATGGAGAAACTCTTCCTGAACAAAGATGTACTGGTGATGGTTGGAGGCTCCGGCCTCTACATTGATGCCATTAGTAAAGGACTGGATACCCTGCCCGAAATCGATCTGAACATCAGGGAGGAACTCAATCAGCTCTTTGAAGATGAAGGTATAGAAGCCATCAGGTCCAGACTAAAACAAGCCGATCCTGTGTATTATGAAAAGGTCGACCAGTCAAATCCGCAGAGGATGATCCGCGGCCTCGAAATGTTTCTTTCTACAGGAAAGACCTTGTCCTCTCTTCTCACCAGTTCTATAAAAAAGAGACCATTCAAAATGGTAAAAATAGGCTTGAATACAGATCGCGACCTGCTTTACAGGAATATCAATTTAAGAGTTGATCAAATGATGGAGCAAGGGCTTTTACAGGAGGTGCAAAGCCTATTGCCTTTTAAAAAATACAATGCACTAAACACAGTAGGCTATTCAGAACTCTTCGATTACCTGGATGGAAATGCCACGCTACAGGAGGCCGTGGATAAAATCAAACAAAATACCAGGCGCTTTGCCAAAAGGCAGCTTACCTGGTTTAGAAGGGATCACGAAATCACCTGGTTTGAACCCAATCAAACCGAGCGCATCGTCCGCTATTTAGAAGAGCAGCTGGCCCAATAATTAAGCCTGGGCTGTCGGTCCGCCAAAGTTCATTGGAAATCCCGGGGGCTCATCCTGCGTCTTAATCCGCCCGTTGACCGCCTCGTACTTTTCAATATTGTCCAGCATCGCCGAAACCAGTCTTTTCGCATGTTCCGGCGTCAAAATGATTCTTGATTTTACACGTGCTTTAGGCACACCGGGCATCACCCTGATAAAGTCCAGTACGAATTCTGTATTAGAATGTGTGATAATAGCAAGATTGGAGAATACCCCTTCCGCCATATCTTCTGAGAGCTCTATATCGATCTGATTGTTGTTCATTTGTTCTTCCATAATGAAACAAATCTAGTGCTTTAATTTGTAAAGGTGTAACGGAGATCAAACTTTATAGACATAAAAAAAGTCCCCCGACTATGCCAGGGGACTTGAAATATTATTTTGTAGCGACTATGCCTCTACGTCTTCTTCTTGTTTAGAAGCCAGTAACTTATCGTACTCTTCCTGAGAACCAACGATAATACGCTCGTACCCTCTTACTCCTGTACCAGAAGGAATCAGGTGACCAACGATTACATTCTCTTTCAATCCAAGCATATTGTCACGTTTACCAGCGATAGCTGCTTCGTTCAATACCTTAGTGGTTTCCTGGAAGGAAGCCGCTGAAATGAATGATTTGGTTCCCAATGATGCACGGGTAATACCTTGCAAAATTGAGCTTGCTGTCGCAGGTCTTGCGTCACGTACTTCAATTTGCTTCAGATCTTTACGTTTCAACTGAGAATTTTCATCTCTCAATTTACGCAAAGAAAGAATCTGACCAGGTTTTACTGTATTAGAATCACCAGCGTCCTCTACAATCTTTTTGTCATAGATGTCGTCATTTTCAATCATGAAATCCCAACGGTCTACAGAGTTGTTTTCTAAGAAAGTAGTATCTCCCGGATCTTCAATATGAACTTTCTGCATCATTTGGTGTACAATCACCTCAAAGTGCTTATCATTGATCTTCACACCCTGTAAACGGTAAACTTCCTGTATACCATTCACCAGGTATTCCTGTACTGCCGCAGGGCCTTTGATCGCCAAGATATCAGCAGGTGATATTGAACCGTCAGACAAAGGCATACCGGCTTTTACAAAGTCATTGTCCTGCACCAAAATGTGTTTAGACAATGGAACCAGGTATTTTTTAACCTCGCCATCTTTAGATTCAATCGTGATCTCGCGGTTACCACGCTTCACACCACCTAAAGTTACCACACCATCAATTTCTGTTACTACAGCAGGGTTAGATGGGTTACGTGCTTCAAACAATTCCGTTACACGTGGCAAACCACCCGTAATATCTCTTGTTTTTCCAGTAGCACGAGGAATCTTCACCAGGATCTGACCTGTTTTAACCTGATCTGCCTCATCAATCGCGATATGCGCACCTACAGGGATGTTGTATCCTCTGATCAGCTCGCCTTTTTTATCCACAATCCTGATGGACGGATTCTTGGTTTTATCACGCGTATCGATAATTACTTTTTCACGGTGACCGGTCTGCTCATCTGACTCTTCACGGAAGGTTACACCTTCTATGATCGCGTCAAACTCAATTTTACCTGCAAACTCAGATATGATGACCGCATTGTATGGATCCCATGAACAAATTCTGTCTCCTTTAGTAATCTTTGTACCTTCTTCAACATACAAGAATGAACCATAAGGAATGTTGTTCGTCATGATGATCTTACCTGTCTCAGGCTCAACAATTTTAAACTCTCCTGAACGGCCCAAAACGATTTGTTTTACGCCTTCCTCAGTGTCGTTCTCTACTGTACGGACATTTTCAAATTCAATAATACCATCAAATTTGGCAATGATCTGAGACTCCGCCGCAATGTTTGATGCGGTACCACCCACGTGGAACGTACGTAGTGTCAACTGTGTACCCGGCTCACCGATCGACTGCGCAGCAATTACACCAACAGCCTCCCCTTTTTGAACACGTTTACCTGTTGCAAGGTTACGTCCGTAGCACAATGCACAAACGCCCCTTTGATTTTCACACGTCAATACAGAACGGATCTCGATACCTTCCAATGGAGACTCTTCAATTGCTTTAGCAACATCTTCATTGACATCTTCACCTGCAGAAACCAACAGTTCACCGGTTAATGGATTGAATACATCATGGAGTGAAATACGACCTAAGATTCTGTCGTACAATGGCTCAACAATATCCTCATTGTCTTTCAGGGCAGTTGTAAACATACCCCTCAAAGTTCCGCAATCTTCAGAATTAACAATCATATCCTGCGCCACATCATGCAAACGACGGGTTAGGTAACCCGCATCGGCAGTTTTCAACGCCGTATCGGCCAAACCTTTACGCGCACCGTGAGTAGATATAAAGTATTCCAATACCGACAATCCTTCTTTAAAGTTGGACAAGATCGGGTTTTCAATAATCTCTCCTCCTGAACCGGATTTTTGTGGCTTAGCCATCAATCCCCTCATTCCGCAAAGCTGACGAATCTGCTCTTTAGAACCACGGGCACCCGAATCAAGCATCATATATACAGAGTTGAATCCTTGATTATCGCTGGACAACTGAGTCATTACAAACGACGTCAGACGGTTATTGATCCTTGTCCAGATATCAATGATCTGATTGTAACGCTCGTTGTTCGTGATGAATCCCATGTTATAGTTATTCCTCACCTCATCAACTTCTGCTGAAGCCTGATCAAGCAATACCTGTTTCTCAGCAGGAATATTAACATCCTGCAAGTTAAAGGACAATCCTCCCCTAAATGCCATCTGGAAACCTAATTCCTTAATATCATCCAGGAACTTAGCAGAACGTGCCATACCTGTGATCTTAACAACCTCACCGATGATATCTCTCAAAGATTTCTTAGTCAGCAATTCGTTGATATAACCCACTTCTTCCGGTACCATTTGATTAAATAGCACACGTCCTACAGTGGTGTCAATTAACTTGTTGACGATACTGCCATCTTCCTCTTTTACATTTGCTTTCACCTTAATAAAAGCATGCAGGTCGATGCGTTTTTCATTATAAGCGATGATCACCTCTTCTGCAGAATAAAAAACAGAATCCTGTCCTTTAACTACCCTGGTCTCATCAGTTCTGCGGCCTTTAGTAATATAATAAAGACCCAAAACCATATCCTGAGAAGGTACAGTAATCGGCGTACCGTTCGCAGGGTTCAAAATATTATGTGCAGCAAGCATTAAAACCTGTGCTTCAAGGATCGCAGCATGGCCTAAAGGCAAATGCACCGCCATCTGGTCACCGTCAAAATCCGCGTTAAAAGCAGTACACACCAATGGATGCAGTTGGATCGCCTTTCCTTCAACCAGTTTTGGCTGGAAAGACTGGATACCTAACCTGTGCAACGTAGGTGCACGGTTTAGCAATACAGGGTGTCCTTTCAATACGTTTTCCAAGATATCCCATACCAATGGATCTTTACGGTCAACGATCTTTTTAGCAGACTTCACTGTTTTAACCACCCCACGTTCGATCATCTTACGGATGATAAACGGTTTGTAAAGCTCCGCAGCCATATCTTTAGGCAAACCACACTCATGAAGTTTAAGGTTTGGCCCAACGACGATTACCGAACGTGCCGAATAATCCACACGTTTACCCAATAAGTTTTGACGGAAACGTCCCTGCTTACCTTTCAAAATATCTGAAAGTGATTTCAAGGCACGGTTACCTTCAGTTTTTACGGCATTTACTTTACGTGAGTTGTCAAATAAAGAATCTACCGCTTCCTGAAGCATACGCTTTTCGTTACGCAAAATTACTTCCGGCGCTTTGATCTCGATCAAACGCTTCAAACGGTTGTTCCTGATAATTACACGACGGTAAAGATCATTCAAATCTGAAGTCGCAAAACGGCCACCTTCCAAAGGCACCAACGGGCGCAGCTCTGGCGGGATAACCGGAACGATCTTAATGATCATCCACTCCGGATTATTCTCAATACGTGTTTTAGCACCACGGAAAGCTTCCACAACCTGAAGACGCTTTAACGCCTCATTCTTACGTTGCTGAGAAGTTTCATTAGCCGCCTGGTGACGTAAATTATAAGATAAAGTATCTAAATCGATACGCTTCAACAAATCTTCTAATGCTTCAGCACCCATTTTGGCGATGAATTTATTAGGGTCTTTATCGTCAAGATACTGGTTTTCCTTAGGCAACTTATCCAGAATATCTAAGTACTCTTCTTCAGTCAGGAAGTCCATATATTGGATACCTTCATCAGACATGAATCCTGGTTGTATTACAACGTAACGCTCGTAATAAATGATCAGGTCCAGTCTCTTGGTAGGCAATCCCAACAAATATCCGATTTTGTTCGGAAGTGAACGGAAATACCAGATATGCGCCACAGGAACCACCAAATTGATGTGTCCCATACGCTCTCTGCGTACTTTCTTCTCAGTTACTTCCACACCGCAACGGTCACAAACAATACCTTTATAACGGATACGCTTGTACTTACCGCAATGACATTCGTAATCTTTTACCGGACCGAAAATACGCTCGCAAAACAAACCATCACGCTCCGGTTTGTAGGTACGATAATTAATCGTCTCAGGTTTCAAAACCTCGCCACTAGAACGCTCCAGAATAGCTTCAGGCGACGCCAGGCTAATGGTGATCGAGGTAAAATTGCTTTTTAATTTATTATCCTTTTTGTAAGACATAGCTCTTTTGTTTTAGTAGCCAGTAGTTTGGCATTTAGTAGTTAGTATTTAGTATTTAGATCAGTCAACCGACCAGTCCAAATACTAAATACTAAGTACTAAATACTTAGTACCAGTTACTTAGTCTAACGTAATATCTAAACCTAATCCGCGCAACTCATGTACCAATACATTGAATGATTCAGGTACACCCGGTGTAGGAAGATTCTCTCCCTTCACAATGGCTTCATAAGTCTTAGCCCTACCGATTACATCATCTGATTTCACAGTCAATATCTCCTGTAGGATATTTGCAGCACCAAATGCCTCCAATGCCCAAACCTCCATCTCACCAAAACGCTGACCACCAAACTGGGCTTTACCACCCAACGGCTGTTGCGTAATCAATGAGTACGGTCCGATAGAACGGGCGTGCATCTTGTCATCAACCATGTGACCGAGTTTCAACATATAGATGATCCCTACAGTCGTTGGCTGATCAAACCTGTCTCCAGTCAAACCATTGTTTAAATAGGTTCTTCCTGAAGCCGGCAAGCCTGCTTTGGCGATCCAGTCTTCCACTTCATAATGTTTAGCACCATCAAAGATCGGGGTCGCAAATTTGACACCCAGCTCTTTACCGGCCCAAGCCAATACAGTTTCATAGATCTGTCCAAGGTTCATACGCGAAGGTACACCCAGCGGGTTCAGCACAATATCAACTGGTGTTCCGTCATCAAGGAAAGGCATATCTTCATCACGTACAATACGCGCAACAATACCTTTATTTCCGTGACGTCCAGCCATCTTATCACCCACTTTCAGCTTACGCTTCTTAGCTACATAAACTTTAGCCATTTGTACAATACCTGATGGCAACTCGTCACCCACACTGATGGCGAATTTATCACGCTTGTAAGCGCCCAGCTCTTCGTTCACACGAATACCGTAGTTATGTATCAAAAGTTTGATCTGATCGTTTTTATCGTCATCAGTCGTCCATTTGTATGGATTGATGTGCGCATATTCCAGCTCAGCCAAACTCTTTTGAGTGAACTTAGCACCCTTAGGGAACAGCAATTCCTTATAAACGTTATAAATCCCTTGAGATGTTTTACCGTTTACAATCTGGAACAACTTATCCACCAATTCGTTTTTAAGGTTCTCCGTCGCGATATTATATCTCTTGTCCAGTTTCTCTATCGCAGATTTCTCTTCCGCTTTAGTAGTTTTCTTAGCTCTTGAGAATAATTTGGTATCGATAACCACACCTTTAATAGATGGAGGTGTTTTCAGGGATGCATCTTTCACGTCACCCGCTTTGTCTCCAAATATCGCACGCAATAACTTCTCTTCCGGCGAAGGGTCAGACTCACCTTTAGGGGTAATCTTACCGATCAGGATATCACCTTCTTTTACTTCTGCACCCACACGGATAATACCGTTTTCGTCCAGATCTTTAGTCGCTTCCTCAGAAACGTTAGGGATATCCGCAGTCAGTTCCTCTTCACCACGTTTCGTATCACGTACTTCCAATTCAAACTCTTCGATATGCAATGAGGTAAAGATATCCTCTCTAACAATACGCTCGCTAATCACGATCGCATCTTCAAAGTTGTATCCCTGCCAAGGCATGAAAGCAACTTTTAGGTTTCTTCCCAATGCCAATTCGCCATCTTCAGTTGCATAACCTTCACAAAGTACCTGTCCTTTTACTACTTTCTGACCTTTCTTAACAATCGGTTTCAAGTTGATACAAGTATTCTGGTTGGTTTTCTTGAATTTAATCAGTTTATATGTTTTGCTATCACCCTCGAAAGAAACCAGGCGGTCGCCATCGTTTCTTACATATTTAATAGTGATCTCATTCGCATCCACATACTCTACAACACCATCACCTTCAGCATTGATCAGTGTTCTTGAGTCGCGGGCTACGCGGCCTTCCAAACCTGTACCAACAATCGGTGCTTCAGGACGCAACAAAGGTACGGCCTGACGTTGCATGTTTGATCCCATCAACGCCCTGTTCGCATCATCATGCTCCAGGAATGGAATCAATGAAGCTGCGATAGAAGTGATCTGGTTAGGGGCGATATCCATCAAGTCTAATTTCTCAGGCTCGATAATCGGGAAGTCACCCTCATAACGTGCTTTCACACGTGGTGTACTGAAATTACCTTTATCATCGTACTCCGCATTGGCCTGGGCAATGGTTTTACCATCCTCATCCTCAGCTGATAAATAGATAACAGGTTCGTCCATAGCCACAATACCATTGTCTACCTTCTTATACGGCGTTTCAATGAAACCTAAGTTGTTGATCTTTGCGTGTACACACAAAGAAGAAATCAAACCAATGTTAGGTCCCTCTGGTGTTTCAATGGTACATAAACGACCATAGTGGGTATAATGCACATCACGCACCTCGAAACCGGCACGTTCACGTGAAAGACCACCTGGGCCTAAGGCTGACAAACGACGCTTGTGCGTAATCTCTGCCAAAGGGTTAGTCTGGTCCATGAACTGCGACAGCTGGTTGGTACCAAAGAACGAATTGATCACCGACGATAAAGTACGGGCATTGATCAAATCAGTTGGAGTAAATACCTCGTTGTCACGGATATTCATACGCTCACGAATGGTACGCGCCATACGGGCCAAACCAACACCAAACTGAGCGTACAATTGCTCACCTACTGTACGGACACGACGGTTCGACAAGTGATCAATATCATCCACCTCTTCTTTAGAGTTGATCAGCTTGATCAGGTATTTCACAATCGCAATGATATCTGCTTTCGTCAAAACCTTCACATGATCAGGCGTATCCATTTTCAACTTACGGTTGATGCGGTATCTACCCACATCACCCAGATCATAACGCTTGTCTGAAAAGAACAAACGCTCGATGATACCTCTTGCAGTTTCCTCATCAGGTGGTTCTGCATTACGCAAAGCACGATAGATGTTCTCAACAGCCTCTTTTTCAGAGTTTGAAGTATCTTTCTGTAAAGTATTATATATAATAGTATAATCAGCCTGGCTTGCACCGTCATCTTTAGACAAGATGATCGTTTTAACGCCAGCATCAATGATCATATCTATGTGGTCATCTTCTAAAACAGTATCCCTGTCTAAGATCACTTCATTACGATCTATAGAAACTACCTCACCAGTATCTTCATCCACAAAATCCTCCACCCATTTTCTCAATACTCTGGCTGCCAGTTTACGACCGATATATTTCTTCAATCCGGATTTGCTCACCTTCACCTCATCGGCAAGATCAAACAATTCCAGGATGTCTTTATCAGAATCGTAACCGATCGCACGCAATAACGTAGTTACCGGGAATTTTTTCTTACGGTCGATATATGCATACATGACGTTATTCACATCAGTCGCAAACTCGATCCATGAACCTTTAAATGGAATTACACGGGCAGAATAAAGTTTGGTTCCATTCGTGTGACGGCTTTGGCCGAAGAACACGCCTGGCGACCTGTGCAATTGTGAAACAATTACACGCTCCGCTCCGTTAATCACAAAGGTACCTTTAGGAGTCATATAAGGTATGGTTCCTAAATACACATCCTGAATGATGGTTTCAAAATCTTCATGTTCTGCATCGTTACAGGAAAGCTTAAGCTTTGCCTTCAATGGAACACTATAAGTTAACCCCCTGTCGATACACTCAGGTATATCATAACGCGGCGGGTCAATAAAATAATCAAGGAATTCCAGAACAAAAATGTTTCTTGAATCCGTGATTGGAAAGTTCTCAGCAAACACTTTAAACAAACCTTCTGTATGACGGTTATCTGAAGTAGTTTCGATCTGAAAAAACTCTCTGAATGATTGCAACTGCACATCTAGAAAATCAGGGTAATCTATGATATGCTTACTACGTGCAAAATTTACTCTTTGGTCGACTTTATTTGCCAATGGACTAAAGTTAATTTACTTTAAGAATAAACTATTTGTTTGGTTAGCCGTTAAACGATTTCACCAACCAAACAAGATGAAATGTTTATAAACAGGTATAGACTCCGACTTTAGAGTCGGAGTCTATGGTTAATTTGTATTAAAATTAAGGGATTACTTAATTTCAACTACAGCTCCAGCTTCTTCTAGTTGCTTTTTCAAAGCTTCAGCTTCGTCTTTAGCAACACCAGCTTTCAATTCTTTTGGTGCACCGTCAACTAAGTCTTTAGCTTCTTTCAAACCTAAACCAGTAAGGTCTTTCACCAATTTAACTACTGCTAGTTTTTGACCACCAGCTTCTTTCAAAATTACATCAAAAGTAGTTTTTTCTTCTGCTGCTGGAGCTGCATCACCTGCAGGACCTGCAACAGCAACTGCCGCTGCAGCTGGTTCGATACCATACTCGTCTTTTAAGATTTGAGCCAATTCGTTAACTTCTTTTACTGTCAAGTTTACCAATTGCTCAGCAAACGCTTTTAAATCTGCCATTTTATAGATTTTTAAAAATTTACGTTATAATAATTATTTTATCTCGAACTTTTAAGGTGTTCCTTAACCTTCTCTCTCTTGAAGAGTTTTAACAATTCCTGCAATTTTGCCACCGCTTGATTTCAAAGCAGAGATCACATTCTTAGCTGGCGACTGTAGTAAGCCAATGATATCTCCAATAAGCTCTTCTCTTGATTTCAAGCTTACTAAAGTATCCAGTTGGTTGTCACCAATAAATACTGTAGAATCGATATAAGCTGCTTTTAAAACAGGCTTGTCAGATCCTTTTCTCAACGCTTTGATCAGCTTAGCCGGACCATTGCCTACTGTTGAGAATAATAATGCCGACTGACCTTTAAGGGCAACAAAGATTTCTGATGCATCGCCTTCCAATCCTTCGATCGCTTTTCTGATCAAAGTATTTTTAGCCACCTGCATCTCAATTCCGCTTTCAAAACATTTGCGACGGATACTGTTTACTTTCTCAACAGATAAGCTTGATGTGTCGGCAATATAAAAATTACCGAATTCCTGCATCTTCACTTGAAGAGCTGAAACTACTTCGTTTTTTTCTTCTCTGTTCATAATTAGATCCCCGCTACTGATTTAGTTTCAATTGCAATTCCAGGACTCATTGTTGAAGAAACATGAATGCTCTTAAAATAAGTTCCTTTTGCAGCAGATGGTTTTAGCTTAGAAATTACCTGAAGTACTTCCAATGCATTTTCATATATTTTTTCTGCCGGGAATGATACTTTCCCTACCGAAGCATGGATGATACCTGTTTTGTCAACTTTAAAATCAATCTTACCGCCTTTTACATCAGTAACCGCTTTACCAACTTCGTTGGTTACAGTTCCAGACTTAGGGTTTGGCATCAGGTTCCGTGGACCTAAAACGCGGCCCAGTTTACCTACTTTTGCCATACAAGCAGGAGTAGTGATAATAATGTCGACATCAGTCCATCCACCTTCAATCTTAGCTACATACTCATCTAGACCCACGAAATCTGCTCCCGCAGCTTTAGCCTCTTCCTCCTTATCAGGAGTACAAAGTACCAAAACACGTACAGTTTTACCTGTACCGTGAGGTAAAGTAGCGATACCACGCACCATTTGATTGGCTTTACGCGGATCAACACCTAAACTTACATCGATATCAACCGATGCATCAAATTTAGTCGTTGTGATCTCCTTTACCAAAGCAGCCGCATCCTGTAAAGAATACGTCTTTCCGGCTTCTAGTTTAGCATGTGCCTTTTTTTGATTTTTTGTTAATTTAGCCACTGTTGTAAACTGTTTTTTGTTAATTAATTTGTCCAGGGTGCGTCACCACTAACGGTGATTCCCATACTGCGTGCTGTACCGGCTACCATACTCATTGCCGATTCGATAGTGAAAGCATTTAAATCAGTCATCTTATCTTCAGCAATTGCTTTAACCTGATCCCAAGTCACCGAACCAACTTTCTTACGGTTGGGCTCAGCAGAACCACTCTGCAATTTAGTAGCATCCTTTAACTGGATAGCAACCGGAGGGGTTTTGATGATAAATTCGAAAGACTTGTCAGCATAAACAGTAATTACAACTGGTAACACTTTACCGGGCTTGTCTTGGGTACGAGCATTGAACTGCTTGCAAAACTCCATGATATTAACACCTTTAGCACCCAATGCAGGTCCTACCGGTGGTGATGGATTAGCAGCTCCGCCCTTAACCTGTAATTTAACAAGTGCACTGACTTCTTTTGCCATTTTCTCTTTTGTTAATTGTAATACTCAATGTTAAATATTGGAAGCATGTAACATTTAAGATCTTTATATTTGTATTTAGTAGTTAGTATTTAGATAAACGATGTGCCCAGTCTAAATACTAACTACTAACTACTAATTACTCCTTTTCAACTTGCATATAGTTAAGCTCCAGTGGCGTCTTCCTGCCAAAGATCTTAACCATAACTTTTAATTTCTTCTTCTCCTCGTTGACTTCTTCGATCACACCGGTAAATCCGTTGAACGGTCCGTCCATCACTTTCACATTTTCTCCAACAAAGAAAGAAACATTCATCATTTCTCCCTGCTGGCTCATCTCATCTACCTTACCCAAAATACGGTTGACCTCTGCCTGACGCATAGGAACCGGAGTACCATCTTTACCACCCAAAAATCCGATAACACTGTTCACATTCTTAATGATGTGTTCCAGCTCACCGTCCAATACCGCCTCTATTAAAACATAACCAGGGTAAAAGTTACGCTCTTTAGCGATTTTTTTACCATCTTTCATCTGGTAATATTTCTCCATCGGGATCAATACCTGAGGAACTAAATGAGAAATACCTAAACGACTTATCTCAGAATCGATATACTGCTTTACCTTTTTCTCTTTCCCGCTAACTGCCCTTACTACATACCATTTCAACTGACCGTCCATCGAGCTCTATTAATTTGAAAGTGATTTATAAAAAGTATCTAAAACAAAAACAGACCCTTTGTCCATCGCAAATACAACAAATGCTATGATCACTGAAGCTACCAAAACCAATACTGCAGAATTTTGCAATTCACCCCAGGTAGGCCAGGTGACCTTTTGGGTCATCTCTTCATACGATTCTTTAATAAATTCAACTACTTTAGCCATATTCTATTTTTTGCACGGGCACAAGGATTCGAACCCTGATCAAAGGTTTTGGAGACCTCTATTCTACCATTGAACTATGCCCGTGTTTTTAGCAGTTAGTATAAATTACTTAGTACCCAGACTTTGGTTAACTAATCGACCTCGTCCGGGTACTAAGTAATTATAGTATCTACATACTAAGTACCAGGTACTTAATACTATTTTAAAATTTCAGTTACCTGTCCGGCACCTACTGTTCTACCACCCTCACGGATAGCGAAACGCAGACCTTTTTCCATTGCGATAGCGTTGATCAATTTAACAGTGATCGTTACGTTATCACCTGGCATTACCATTTCAGTTCCTTCAGCCAGTGAAATCTCACCAGTTACGTCTGTGGTACGGAAATAGAATTGAGGACGGTATTTGTTAAAGAATGGAGTGTGACGTCCACCTTCTGCTTTTGACAATACATAGATCTCAGCTTTGAAATCAGTGTGAGGCGTAACAGAACCTGGTTTACAGATTACCATACCACGACGGATATCAGTTTTCTCAATACCACGTAACAATAGACCTACGTTATCTCCAGCTTCACCATAGTCAAGGATTTTACGGAACATCTCAACACCTGTAACAGTTGATTTAAGATTTTCAGCACCCATACCCAGGATCTCAACAGGATCTCCAGAGTTGATTACACCACGCTCGATACGACCAGTTGCAACAGTACCACGACCAGTGATCGAGAATACGTCCTCAACAGGCATCAAGAAAGGAAGCTCAGTCAAACGTGGAGGGATTGGAATGTAGCTATCAACAGCTGCCATCAATTCCATGATTTTCTCCACCCATTTTGCATCTCCGTTCAAGCCACCAAGAGCTGAACCTTGAATTACAGGGATGTCATCACCAGGGAATTCATAGAATGATAACAATTCACGGATTTCCATTTCAACAAGCTCTAACAACTCAGGATCATCAACCATATCCACTTTGTTCATGAATACAACCAATGAAGGTACACCTACCTGACGAGCCAATAGAATGTGCTCGCGAGTTTGTGGCATCGGACCATCTGTAGCCGCTACAACGATAATCGCACCATCCATTTGTGCAGCACCTGTAACCATGTTTTTCACATAATCCGCGTGACCTGGACAGTCAACGTGAGCATAGTGACGGTTAGCAGTTGAATACTCAACGTGTGCAGTATTAATCGTGATACCTCTTTCTTTTTCCTCTGGAGCAGAGTCAATAGAATCAAATGAACGCGCCTCAGATAAACCAGCATCAGATAACACTTTAGTGATAGCTGCTGTTAAGGTTGTTTTACCGTGGTCA
>Ga0160464_100301_pt1 | contig 43384 bp, 40 predicted proteins | sample HID1971I_E11MG_FD_108275 | JGI IMG/M metagenome (GOLD analysis project Ga0160464, IMG submission 108275) | Enriched millipede-associated microbial communities from UW Madison campus, WI, USA - HID1971I_E11 MG | ecosystem: Host-associated > Arthropoda: Insects > Digestive system > Unclassified ... | reverse complement strand
ATCATTGATGGGGCTGTCGTCATGGTAGAAGGAATTTTTGTGGCACTCGACCACAAAGCAAAGAAAATAGGTATGCTGAAATTCAACCGTTTGAGCAAACTGGGCATCATCAAAAAGGCCTGTCTGGAAAATGGGAAAGGCATTTTCTTTGCCAAGCTGATCATCATCACCGGTTTGCTGCCCATCTTTACATTTGAAAAAGTGGAAGGAAAGATGTTTTCTGCCCTGGCCTGGACACTCAGCTTCGCGCTCCTCGGCGCACTCATACTCACCTTCACCCTTGTACCGGCCCTGGCGAGTATATTGCTAAAAAAAGATGTACGTGAAAAGCACAACATCTTCCTGGAGTTCATTACCAAACATGTACTTCGTTTTTACGAACGCTGCTTTAAATTTAGGAAAATGGCATTCAGCTTATCTATGGTCATCCTGGTCCTGGGCTTGTTTAGTTTTAAATTCCTCGGCACTGAGTTTCTGCCTACACTGGATGAAGGATCAATTTATGTGAGGGCTACGGGCCCTTTGAGCATTTCGCTGGACGAAACACGGAAACTCTCCAACGAGATGCGGAAGATCTTCCTGAGTTTTAAAGAGGTGAAGCAGGTGATGTCACAAACCGGAAGACCAAATGATGGCACCGATGCCACCGGCTTCTACAATATGGAGTTTCATGTAGACATCTACCCCCGGAAAGAATGGAAACGAAAGCAAAGCAAAGAACAGCTGATCGAACGCATGCAGGATAAACTAAAGAGTTTTCCGGGTATCAGTCTGAATTTTTCACAGCCCATCTCTGACAATGTGGAGGAAGCTGTATCGGGAGTGAAAGGCTCGATAGTCGTTAAATTATTTGGCAATGATTTCAGCTTCATGGAGCAGGAAGAAGAAAAGATAGAAAAAATCTTAAAGACGGTAGAGGGCATAGAAGATCTGGGCATCCTGCGAAACCTGGGGCAGCCCGAGTTGCAGATCAATCTGGATCAGAAAAAAATGGCCTTGTACGGCGTGAGCACGGCCGATGCCAACGCGGTCATCGAAATGGCCATTGGCGGTAAGGCGGCAACGGAAATTTACGAAGGCGAGCGGAAGTTTGATCTGATCATCCGCTATCCCGAAGACTTCAGAAAAGACGAAGCCTCCATTGCCGCACTCCGCATTCCTACAATTTCCGGAGCCAAAGTGCCGCTCGGTGAAATTTCCACCATCCGCAAGATCACCGGACCAAGTATGATCTACCGCGACAAACACCAGCGCTATGGCGCGATTAAATTTTCCATCCGTGGAAGGGATATGGGCAGTGTGATCGCTGAGGCACAGGCCAAAGTGAACGCTGAAATAAAACTGCCTAAAGAGTATAAACTGGAATGGGCTGGCGATTTTGAAAACCAGCAAAGGGCGACAAGTCAATTGTCCAAAGCCGTGCCGATCAGTTTGCTGCTGATCTTTTTCATCCTGTTTATCCTATTTGGCAACATCAAGGACTCTTTGCTCGTGCTGAACAATGTGCCTTTCGCCATGATCGGCGGGATACTGGCTTTGCTGTTCACCGGAATAAATTTCAATATCTCAGCGGGCATTGGCTTTATTGCCCTCTTCGGCATCTGCGTTCAGAATGGGGTGATCCTGATCACGCGGTTTAAAAGCAATATCGCAGAGCTGAAACACCGTCCCGACTGGACTTTCTCCGATGCATTAAAAGATGGTGTAGCCAGCCGTATGCGGCCGGTGATTATGACCGCCATGATGGCGGCGATTGGCTTGTTGCCTGCGGCTTTGTCGACTGGTATCGGTTCAGAGGCATCAAAACCGCTGGCGGTCGTAGTGATCGGTGGTCTGATCACCAATACAGTGTTTAATTTATTTATATATCCGATCGTGTTCTACTGGGCTTACCATAAAAAGGTTAGGCATCTGCAGGAAGTCATCGTGGCCTAAGATTTTTCCAATTTAGATTGCGGCTTAGTATTGGCCGGTAGCGAGCATCACCAGCGTGCACGCCGCTACCGGTTCTATGCCGTTTTCTTCCAGCAGTTCCTCCAGTTCAGCATTTTCCGTACCCGGATTGAAAATTACGCGTTTGGGATCTGTCTTCAGGATATAATCGTAATAATCGGCCTGGATTTCCGGTCTGATGTATAAGGTGATCGTGTGCACATCCTCATGGATCTCTCCAGGTTTTTCTATTTCCACACCAGCGACCTCCCCTTTTTTAATGCCTACATTAATAATGGGATGGCCTTTTGCTTTCAGCATTTGTGCCGCTTTATATGCGTATCTGGTCGGGTTGGTATTGGCCCCGATAATCAATGTCTGTTTCATATCTATACAACAGTTGCTGTTTTAAAAAGTTTGTTGGCACAATTGATGCCGTCGACCGCAGCCGAAACGATACCGCCTGCATAACCTGCACCTTCCGCACAGGGATACAATCCTTTTACTTCCGGATGCTCAAAACTTTCTTTATCTCTCGGGATCCTTACGGGCGAGGAAGTGCGGCTCTCTACACCGACCAGGATGGCTTCATTGGTATAATATCCTTTCATCTTCCGGCCAAATTCAGGCAGGGCATTTTTAAGGCTATGGTACACAAAATCAGGCAGCACATCACGGAGCATCGTGCTTTTGGTACCCGGCAGGTAAGAATTGACTGGCAGGTCTGTCGACAAACGCTCTTCTACAAAATCCTTCATTCGCTGCGCGGGCGCTACGAGATCGCCCCCGCCCAGCTCAAAGGCCTTGCGCTCCACCGACTCCTGGAAATACATCATTTTTAAAGGATGGTCCCCGGGAACGTCCTCCAGCGTGACCTGCACTACGGTACCTGAATTGGCATAAGGGTTGTTTCTTTTGGAGGGCGACCAGCCATTGACTACGATTTCATTTTCTCCGGTAGAGCAGGGAGCGATGATGCCGCCCGGGCACATGCAGAATGAAAATACGCCCCGGTCGCCGACCTGCTCCACCAGGCTGTAGTAAGCCGGCGGAAGAAACTCACTCCTGATGTCGCAATGATATTGTGTGGCATCAATGATGGCTTGCGGATGTTCGATCCGCACACCCAAGGCAAAAGGCTTGGGTTCGACAGAAATGCCTTTATCAAACAACAACTGATAGATATCCCGTGCCGAATGTCCGGTCGCCAGTATGACCGCATCTGCGGAATATTTTTCATCAGCGTTAACGACTACTCCTTTAATGGCACCCGCCTCAATAACTAGGTCAGTTACTTTTTTGTCAAAAAGCACCTCTCCCCCAGCCTGGACAATTGCTTCCCGGATGGACGTAATGATCTGCGGCAACTTATTGGTCCCGATATGCGGCCGTGCGTCAATCAGAATATCTGCTGTAGCGCCATGCTGCACAAATAGCTGCAGGACTTTGTTGATGTCACCGCGTTTATTGGAACGGGTATATAATTTGCCATCTGAATACGTTCCTGCCCCACCTTCCCCATAGCAGTAATTGGATTCTGTGTTCACCAGTCCCTGTTTATTGATTGCCGCCAGGTCCCTTCTTCTTTGCTTCACGTCTTTCCCACGCTCCAGGACAATGGGCTTAAACCCATTTTCGAGGCATTGCAGGGCAGCAAACAAACCCGCGGGGCCCGCCCCTACGATCAGCACCGGCTTTGCACCGGACACATTGGGATATTCCTGCTGAAAATTGTCCTCCGCAGCCTTTTCATCTATATACACGCGTACCTGCATGCGGTACACCACCCGGCGGGAGCGTGCATCGATAGAACGTTTAAGAATTTTATAGTCTTTGATCCGTGAAGAGTCTATATTCAATTTAGAGGAAAGGGCTTTTCTCAATATGGACTCCTGATCCAGATCTTCTGGGAGAACGGTGATTTCTATATCTTTTTGCATAAAATTGTCAGGTTTTTATCCCGAATGCTGCAAAGATAAGGAAACACAATTATTATAAAAGATTGTTTGTACCTTTAAGAGCAATGAATCCCAATCGTATGGAACCTATGACCACCCTATCTGAAATCATCAATAAGCTCCGCACAGAGGGCTACATTACCGATTTCAATCTGAAAGAAAATTGCCTGGAATGTGCCAGTAGTCAAATCAGGGTTCATCCTGAAGATTTCAGGATCGACCGCCATTTTCGTTTTGAAGGAAATTCTGACCCTGAGGATGAAGCCATTGTCTACGCCATCTCTTCTGACAAATATCAATTGAAAGGGGTATTGGTCAATGGATACGGCATCAGCAGTGACCCCCTCACCGATGAAATGGTCAGCGCATTACAGCCTAAATAACAAATCATACATATTTTATTACCCAAAAAGATCAAAAATGAAAAGAACCGCGAATGCCCATTGGAATGGCACTTTAAAAGAAGGTAAAGGAGAAATTACAACACAAAGTAAAACACTGGACAATACCCAGTATTCATTTGGGGCCCGTTTTGCAGAAGGTACCGGTACCAATCCGGAAGAGCTGATCGCAGCAGCACATTCAGGATGCTTTACAATGGCGCTTTCTGCCGCACTTACTGATGCAGGACACACACCTGGTGATCTGAGCACGAAGGCAACTGTGGAGTTGGACATGAGCGCATTAAAAATATCCGGCATCAGCCTGGAACTGACTGCAGCTGCTATAGACGGCCTGTCAGAAGAAGATTTTAATAAGATCGCGGAAGACGCCAAAGAAAACTGCCCGATCTCCAAAGTACTGACCGGTGCGCCGATCAGCCTGACGGTTACTTACCAGTAAGCAAAATCCCAACTATGGAGCCGTTATTCAATAGCGGCTCCTTATTATTTTATCATCAGATCCCTTCGGGATCCTGAACGAAGACCTCCAAATTTTAAATGAGAAATCCTGTACTATGCATGCTTACAGCCATCGCTTTTTTATCCTGCGGTGTCAAAAAAGCAAAGAACGACCATGCCGCATCCGATAACAAAGTTGAACTGGTAAACCCGGCGCTGCCCGGGGATAATCCTGACCCATCTATTATACGGGTCGGAAAAACATACTATGCCACTTCCACAACCAATGAATGGGCGCCCTATTTTACGATCTACAAATCCACCAATCTCAAAGATTGGAAATTGGTCAACCATGTGTTTCCCGAAGGGTTTAAAGACATGAAAGACCAATGGGGCGAAAATAATTTCTGGGCTTCAGAACTCGCTTATGATGCCGAACAAAACCGAATCTACGCCTATTATACAGCCCACAACAGGAAAGTAAAAGGAAATCCTGGTTTGCAATGCGGGGTGGCCTGGATTGATGCCGATAAGATCGAAACCGGAAAGTTTACCGACAACGGTCCTGTGATCATTGAAGACGACTGCGGGGCGATAGATGCCTTCGAGTTTCAGGACAAAGGCAAGATCTACGCATTCTGGAAAAATGACGGCAATGGCTGCGGCAAAGAGAGCTGGATCTGGGTGCAGGAAATCAATAAAAGCCGGACGCAACTTCTGGGACAGAAAAGAAAGGTGTATACCAATAGCCAGCCCTGGGAAAATGCACTCGTAGAAGGTGCCTGCTTTTTCAGAATGGGAGAATATGTATACAGTCTGTATGCCGTAGGCGGCTGCTGCGATGCGCGCTGCGACTATAAAACAGGCATCGCCCGCACAAAAGATATTGCCGGCGGCGTTTGGGAAAAATACGAAAAAAACCCGATTATGGTCGGCAATGACAAATGGCGCTGTCCGGGACATGGCACTGTTGTAGAAACTGCCGACGGAAGATTTTTGATGATGTACCACGCATTCAACAAAAATTATGATGTCTTTGTAGGAAGAGAAGGGATCATAGAAGAACTGAAATTGGCGGAAGATGGCTGGCCTGTCCTGCACAATGCTACAACGGCAAACCGACCGGTAGGCGATCTGGACTACACAGACAATTTTGTAAAAGACGATAAACTCAACCTGGTCTGGCAATGGCCTTCCAAACTCGAGAAGCCGGCGATGTCTTTTAATAAAGGACTAAACCTTCAGGCATCTGAGCACAACCACACGCTGGGAACTTTTCTGGGACAATTCATTAAAACCGTTAATTTCAGCACCAGGACCACTGTACAGGTCACCTCTGCCCATGCTGGCATTACTTTTGGAGGTGCCATCTATAAAAGCAAATGGCCCGGAGAACTGGGAGGGATTGGCATTTCGGCATCCGAAAAAGGGATCAGGGTGTTTCAGACCTATGAGGGAAAATACGAAATTCTGAAACAGTCTGATGAAAGCATAAGTGGTGAAGCGGAGCTGAAACTGGACGTATCAGAAGGTGGTAAACAACTCAGCTTTTACTATAAAAAACAAGGACAGGATTGGATTAAATTTCACACCCAAGCCTTTGATGCTGCGAAATACGTACCCTGGGGAATGGGCTACAGGATTGGCATTACAGCCAAAGGAGAAGCAACCTCAAAAGGGATCTTCAAAAATTTTGAATTGAAAAATAATTGATATGGCGAACGCATTTTATAAAGAGGAAAAGAGCTTTTTAGAGGGGCCGAGAGCAAGATGGCGGGAGATGAAGTATGTATTTGGTGTCATTGCACAATTTGTCAAAGGTTTCCGCACCCTTCATTTTGTGGGCCCTTGCATTACTGTTTTCGGCTCAGCCCGCTTTAAGGAAGATCATCCATATTATGAACTGGCCAGAAAAACATCCTCAGAGCTTGCGAAGCTGGGTTATGCCATCATGACGGGCGGAGGCCCTGGCATCATGGAAGCCGCAAACCGCGGAGCCAAAGATGTCGGCGGACTGTCTATAGGTTGCAACATTGTACTCCCGCATGAGCAATATGCCAATCCTTACCTCGATTATAGCGTAAACATGGAGTATTTCTTTGTCCGCAAAGAATTGCTCCGTAAATATTCATTTGCCTTTATCATTATGCCGGGCGGTTTTGGTACACTCGATGAATTTTTTGAGACCGTCACATTGATACAGACCAAGAAGACAGAGAGCTTTCCCGTTGTGGTCATGGGCATAGAATTTCACAAAGATATTATCGGGCATATTGAAATTATGGCCCAGGAAAGGACCATCAGTGAAGAAGACATGCACCTGATCCTATTCACGGATTCTGTTGAGGAAGCAGTAGAACACATCAATAAATATGCGATTGATCAGGCCCACATCAAGCTACAACCTAGCCGCAAACCAATGTGGTTACTGGGTGAAGAAAAACTAAAGGCATCCTGATCATCCTATCTTTATGTCAAAAAGTCTAACAATACTCAGAGAGATCACATAACATCGGCAACTATGTACATCTTGTCAGGTTTTTCGCAACTTATGTAACAAGGAACGAATATTGCATTCTAATTTGTAAATTAACAACTTGAACAGGAAGCCCTGGATAGATGGAGTTTCACTAATTAAAAAAACAAATTATAAACAGATGAAAAAAATAGTATTGTCAATAGCAGGAGTATTGGTTTTAATGGTCGCACTAAGCGGATGCGGGTACAACACTTTGGTTGGCCTTGACGAAGATGTCAAAGCAAAATGGAGCCAGGTGGAAGCACAATATCAACGTCGTTCAGATCTGATCCCCAATTTAGTCAGTACGGTAAAAGGGGCAGCTAATTTTGAGCAAACTACGCTGACTAATGTTATTGAGGCGCGCTCTAAGGCCAGTCAGATTAAAATTGATCCGGCTCAACTTACACCTGAAAACATTGAAAAATATCAGGCTGCACAAGGGCAGGTCGGACAGGCGCTAAGCCGTTTGATGGTATTGACGGAGAACTATCCTCAGCTGAAAGCGACACAACAGTTCAGCGATCTGTCTGCTCAACTGGAAGGTACAGAGAACAGGATCACTGTAGCGCGTAAAGATTTTAATGAGTCGGTACAGGTTTTTAATACCAAAGTGAGGTCTTTCCCTAATAACCTCACCGCAGGAATGTTCGGATTCTCGCCAAAATCTGGCTTTAAAGCAGATGCAGGTGCTCAAAATGCACCGAAAGTAGAATTTTAATTATTATGTACGTGTACACAAGAGGCTGTCTGAAAAGACAGCCTCTTGTGTATTAAAAAACGAAACATGGCCTTATTTAGCGAACAAGAACAAGAACTGATAGCCGATGCGATAGCAGACGCTGAAAAAGCAACCTCAGGAGAAATAAGAATAGCAATCGAAAAACACTGTGAAGGTGATGCGTTTGATCGGGCAACGTCTTACTTTTATGAATTGGGCATGGACAAAACGGCCCAACACAATGGTGTATTGATCTATCTGGCGCATGTTGACCATAAATTTGCAATTATAGGCGATAAAGGCATCAACAAAGTTGTTCCTCCCGATTTCTGGGAAACAACGAAGGTCGCCATGCGGGCACATTTTGCCGGGGGCAACCTGGCGCAGGGCATCATTTCCGCCATCGCACTTGCCGGAGAAGAACTGGCCAGGTTCTTCCCTTATGCACAGGGGGATGTCAATGAGCTGCCCAATGAAATCGTATTCATGGACAACAATAAAATAATGCGATGAGAAAATTAAAGATAGCTTTCTATTCCATCCTCGCATTTTTATCCCTTTCAACCGCAGTTTTCGCACAGGAATTTCCAGCTACTCCGGCTACTTTGGTGAATGACTATACCGGTACGCTTTCGGCAGATCAGAAACAAACACTGGAACGCAAGTTGGTTCAATATAACGATTCAACTTCTACACAAATCGCCATAGCGATCGTCAATACGGTAGGCGACTATGACATTGGTGAGTATGCGCTTGAACTCGGCAGAAAATGGGGCGTAGGTTCTGCGAAAAACAACGGGATCATGATCGTGGTGGCTATTGGCGATAGAAAACTCTCTATTCAGACTGGCTACGGTGTAGAGGGTGCATTGCCCGACGTGTACACCAAGCGCATCCGTGAAGATCATATGAACCCTTATTTTAAGCAGGGCGATTATTATGGCGGGTTGAATGAAGGTACCGATGCCATCATAGGTTACCTGAAAGGTGAATATAAAAATGACAAACCCAAAGCAGGTAAAGGCAAGGGAATCCCGGGTGCCGCAATTGTGTTTATCATTGTGCTGGTTATCGCTTTCCTGGTTCGCAGGGGCGGTGGAGGCGGTGGCGGAAGCCAGGTCATCGGCGGACGCGGTGTAGCAGATGCCCTGTTCTGGAGCATGCTCCTTGGCGGTGGCAGAGGCGGTTCCGGCGGTAGTGACTGGGGCGGCGGAGGAAGCAGTGGCGGAGGCGGTTTTGGAGGCTTCGGCGGCGGTAGTTTTGGTGGTGGCGGAAGTAGCGGAAGCTGGTAATTGAAGACATCTGTATGGAAATCTTAAAATGGAAAAAACTTTCATCCAGGTACCTGGTGAAGGAGAAATGGGCAACATTGCGTGTAGATACCTGCGACCTGCGAAATGGCGTTATTAAAGACGACTATTATGTATTGGAATACCCCGATTGGGTAAACGCAGTTGCTTTGAGCAAAGACCATAAAGTAATCCTCGTCAGGCAGTACCGCCATGGTGGCGATATCATTTCACTGGAAATACCTGGCGGGGTCATCGATGGTGATGAAGCACCTGAAGCTGCTATAAAAAGAGAATTGCTGGAAGAGACTGGCTATACTTTCGAAAGTGCAGAACTGGTCGCCACACTATATCCCAACCCCGCAACGGCCAACAACAAAACGTTCACCTACCTGTTAACAGGGGGAGTAAAAACACATGATCAGCATCTTGATGAACATGAAATCCTCGAAGTGGAAGAATATTCTGTAGAAGAAGTGAAGCAATTGCTCCGTGAAAATAAGATAGACCAGGCCTTGCATTGCGCTGGCCTGTTTTATGGCCTGATGAAACTGGAAGCGGTTAAGTAAAAACCTGCTTCTAAATATAAATAACACAATGTGATCGTCATTGTGAGGGAAGCGCAGCGACGAAGCAATCTCATATTGTGATGGTCCTGTTGAGATTGCTTCGTCGTTCCTTCTCGCAATGACGAAGAGTAGAAAAGACAACAAGGAGAAAGGACGACAAACGACACAACACATACGACAAAAACAACAAAGGCCTGTAAGCAAAACTTACTGGCCTTTGTTTGTATAAGAATATTCCCTGCTATAGGAGAACATTCACCTATGAGTCATCCGAAATTTCGGATTAACTCATTTTTAATTTCTTCTGGATGTCATGAACATAGCCTTTAAATTTCTTGTCCGTATCGATCAGATCTTCTACAGTCTGACAGGCATAAATCACTGTGGAGTGGTCACGGCCGCCAAAGAAAGCACCAATTGTCTTTAAAGACGATTTGGTATGGCTTTTAGACAGGTACATAGAAATCTGACGGGCCTGTACAATCTCGCGCTTACGGGTCTGCGATTTCACCATATCAATTGGTACTTCGAAATATTCACAAACGAGTTTCTGAATATATTCCATCGAGATTTCCTTGGTGGTATTCTTGATGAAGTTCTTTAGCATTTGCTTGGCCAATGCCAAATCAATGTCTTTTTTATTTAAGGTAGACTGTGCCAGTAAGGATACCATCGCACCTTCCAGTTCACGTACGTTATTGTCGATATTGTGGGCTACATATTCTACGACCTCTGCCGGAAGTTCTATGCCATCGGCATACATTTTCTTTTTGAGGATGGCAATGCGGGTTTCCAGATCAGGGACCTGAAGATCTGCAGATAGCCCCCATTTAAAGCGGCTCAGCAAACGTTCTTCCAGTCCGGCAAGGTCTTTAGGTGCTTTATCAGAAGATAAGATGACCTGCTTGCCCGATTGGTGCAGATGATTGAAGATATGGAAAAAGATATCCTGGGTCTTTTCTTTTCCGGCAAAGTTGTGGACATCATCCATGATGATCACATCCATTGCCTGGTAGAAATTAACGAAATCGTTGATCGTATTGTTTTTTAAGGAATCTACAAACTGCTGGCAGAACTTCTCGCAGGACACATAGATGACCAGCTTATCCGGCATGTTCCTTTTGATCTCATTGCCTATGGCCTGCGCCAGGTGGGTCTTACCCAGTCCTACCCCACCATAGATCATCAGGGGATTAAATGAAGTACCTCCCGGCTTAGCTGCTACGGCGTATCCGGCCGATCTGGCCAAACGGTTGCAGTCACCCTCAATATAATTGTCAAAAGTATAATTGGAGTTCAGCTGCGGGTCTACATTGAGCTTTTTTAATCCGGGAATGATAAAAGGATTCTTGATGTCCTTATTGATCGAAACCGGAATCGGCATGGATTGAATCTTAGCTTCCGCACCATTGCCGTTGGACGGCATGTTTGTGGTATAGGGATTACCCGTACCGGATGATTTATCTACAACTATATTGTATTCCAGACGGCCGTCATCTCCAAGCTGCTTCTTTACCGTCTTTCTGAGCAGGCCGACATAGTGTTCTTCCAGCCATTCATAGAAGAATAAACTTGGCACCTGTATAGTCAAAACATTGCCTTCCAATTTTAATGCGGATATCGGCTCGAACCATGTCTTGAAACTTTGGGTCGGGATGTTATCTTTTATGATTTGGAGACAGTTTTTCCATACTTCATTGCAAGTTTTTTCCATTGTCATTATATAATTTGTTGGTTTACAGGGACGATACAGGCGTTAAAAACATGCTGTTTCGAGAGATCGAATATTCAAAAAATTATCAACAAAAAAAACTAAAATTTCATTTATTTGGTAAGTACTTAGACAGCAACAGCATACCCTAGTTAACCTCAATTTTTTGTGTGGATAACTATTTTTTAACATACTTTTAATACTCACCAAAAACATTACGCAATACATCTGCGATCTCTCCGAGTGTGGCATAAGCCTCCACTGCCGTCACAATAAATGGCATGAGGTTATCTGTCGATTTTGCGGCTTCTTGCAGGTCTGAAAGCGCTTTTTGCACCTTTTCAGCATCTCTTTCCAGCTTCAGTTTATGGAGCTTTTCAGTCTGTATCGTCCGAATGGATTCATCGATCTGAAGGGTATCGGTGATCCCCTCCTGCTCCTGCGCAAACTTATTCACACCCACAATGATACGGCTCCCATTCTCCACCTCTATCTGGTACTGATAAGCGGCCTCTGAAATCTCATTTTGCATGTACCCATTTTCGATGGCATTGACGGATCCACCCATCGCATCGATCTTATCAATGTAAGCCAAAGCCGCAGCTTCAATTTCATCCGTCAGGTTTTCTATAAAGTAGGATCCGGCCAGTGGATCAACCGTGTCCGTAACCCCACTCTCAAAGGCAATGACCTGCTGGGTTCGCAGGGCAATTTTCGCTGCCGCTTCTGTAGGCAGAGACAAGGCTTCGTCATATCCATTGGTATGCAGGGACTGCGTACCGCCGAGTACCGCAGCCATCGCCTGGTTGCTCACCCGGATCACATTGTTCAGGGGCTGCTGGGCAGTCAGCGTAGAGCCGCCGGTCTGTGTATGGAAGCGCAGCTTTTGTGCCTTTGCATCCGTCGCCCCAAGTTCTTTGGTAATCCTGGCCCACATCCGCCTGGCGGCCCTGAATTTGGCAATCTCCTCAAAGAAATTATTGTGGCAATTGAAAAAGAAAGACAAGCGCTTGGCAAAGACATTGATATCCAATCCCTTTTCCAAGGCGGCATTCAGATAGGCTTTGCCATTGGCCAAAGTAAAAGCCAGTTCCTGTACTGCAGTTGAGCCTGCCTCACGGATATGATACCCCGAAATTGAGATGGTATTCCATTTAGGTACCTCTTTGCTGCAGTATTCGAAAATATCGGTAATGATGCGCATAGAAGGCTTAGGCGGATATATATAAGTACCTCTCGCCGCATATTCCTTCAATATATCATTCTGAATGGTACCGGAGATCTGCCGGATATCTGCACCCTGCTTTTTAGCCAGGGCAATATACATAGCCAGTAAAATAGAAGCCGTAGCATTGATGGTCATTGATGTGGTGATCTGCTCCAGACGTATGCCGTCGAATAAGATCTCCATATCCTTTAAGGAGTCGATTGCTACCCCAACCTTTCCTACCTCCCCTTCAGACATCTCATGGTCTGAGTCGTAACCGATCTGGGTAGGCAGGTCGAATGCGACTGATAAACCCATTGTCCCTTGTTGCAGCAGGTAATGATAGCGTTTATTGGATTCTTCCGCGGTAGAAAAACCGGCATATTGGCGCATGGTCCACAACCTTCCCCGGTACATATCCGGCTGTATGCCCCTCGTGAAAGGAAATTCTCCCGGACGTTCTTCCATAGGGCGGGCAGTGGTATACAATTTCTGGATCTCAATTCCTGAGGTTGTGCTGATCTTTTTCTCTTCCATCATTAAAACAATTGTTGAATATCTTTTTTGATCAGGGCCAGCGTCAGATCGTAAGGGTTCTCTTCCATCCCTGCCATATGCTGCAGCACCTTTTTACTCAGATCCACGCCAGCGGCATCCGCAGGCAGCCCTTTAACGGCAGCATTGATCATCGCCAGGGTATCTTCCTTCAACTTGCTGACCACTTCCCACACCGTCGGACTGACGTACAATTGCTGGGAAACATTATGCTGATACTCCGCCCTGATTTCGTGCAGGAGAATAGATTGAAGATCGGCAATCGAGATGCCCTGCTGATGTACCCGGATAAACAGATTGGCGGGATTGATGCGTTCTATAAACAAAATTAAGCGCTCATTGGCCTGCAGCCTTAAAGTCAGCAACTGTGGATGCTTCTCCTTCCTGACCTCCATTGATTTGAGTCTCAAATATCTCTGGATATCAGGTTTCATCAGATAATAAGCCCCGGCTACGGTGATCAGTCCGCTACCCGCCAACACGGCTACATCAGTCAAAAGTTTATCTATGTCCATCAAAATTGTTTATATAGGGTAATAATTAGTCTTTTACCCCGGCAAAAGTCTGCATTTTATTTATCTTTACGTGATAAAACAAATTTTTACCAGGTCAGGTTAGAGATTAAAACATTAAATGATATGAGTACGACAGTGGAAACATCATTTGCACCTGTAAACTTCACAGAAGGTGCTGTAAAAGAACTTTTTAAGTTAAAAGACCAACAAGAGATCAACGACGACTTTGGCCTGCGCGTCGGTGTGGAAGGCGGAGGATGTTCGGGAATGAGCTACGTTTTAGGCTTCGATCAGAAAAAAGAAGGCGATCAGGAATTTATCATTGAAGGAATCAAGGTTTATATGCATAAAGCGCATCAAATGTATTTAATGGGCATGCAGGTAGACTGGCAGGATGGCTTAAATTCAAGAGGCTTTACCTTTAGTAACCCAAATGCCAACAGCACTTGTGGTTGCGGAACGAGTTTCTCAGTTTAACAGTTTCTTTTATAATAGAATAAGTATTGTAACATTTTAAGAGGTCTCGCTGTCTGAACAGGGAGACCTTTTATTTTTACCCTGTTAAGAATTTTATTTCTGTACAATGACCTATTTTGAAAACGTAAGACTTGCGGTTCAATCCATAAAGAGCAATCGCCTGAGGACCATGCTTACTGCTATGATCATCGCGATTGGTATATCGGCATTGGTAGGGATCTTAACTACCCTGGATGCCGTAAAAAGAAGTATGACCGAAGCCTTTTCAAGTATGGGCGCCAATTCTTTCACCATCAGGAACCGGGGTACAGGACTCAAAATTGGTGGCGGCGGCAAAAGGCCAAAGCCTTTCAAATCGATCCGGTATGAAGAAGCAATTGCTTTTAAAGAGCGCTTGAATACGCCTGCTTCGGTAGCCGTTAGTGTATATGCAAGCCGGGGCGCCACTGTTAAATACGATACAGAAAAGACCAATCCCAACATTGCCATACAGGGCATCGATGAAAATGGGCTAGCCTCGCAAGGCATGAACCTCAGCTATGGCCGGAATTTTAGTACCACAGAAGTGATCTCGGCCAATAACCTCTGCATCATAGGCAGCGAGGTCAGCGAATCCCTTTTTAATGGTGAATCCCCGATAGATAAGATCATCAATGCAGGCAATACCCGGCTGAAAGTAATTGGCGTACTGGAATCTAAAGGGTCGAGTATGGGCTTTAGTGGTGACAGAGCGGTGTATATCCCCTTGTTAAAAGCAAAGCTGATCAACTCCGACGCCAATCCCTCCTACACCATTACCGTGATGGTGCCGACGAATGAGATGATGGACAATGTCATCGGGGAAGCCACCTCAACCATGCGCAATATCCGCAAAGTGAAAATCGCTGAACCCAATAACTTTGAGATTGCGAAAAGCGATGCTGTCGCCCAGACTTTATTTGAAAACCTGGCTTTTATCGTCATCGGTGGAATAGCTATAGGCGGGATTACCCTCACCGGTGCTTCCATTGGCCTGATGAATATCATGCTGGTATCCGTTACTGAGCGGACCAGGGAAATCGGCATCCGAAAAGCTATAGGTGCCAATCCTGCGGTGATCAGGCGCCAGTTTCTGATTGAAGCTGTGGTGATCTGCCTGATGGGCGGAGCCATGGGGATCATATTTGGAATCGGGATCGGCAACCTGATATCCCTGCAAATGGACGGCAAATTTATCATCCCCTGGGTGTTTATCTTTGGCGGACTTGCCTTATGTGTGCTGGTCGGTGTGCTTTCGGGATACTACCCAGCCAGAAAAGCCTCTAAACTGGATCCAGTAGAGGCTTTAAGGTATGAGTAACTGCAAAAAAGCAGGTGTATATTAAGGGCTATCTTTTCTGATATTGCTTTTCGTAATAAGCCTGATAATTACCAGAAGTTACATTACTGAGCCATTCTTCGTTCTCAAGATACCAGTCGACCGTTTTGGCCAGACCTTCTTCAAACTGCAGGCTTGGCACCCAGTTGAGTTCCTCCTGTAGTTTGGTAGAATCGATTGCGTAGCGAAGATCGTGTCCTGCACGGTCGGTCACAAAAGTAATCAGCTTGGCCGACTCCCCTTTTTCACGGCCCAGTTTTTCATCCATAACGCCACAAAGCAGATGGATCAAATCAATGTTTTTCCACTCATTATGTCCGCCGATATTATACGTATCACCTGATTTTGCTTCATGAAAAATCACATCGATCGCTCTCGCATGATCTTCCACCCAAAGCCAGTCGCGTATGTTCTCCCCCTTACCATAAACAGGCACCGGCAGTCCATTCTTAATATTATTGATCGCCAAAGGGATCAGCTTTTCAGGAAAATGGTGGGAACCATAATTGTTGGAGCAATTGGAAATCACGATATCCAATCCGTAAGTGTCATGATACGCCCTTACAAAATGGTCAGATGAAGCCTTGGATGCAGAATAAGGACTATGCGGATCATACGCAGTGCTTTCGGTAAACATACCCGTATCGCCAAGCGCGCCGTACACTTCATCGGTAGACACATGGTAAAAACGCTTCTGATCGTATTTTCCTTTCCAGTACTCCCTTGCTGCGTTCAACAAATTCACCGTACCGATCACATTGGTCATCACAAAAGCAGAGGGGTCTGTAATAGAGCGGTCTACATGTGATTCAGCAGCGAGGTGGATGACGGCATCAAAATCCTCTTTCAAAAAGAGGTTGTTCATCGCCGCCGCATCCGTAATATCCGCCTTTACAAAACTATAGTTTGGCGCAGTCTCCACGTCTGTCAGGTTCGCCAGGTTGCCTGCATAGGTCAGCTTGTCGAGATTGACGATTTGGTAATCCCGATACTTCGTGACGAATCTGCGTACCACATGAGAGCCAATAAACCCGGCTCCCCCGGTGATTAAAATCTTCTTCATATTTACATTTGTTCCGGCAAGCCCAGCTCTGAGGCTACACTGCCCATATTACTTTTATATATTTTGTTCAACACGCTGTTCATCCTGTCCCTCAGGTCATATTGCAGGTCTTCATGAAGCTTCATATACTTCTTAATCAGCGACAAAGCCGTCTTCACAAAGTAAATCTGCAATCTTTCTTTAAATTTATTGTAAGGAGACAATAATCCCTCTTTAAAATGTACAGGCAGGCGGTCAAGCAGATGTATCCTCAGCTCTACTTCAGAATAGTTATCCTTGGTCACCTTATAATGATGATTGATCCGTCCGTTTAGATTTCTCATCTTTAACAAGACCTCCTTAGCATTATTTTTCATTGCCGTCAGTTCAGCGCTGTCCGTTTCAATGTCCTGCGTCAGCCTCTCTATCCTTTCAGACAGGTCCTGCTCATTTTCCAGCAACTTGAAATGCAGATGCTCCGTCAACACCTTATCTTTTGCAACAAGCCTGAGCAGCAATTTATCCTTTTCTTTTTCAGGAAGGGAAGTAATTGCGTTCTTAAGGTCTTTGTGCTCCGATAACTTCATCTAAAAAGGGTTCTCCGCAATATACTTCTCCCATTTCCAGGCAGAGCCCATCATATCGTTCAAATCCAGTTCCGCTTTCCAGCCCAGCTGTTCCGCAGATTTACGGATGTCCCCATACACTTGCTCTATATCCCCTTCCCTTCTTGCACCAATGGTATAATTCAGCTTTTCACCGGTAGAGGCTTCAAAAGCATGGATAATTTCGAGTACGGAAGAACCTCTGCCGGTCCCTAAATTAAATACTTCATAATTTGCCGATGCTTTTTTCTCTTCCAGCCGCTTAATAGCCGCCACATGCGCCTTGGCAAGATCCACCACATGGATATAATCCCGGATTGCACTACCGTCAGGGGTATTGTAATCGTCGCCATATACCGTGATCGCCCCGCGTTTGCCTATGGCCGACTGGGTAATGAAAGGCACCAGGTTTTGCGGCACGCCGATGGGCAGTTCACCGATCAGGGCAGACTCATGAGCACCCACCGGGTTAAAATACCGAAGTGAAATGACATTCAGAGAAGGCGTAACTGCACAGGCTTCCTGCAATATTTCTTCGGCGATCTGCTTGGTATTGCCATAAGGCGATTCTGCCTTTTTTACCGGTGCATCCTCCGTAACAGGAAGCGAATCCGGCTGTCCGTATACCGTACAGGAAGAAGAAAAAACGAGGTTTAAAGAACTATCAAATGCATTGATCAGGTTGATTAGCGAATAAAAATTATTCCTGTAATATTGAAGCGGCTTTTGTACCGATTCGCCCACTGCTTTGAAAGCAGCAAAATGAATGGCGCCACTAATGTCTTTATGTTGCGCGGCAAATGCTTTAACTCCCGCCTCATCACAAAGATCCAACTGTACACATTCTGGTTTGTATCCTATGATGCGCTCGATCTGGGTCAATATCTTAGGATTTGAATTCGAAAAATCATCGATGATGACAACTTCATAACCTGCCTGATAAAGTTCAACTACAGTATGCGAGCCAATAAACCCGGCTCCCCCGGTCACTAATATTTTAGACATCTATTTAACGTTATATAATTTAAAATCTTTGTGGTCTTTTTGCAGGGCTTCAGGCGATAAGGATTTGAAGTATGCGTAAGTAATTTTAAGGCCTTCCTCCCGGCTCACTTTTGGCTCCCAGCCCAAAATCTCCCTCGCCTTCGTAATGTCCGGTCTCCGTTGTTTGGGATCATCTACCGGAAGGTCTTTCAGCACCAGCTTTTGTTTGGTACCGGTCAACTTAATGATCTCTTCACCAAACTGTTTGATGGTGATCTCATCCGGGTTTCCGATATTCACAGGCTGCGCATAATCGCTCAGCAACAACCGGTATATACCTTCTACCAGATCGTCCACATAGCAAAATGAACGGGTTTGCGAACCATCGCCAAATACAGTCAGGTCCTCCCCTCTTAACGCTTGTCCGATAAAAGCCGGCAAAACACGGCCATCATTCAGGCGCATCCTCGGACCATAGGTATTAAAGATCCTCACGATCCTGGTTTCCAGTCCATGGAAGGTATGGTACGCCATCGTCATCGCTTCCTGAAAACGCTTGGCTTCGTCGTATACCCCTCTCGGCCCAACCGGGTTCACATTGCCCCAGTATTCTTCCGGTTGCGGGTTTACACTTGGATCGCCATATACTTCCGATGTGGAGGCGATGAGCATCCTTGCATTTTTGCTTTTTGCCAATCCCAAAAGATTGTGTGTACCCAAAGACCCTACTTTTAAAGTCTGGATGGGAATTTTTAGATAATCAATCGGACTGGCCGGCGAAGCGAAATGCAGGATATAATCCAGGTCGCCCGACACATAGACAAATTTGGACACATCATGATGCGCAAATTCAAAATTCTCCAGCGGAAACAGGTGCTCAATGTTCTGAAGGTCGCCGGTAATCAGGTTGTCCATCGCAATGACATGATAATCTTCCTTAATGAAGCGGTCACAAAGGTGCGAACCTAAAAAACCCGCAGCTCCGGTTATTAAAACTCTTTTACGTCCCATTAGTCTATTAGTTTACGGCCTATACTGTTATAATAATAGCCCAGTTCAATCATCTTTTGAAGATCGTACAGGTTACGTCCGTCAAAAACAACTTTATTGCTTAGTCTTTCTTCCATCCTGTCAAAATCCGGGTTGCGGAATACAGACCACTCTGTAGCAATCAGTAGCGCATCGGCACCATCTAAGGCATCATACTGATTTTCTGCATATTTTATTTTATCGCCAACCACCGCTTTCACATTTTCCATTCCTTCCGGATCAAAAGCAGTGATCGTCGCACCATGTTGGATCAAATGCTCAATAATATATAGTGATGGAGCCTCCCGGATATCATCCGTCTCCGGCTTAAAGGCCAAACCCCACAGGGCAAAATGCTTCCCTTTAAGGTCATTCTTATAGTATTTCAGCAGCTTGTCTACCAGCACCGTTTTTTGCTTGTCGTTGACTTCCATCACCGCTTTCAGGATCTGGAAATCATATTCATGCTGATCGGCCGATTTGGAAAGGGCCTGTACATCTTTTGGAAAGCAACTGCCACCGTAACCAATTCCCGGAAACAAAAACCGCTTACCGATCCTGCTGTCGGCACCAATCCCTTTTCTTACGGCATCAACGTCCGCACCCACCAGTTCACAAAGATTGGCCACCTCGTTCATAAAGGTGATCTTGGTCGCCAGGAAAGAATTGGCCGCGTATTTGGTCAGTTCTGAAGAACGCTCATCCATAAACAACACCGGGTTTCCCTGGCGAACATAAGGTCCGTACAGTTCCGCCATCAGTTTTTGCGCGCGTTCGCTTTGCGTACCGATCACCACACGGTCAGGCTTCATAAAGTCATCTACCGCCACGCCCTCACGTAAAAACTCTGGATTGGACACTACATCAACTTCCACCGAAGTATGTTCTTTGAAAACGGCCTGAACTTTATCCGCAGTACCTACAGGTACCGTAGATTTATTGACAATTACCTTGTAATCTGTAATTAATCCGGCAACATCTTTGGCAGCCCCTAAAATATAAGAGAGATCCGCAGCCCCATCCCCACCAGGAGGCGTCGGCAAAGCCATAAAAATAATTTGTGCGTCTTTAATCGCATCTCCAAGATTGGTGGTAAAACTCAGTCTCTTCTGCGCGATGTTCCTGTGAAACAGCACATCCAGACCCGGCTCATAGATCGGGACTTGTCCATTTTGCATTTTAGCGACTTTCGCTTCATTGATGTCCACGCAGATCACATCGTTTCCTGTTTCTGCCAGACAAGTTCCGGTTACCAGGCCTACATATCCTGTTCCAATTACGGCTATCTTCATATATTATATTCCGATTTAATTTTATTGAAGTATCTTCGGCTAAGATAATAAATAAACATACAAAATGCTTTGGCTTTATAATATTGGTATACTGGGATATGGAATCCTGCTTCGCTTTTTTTCCTTATTTAATCCAAAAGCAAAGCTATTTGTGAATGGCAGAAAAGGACAGTTTGAGCGCATAGCCAATACCATTGACTCCGCACAGCGGCATGTATGGTTTCACTTTGCATCGCTGGGCGAATTTGAACAAGGCCGGACAGTTCTTGAAAAATTGCTCCAGGTACACCCCAAAAAAAAAGTTATCGTCACCTTCTTCTCCCCTTCTGGCTATGAAATCCGAAAAAACTACGCCCTTGCCGAAGGGGTTTTCTACCTCCCTTTAGATACAGCCAGCAATGCGAGGCGATTTATTCGGGCCATCAATCCTGAACTCGCCATATTTACAAAATATGAATATTGGTTTCATTATTTCAAAGAACTGCACAAGAAAGATATTCCTTTATACATCATTTCAGGAATATTCCGTCGGGAGCAGTCTTTTTTTAAATGGTATGGCGGCTTTCAAAGAAACATATTAAGGTTCGTCCGCCACTTCTTCCTCCAAAACCAGGAAAGCATCAGTTTATTGGAAAGCATGGGCTTTAACAACACTTCCTTAAGTGGGGATACACGTTTTGACCGCGTCGCTGAAAATGCTTTATCCCCAAAAAAAATCGATTTGGTTGAAGAATTTTGCGGCAACGCCGAGGTATTTGTTGCCGGAAGCACCTGGCCGCAGGACGAACAATTGCTTAAAGAATTGACCGCAGAAAATCCGGATTGGAAATTCATTGTTGCGCCGCATGAGATTAGCAAAGCCCACCTGGAAGAAATCAAAAGCTTATTACCCGCGGCAGTTTTCTATTCCCAACTGTCGCAGGCCAATGAAAGTGAAAAAGCAGTATTAAATACCAGGCAGATCTTAGTCATCGACAATATCGGCATGCTTTCGGCACTCTACCAATATGGAAAGATCGCTTATATCGGCGGTGGGTTTGGCGTAGGCATTCACAACACCCTGGAGGCCGCAGCATTTGGATTGCCCGTGATCTTCGGGCCCAACTATCAAAAATTTCAGGAAGCAAAAGACCTCATCGCAAAAGGCGCAGCACTCAGCATTAACGACGGTACGGAACTCAGCAATGCCTTTCGTACATTTCGAGACAATGATGCGGGGGCTATCGCGGCCAGGTATGTAAAAGAAAAAACCGGGGCAACAGCGCAGATTCTGGCTAAGCTTTGGCCATCTTCACCAAAGCTTCAATAAATTTTGGATGGTCATTTAGACTTTCCACCAACTGCACATGCTCCCCGCCAAGGGCCTTAAACTCCTCATGATACTCCACCGTGATCTCGTACAGCGTTTCCAGGCAATCGGCCACAAAAGCCGGACTAAAAACCAATAAACGTTTTTTACCTTCAGCGGCCAATTTTTTCAATACATCGGTGGTATAAGGCTGCACCCAGGGTTCTTTACCCAAACGGGATTGAAAACAAACCGTGTAATCCTGTCTTGCGATACCCAATTCAGCAGCAAGCAACCTGGCCGTATCGTGCCCCTGTGCAGAATAACAAAATTTATTGACATCGGTCAATACCGAGCAGCAATCGTCTTTCTTTAAGCAATGGTGACCGGTATGGTCGCATTTCAGCAGCTGCCGTTCCGGCAAACCATGAAAACTAAACAATACATGATCATAGGTCTCCGGTTGATACTTCCGTGCATTTTCCGCAAAGACAGCGATCATCTCGGGGTTGTCGTGGAAGGAGTTGACAAAGCTCACCGGCGGAATGGTCGGCCATTTACTCAGATATTCCATCACCAGCTGCATCACCGAACCCGAACTGGCTGATGCATATTGCGGAAACAAGGGGATCACCCGGATGCTTTCCACCAATCCCGCTTTCATTCTTTCCAATGCAGAAAGTATAGACGGGTTTTGATAACGCATGGCCAGTTCTACATGATAGTCATCACCCAATTGCTCCTGTACCAGGGCGGCCTGGATCCTGCTGTAGTACAGCAATGGTGATCCGTTTTCATCCCATATTTCTTTATATAATTTAGAGGTCTTAGGACTGCGGAAAGGGACAATAATACCCTTTACCAGCAAGGTTCTTTTGAGTGCAGGGATATCGATCACCCGCTCATCCATTAAAAACTGATCCAGATATTTACGTACATCACTTACTTCCGGACTATCCGGAGTTCCCAAATTCACCAATAAAACACCCTTTTTTCCCATAATATGGCGCGAAATTAATTGATTGTGGCCTTGTATTGGCTGACTAAAAAATAATAATTACTTTTTAATGATTAAGAAGGAAAGATTTTACCTGTTCCATTAACCACATTGGGGTAGACGTAGCCCCACAAATGCCTACTCTATCCTCCGGATTGAACCAATCCATATTGATTTCTTCAATATTCGAGATAAAATAAGACTCAGCATTGTATTTTTTGCATACGTCATACAGCACCTTACCATTAGAAGATTTTTTGCCCGATACAAAAATGATCTTGTCATAATCGGCTACAAATTTTTCCAGATCACCGTAGCGGTTAGAAACCTGTCTGCAAATGGTATCATTGGCTTTCACCTCGAATCCCCTGCCGATCAGCTCGTCCTTGATCTGGTAAAACTTGTCTGTACTCTTGGTGGTCTGACTGTATAGTGTAAATTTAGCAGGAAGATCGACCGTATCCAGCTCCGCAATATCCTGGAAGACGATGGCCTTACCATCCGTCTGTCCTTGTAGACCGATCACTTCCGCATGACCATGCTTACCAAATATCAATATCGCTTCCTCATCGTCATGAGAATTCTTGATCCGGTTTTGCAGCTTTAGTACTACCGGACAGGAAGCATCGATTAAAGTCAGGTTATTTTCCAGGGCCAGCTGGTAGGTCGATGGTGCCTCGCCATGTGCCCTGATCAAGACCTTTTCATTCTTTAAGGAAGACAACTCTTCATGATCTATGATCCTCAATCCTTTGTCGGTCAACCGCTTCACCTCCTCGTCATTGTGTACGATATCGCCCAGGCAATACAAATAATCCTCCTGGTCCAATATATCTTCCGCCATTTCTATGGCATATACCACACCAAAACAAAATCCGGATGCCTTATCAATGTTTACCTTTAGGTTGTATCCCATGTACAATAATTTTATATTCCTTTAGCTCAGGTAGACACTGTCTTCCTGTCCTTCCACATCCATCACCACTTCTACATGTTCCTTTAAGACTGTCGCCATCTGCAGCCCGACATAGTCGGTCGCAATTGGAAATATCTTATGACTACGGTCTACCAGGACCACGGTACGGATTTTTTTATGCGGTGTATTCAGGAATACCCCCAAACCATAGGCCAAAGTTTTTCCGCTGTTAAGCACATCATCGACCAGGATGATGACATGGTTCCGCCATTTACTTTCATCAAGGTCGGTACTGGCCACCAGTTTGCTGTTCATCTTCTCTATATCTACCCGCAGCATAATGATCTTCAGGTCTGAAATCTGAAGCAACACCTCCTGTAAACGCAGGGCCAGTTTATATCCCCTGTCCCAGATACCCGCCAGCACAATTTCCTTCTCCTTCAGGTTGTCTTCCAGGATCTGGTAAGCCATCCTGTTGATCTTCTGCTGGATCTGTTTTTTATCGAGGATCAGTAATTGGTTGTCTGCCATTTTTTAAAGATTGTTTTTCTATGCAAAAAGAACGATTTTAAGGTTCATATTCAAATAATAAATAATATTTTAACATTGCGGCAAGGTTTAACTGCGGCAGATGCTATGCGGCCTTGCACCGTCCCTCCTGCCCCGCTTCTACTCAAACTTCGGTAATACTACCCTTACTCTTCCCTCAGCCTTCATCTTTTACCATTTCCGGCCGCAACACGGATGTATTATGGCCGGTATTCCTTCGCTGAAATGCGACTGAAATACACATTTGATGGGTGGGGAAAGAAAAAAAGAGGAAGGATCACCGAAGGCAAGGGGAATCCAGAATGAGGATTGAGTAGCAGAGGAGCTAAATTGCTTAGAAATATTTTGGGACAGTCGCATTTACCCCCTGAACTTGTCGTTTTTGCACGCTTACATGTATTTGGCTTTACTGTAACTTTGAATAAATCAAATCAGAAAACACTATGGCAACGCAAATCTTTGTGAACCTACCTATTAAAGACCTCAACAGATCTGTAGAATTCTTCACCAAACTCGGTTATACATTTAACCCGAAATTTACCGATGATAAAGCAACCTGCATGATCATCAGTGACACCATTTACATCATGCTGCTGACAGAACCTTTCTTTCAGACTTTTACTAAAAAAGAAATCGTAAATGCCCACAAAGCGATAGAGTGTACGATTTGCTTATCTGCAGACAATAAAGAGGAAGTCAACAAAATGGTGGAGAAAGCACAGGCCGCAGGTGCCACCATACCTAATCCGGCCAGCGATTATGGCTTTATGTACCAGCACAGCTTTGAAGACCTTGATGGCCATCATTGGGAATTTGTATGGATGGATCCGAATGGTGCGCCTGAGCAACAGGGATAACGACTGTTAGCTTTATTATCAACAGGCACCACTCTTTCCAGTTCAGCCTCAGCTTCCAGTTTAATAAACCTTAGTTTTTCTTATATTAGCTGCTGACACTAAAACAAACGAACCATGATTTTTAAAGGGATCAAAAAAGAATTTTTATCCATTGTAGCAGTTTCCGCACTGCTGGTGACCACTGCCCCGGTACAGGCTAAAGTAAAGCTGCCTTCTGTATTTAGCGACAATATGGTTTTTCAGCAAAAAACCAAAGCTGCTGTTTGGGGCAAAACCGATGCAAACAAGACGGTGAAAGTAACCGGCAGCTGGAACAACAAGACGGTTACCGGAAAAGCGGATGCTTCAGGTAATTTTAAGGTACTGATATCGACCCCTTCTTTTGGCGGACCATATACAGTAACTGTATCTGACGGCGAAGACCTGAGCCTCAAAAATGTATTGATTGGCGATGTCTGGCTTTGTTCGGGGCAGTCCAATATGGAAATGCCTTTGGCGGGATGGGGAAAGATCAACAATTATGAGCAGGAAATAAAAGACGCCAATTACCCCAACATCAGGCTATTACAGGGCATCCGTACGGCCAGCAATGTGCCTTTGGACGATGCAAAAGTAGCCAATGGAGGATGGACCGCCTGTACACCGCAATATGTGGAGGGTTTTTCTTCTGTAGCTTACTTCTTTGCGCGTGAGCTCAATAAAAAAACGGGGATTCCGATTGGGCTGATCCATACTTCCTGGGGCGGTACCATTGCCGAAGCATGGACGAGTGCGGCGACGCTTAAGACGATGCCGGATTTTGTGGATGCCGTAAACAAGGTTGAAAATGCTGCTAAAGATAATACTAGTGCTAAAAAGGAAGAGGGCCCGAACAGGACCACCGTATTGTACAATGCGATGATCCACCCCTACCTGCAATTTGCGATAAAAGGTGCCATTTGGTACCAGGGTGAGAGCAATGCTGGTCGCGCGAAGCAATACCGTACGCTTTTCCCTGCGATGATCACCGACTGGCGGAAAAACTGGGGCATCGGAAATTTCCCTTTCTATTTTGTGCAGCTGGCCAACTTCATGAAGGTAGAAGCAGAACCCGTAGCGTCCAACTGGGCAGAATTGAGAGATGCGCAATTGTCGACGCTTTCACTGCCAAACACGGGCATGGCCGTGATCATCGATGCGGGTGATGAAAAAGACATCCATCCGAAAAACAAGCAGGATGTAGGAAAGCGCCTGGCATTGATTGCGCTGGCTAAAAATTATAAGGTTAAAGTGCCTTACAGCGGGCCTGTGTACCAGTCACAAAAAATTGAAGGTAATGCGATCAAGTTGAATTTTAAAGCTACCGATGGCGGGCTGAAAACCAGTGACGGAGCGGCATTAAAAGGTTTTGCGGTTGCAGGTGCAGACCAAAAGTTCTACTGGGCCAAAGCAGAGATAAAAGGGAACCAGGTGTTGGTGAGCAGCGACAAAGTGGCGAACCCGGTTTCGGTCAGGTATGCCTGGGCCAATAACCCGGTGTGTAACCTGGTCAATGGTGCCGGACTTCCTGCATCGCCATTCCGAACTGATCAGTAAGGAGTCCGCTCCTCCAGATTTGAGTTTTTATAAGAGGGTGTCTAAAAAGGGTTACAATTTGTTGTAACGCACCTTTTTGGACACCCTTTTATATTATCCGCTAAAATGGAATTCATGCGGTCATTTACTCCATTGAAAACAGGCCAAAAGGATTTCCTTCGGTGTCTACGCAGATGGAGCAAAATCCGAATTCGCCGATGGAGAATTTAGATTTACTGACGATTCCGCCTGCCTCTTTGATTCGTGCTTCTTCTACGCTGGCATCCTGACAAGGGAAATAGACCATGGTATTGACGCAGTGTCCGTCGCCTTCTTTGGTGCCGGCCATTTCAATTAAGGCGCCTGATACGCCCTGGTTTTCCATAGGTGAGAAAAAGGCCATTTTCATACCTTCAGGCGAGTCGCCCGGTGCACCGCTGTCGATGAACTGTGTTCCTAATACTGCATTGTAGAATTTTTTCGCACGTTCGATATCCTTTACATAGATTTCAAACCAGCAGATGATGTTTTGGTTCATGGCTGTAGATTTAAATTTTGTTTATCAAATTTAGGCTTTAGGATTTGAACTGCAGATGGGCAATTGGGTCATATGACAGGGGGATTTACGACATTTGGATTTATTAGAACTTTTGCGTTTGGCTACACTTTTCCTAAGGAACTTTGCATTAAAGAATAATATCAGAGACTCCATTGCCTTGTAAAAATGGAAAATTTAGCGCATTATTGCCTTGTAAAAATGTAAAAAACACCTACTTATTGCCTTGTAAAAATGTAAAATGCACTCACTTATTGCCTTGTAAAAATGGAAAGATCAAGGTAACTAAGGCTTTAATAAAAGGAGAAGGTCAGGAAAAATGATAGGTGCTGGAGTTTTTGTCGCCGGCTTTTTGGAGGATGCCTGATTCTGTGGCTACTTTTAAGTCGCGGCTGGCTGTTGCTGTGGAGAGCCCTTTGAAATGCTGAAGGTAGGTTTTTCGGGTAAAGTGTTCCTTGCCAACTACTTCTTTAAATATTAAAATGCGGCTTCCCGGATCTGGTGCACCGGCAGGTTTTTCCAATAGTTCATCTAGTGCTTTTGAGATGCTCGTCAGCATAAAAATTATAAATGGGGTGCTCTGCCCCTGGTTGTCAGATTTGTTTAATGCTTCGTAATATTTGGCCTGATCGGCCTTAATGACGCTTTCGATTGGCAGGTACTCAAATACCGGGTAAGTTTTCATCAGCAAAATGGTTTGCCAAAGCCTGCCCATTCTGCCGTTTCCATCAGCAAAAGGATGGATGAATTCAAATTCGTAGTGAAACACACAGGTTTTGATCAAAATTGGATCCTGGTCCTTTTTTACGTATTGCAGTAATTCCTTCAGCAAGTGAGGAACCATATTGCCAGGAGGGGCTACATGAGTGACCTGTGATCCCTTTACAATACCCACATTTCCTGATCTTAAAGCTCCCGCATCTCTGATTAGACCATTCATTAAGGTTTTGTGGGCATCTAAAATTGATTTTAGCTGAAAAGGTTTAAATGTGTATAGCTTGTCGTAGGTGACGATGGCATTTTGCACTTCCAGTATGTCCTTTTGAGGCGCCAGGATCCTTTTGTTATTTAGCAATGCGGTAATCTGCTCTTCCGACATGGTGTTTCCTTCAATTGCTAAAGTTGATTGAATTGTTTTTATCCGGTTTGCTTTCCGTAGCTCGGTTTTCGGCCTGTTTAAATGGAGTGCATTTACTGCGCCGACTTGCTCAGATACCTTTGTTAACAAGGACAATACCTCTGTTGTAATTTGATATGGGGGCTTATTATAACTCATGTGATAGTATCACGTAATACTATCACATGATACTATCAAAGGTAATAAATTTGGGTACTTAATAAAAAAGAAAAACTTATCCTTATTCATCGCATCAACAAATCTGCAATATATTGCAGATTTAGACGGATTTATATAAAAATCAAGTGTAATCACAATTAATCGGCATTATAATGTCGATTAATTGTATGTACTCCTTTATATCTTATCTTTTCTGCTTTTCATTTTGATTTGAGCTTCAGAAAAATGGTCAATGTTTAGGGTGTAGAGGGTACACTAAGCAAAATAATTACGGTATTTTTGTGGTCATTGCTCAATTTTTTCCTTAAATTAGTCTGAGGATTAAAAAAACCAAATGGCTTCTTATAGTTCATATACTGACCAGGAACTGGTTGCTTTCTTGAAGCAAGGGGATGTGGCTGCTTTTACCGCGATTTATGAGCGGTATCATAGCTTGCTTTATGTGTATGCGCACAAGAAGTTGCACAATAAGGAAGAATCGCAGGACATCATCCAGGAGGTTTTGATTACTTTGTGGAATAAATGCCGGGATTTTTCCATTGATGTTTCCTTGAAATCCTATCTTTTCACCGCAGTGCGTAATAAAGCGCTGGACCTGTTTTCTCATAAAAAAGTAAAGGCAAAGTATTTGGCATCGCTGCAGGGGTTTATTGATATTTCGGCTGAGTCTTCCGATTTTCTGATCCGGGAGAAAGATTTGTCTGCGCTGATAGAACGGGAGATCCAGGCTTTGCCTCCGAAAATGAGAGAGATATTTGAAATGAGCAGGAAAGATAAGCTATCGCACAAAGAGATCGCAAAGGCATTGAATATTTCGGAACATACCGTAGCTACGCAAATGAAGCGGGCATTGAAGGTGCTGAGGCTGAGGTTGGGATTGGTGGTTTGGATAGCGATGTTGCTGTTTTATAGATAAAACGTTCAGTAATTAGAGCATTTTTTGTTAAAATTGCTCAATGTGTAGAACGTTTTCTGTATATTTGCAGTGTTTAATTATATTGCTATGGAGCAGCTTAAAGAAAAATCAGCTATATTAATTAGTCAGCATTCGCTTGATTTCCAGCGGTTTTTGTTGAAGAAAATTAATTGGAACAACAGGTTGATCTGTATTTTGGGTTCGAGAGGAGCTGGTAAAACCACGTTATTGTTGCAAAGAATAAAGATGATGAATGCTGCTCCTGATGAATGTTTGTACATCACTCTCGATGATATCTATTTTTCCAGCAATACGCTTGTCGCTACAGCGGAACGGTTCAGACAATTGGGAGGTAAATACCTATTTATTGATGAGGTACATAAGTATAGCGGCTGGGCAAGGGAAGTAAAAAATATATACGACTTTTATAAAGACCTGCATTTGATTGTAACAGGATCTTCCATTATTGAGCTACTGGGGCTTGAAGTTGATTTAAGTCGAAGGGCAAGGCAATATGAACTCAATGGAATGTCTTTTAGAGAGTATCTGGAGTATGAAGAGGGGATTAAAGTTGATCCGGTAACGCTAGAAGATATCCTAACAAATCATGTTTTAATGGCTAGTGATTTGAATGGATATAAGCCCATCAAGTTGTTTAAGAATTATTTGCAGCATGGTTATTATCCATTTTATAAAGAAGATAAAGAAGGTTATTTTATTCAGCTTTCCAGGGTAGTCAATTTGATTGTAGAATATGACCTTGCCTTTTTACAAGGCATAGATAAACAACAAATTAGGAAAATTTACCAGCTTTTGGGTATTTTTGCAGCTCAGGTGCCCTTTAAGCCAAATATGACCAGGCTTGCCAAAACGCTGGAAATGAGCAGGAATACACTGGTCCAGTATTTTCATTATCTGGAAAAAGCAAAAATGATACAACAGGTATATTTGGAGGGAAAAGGTATGGGAATGATAGAAAAACCATCAAAAGTACTTTTGGACAATCCAAATTTGTTTGAAGCATTATCTTCTAGTCCCGCCAACACGGGTAGCAGGAGAGAGTGTTTTTTTGTAAATCAATTTAGAAATTCTGGACACGAAGTGAGTTTAGCGAAGGCTGGAGATTTTATAGTAGATAATAAATATACCTTTGAGGTAGGGGGCGCAGATAAGACTTTTAAACAGATTTCTGGTATAGTGAATTCTTATATTGCTGCAGATGATTTGGAAATCGGATCTGGTAGCAGGATTCCATTGTGGATGTTCGGGCTGATGTATTAGTATCTCGTTTGTTTTCCTTACATTAGTCTGAGGATAAAAAGACGATGGCTACTTACAGCGCTTATGCTTTCGCATAAGGAGATTGCTAAGGTGCTAAACATCTCAGAACATACCGTAGCTACGCAAATGAAGCGGGCATTGAAGGTGCTGAGGCTGAGGTTGGGATTGGTGGTTCGGATTGCGATGTTGTTGTTTTATAAGTAACAGCTGTTTACCATGAAAAACTGAAATCTGATTTCAGTTTTTCATGGTAAACGTATATATTTGGATGTGATTAAACGCGGAATAGAAAAGGAATTGAAGATATTGCTGAATACATTTCCAGCAGTAGCGTTGTTAGGGCCCAGGCAAGTTGGCAAAACTACGCTCACACGTGAGCTCTTAAAAAATAGTGTAAACGAGGTTATTTATTTTGATCTGGAGAATGATGATGATATAAGTCGCCTGGCAAATCCCGTATTCTTATTTGAACAATATAAAGATGCCTGCATTGTACTTGACGAAATTCAGCGCATGCCAGATCTTTTTCGTCAGCTAAGACCGATCATAGACAATCATAGAACGGCGGGTCGATTTATCCTTACAGGATCTGCTTCACCAGCATTAGTAAAAGGTGTATCTGAATCGCTTGCCGGTCGTATTGCATTTGCAGAAATGTCTCCGATAAACCTCTTAGAGGCAGTTAGTAGCGGTATCACACAAGAGGAGCATTGGTTTAGGGGTGGCTTTCCCGATGCGCTTACCAGTGCCTCAGATCAGCAGTTTAGTTTATGGGCGGAAAACTTTATCAGGGCTTATATAGAACGTGATCTTAACCTCTTGTTTGGAGTTAACCTTTCTGAAGTTCTTATTCGCAATTTTTGGTATATGTTGGCTGCAAATACCGGAAGCATCTGGACAGCCGAAAGTTATGCCAAGGCATTGGGTACAAGCAGCAATACGATAAAAAGATACCTTGACTTTATGGAAGGAGCCTTCATGGTAAGGCAACTCCCTGCATGGTACATTAATGTCGGAAAGCGTGTAGTAAAGGCTCCTAAGGTTTATATACGGGATAGCGGATTGCTTCATCAGCTAAACCGGATTCAGAGCAGCAGGGAGTTGCCTTTAAACCTAATTGTAGGAGATTCCTGGGAAGGTTATGTTATAGAGCAGATTTACCAATTAAAACCGAGACATCTGGAAATGTATTATTACCGGACGCATAATGGTGCTGAATGTGACCTGATATTAGTGGATGGACTTAAACCTGTGGTTGCTATTGAAATAAAATATGCTGCTGTTCCTTCGCTCTCTAAAGGATTTTATAATGTTTTGGATGATCTGAAAATAGAGAAGGCTTTTGTGATTACTCCAGGTGAAAAGCAATATGCTTTGAATGAAAAAACGACAGTTAGTGGATTGCAGTTTTTTTTAACAGACATTTTGAATGGCCTATTGTAATTATTTTTTCTTTCCTTGTACCCATACCCTATACCCTTTGCCGTCTTAGTAGTATAAAAGCGAAAAATGCTTTTACGAATTATGAAAGAAGCAGAGGAACTACTTGAAAAATATAAAGCTGGGTTATGCACGGCGGAAGAACTGCAGTTGCTGCAAAAGTGGTTTCATCATTTGGGCGAGGATGAAGTGTCGGAATTAAGTTCCGAACACTTGATCTCTGCAAGATTGCAATTTGAAAAAAATATAAGAGGTTCAATATTACCTGTACGTAGTTATAAATTATGGCCACGTATAGCAGCGGTTGCCGCTGCGGTAGCCGCGGTTACTTTAGGCGTGTGGTTATACGTGAGTGAGATTGCTTCGTCGCGAAAAGCTTCTCGCAATGACGACTTAGTCTCCAACGACATCGCCCCCGGAAAAAACACGGCTACCCTTACCCTACCCGATGGCAAGACCATACATCTGAGCGATGCGAAGAGCGGGGTCATTATAGATGATACAAGCCTTAAGTACAACGATGGATCTGCTATTGAGTCGTCATTGCGAGAAGGAACCCGTGAAACAAGTTCAGGGCAGGCTAAGCAATCTCAACAGGATAGTCAAGATGAGATTGCTTCGTCGCTGCGCCTCCCTCGCAATGACGGAGAGGCGGTGATGCTCACTGCCTCTACCCCGCGCGGTGGCACGTACCAGGTGGTGCTGCCGGACGGCAGCAAGGTCTGGCTGAATGCAGATTCAAAAATTTCTTTCCCGTCACATTTTTTTGGAGCGGAGCGCAAAATAATTCTAGCCGGAGAGGCATATTTTGAGGTTTCACACAATAAGTCGAAACCGTTTGTGGTGCAAACTGACAAGCAGGAAGTCACCGTTCTCGGCACCCACTTCAATATCAACAGCTATGCCGATGAAGGGTCGACGAAGACGACTTTATTGGAAGGCTCGGTAAGCGTATCGTCTCTTTTGTCATCCAGAGCTATAGCGAAGGATCTCGGGCCAACCGGCCTCGGTACCACAAACGTACGAGGTCCCTCGAAACTCGGGATGAAAGGGAGCTTAGGCGCAGCGGCCATTTTAAAGCCCGGCCAGCAGTCGGTGTTAACCGGGGGCAATCAAATAAAAGTAAATCAAGTCGATGCCTCATTGGTCGTGGCCTGGAAGGAAGGGCAGTTCAGTTTTCAGAATGAAGCGCTGGAAAGTATCATGAGGAAGGTAGGCCGCTGGTATGATGTCGATGTGGTGTACGAGGATGAAAACCTGCGCAAAGCGATTATATGGGGTAAGGTAAGCCGGTTTGAAAACATCTCCAAGGTGCTGAGCAAGCTGCAGCTGACAGGGCAGGCCAAATTTAAAGTAGAAGGAAGGAGTGTATATGTATTTAATTAACAATGACAACAGAAAATCATCAACCGGGAGCCTAACCAGCTCTGTAATTTATAGATCCATTCACCCAATCAAACTAAACATGAACAGATTTTTACGACTAGCGGGCTAAGCGCAAGCGGGTAGCTCTATAATAGAACAAAGCCGAATAGTGCTTCGAACACTATCCGGCAAAGTTTGAGCTCACCTTTCCCAATTAAGGGATAAAACAATTTGGAACCGTTTTATGAATCAACTCAAACCGTACAAAAGTATGAATTTATATACTTTAAACAATGCTATTGGCGTGCTGCCACGCTGGTTGCGACAAATATTATTAGTGATGAGAATAACTGTACTCATACTACTGACTGCCCTGATGCAGCTGAGCGCTAAAAGCCTGGCCCAGAAGGTGAACTTCGTAAAGAAAAATGCGAGCCTGGAACAGGTATTTAATGAAATTACCAAACAGACCGGCTATAACGTGCTGCTGCCAGGCGACAAGCTCAATATTGCCAAAACCACCCAGGCAAATTTCAAAGATGCCAGCATCAGCACAGTACTGGAACAAACGCTTAGTAACCTTGATTTTACATTTATGATTGAGGACAAGACCATCGTAATTAAGCCTAAATCCCCCACCCTATTGGATAAGGCCAAATCCGTCATCCTGAATTTAGTTCAGGATCTCATTGTCCGTGGGAAGATTTTGGATGAGAATGGCAAGCCGCTCCAAAGCGCAAGTATAATGGTAAAGGGTAAGCCACAAGTTTATACTACGAATGAGGAGGGGGAGTTTCATATCGCTAATGTTTCTGAAGATGCGGTATTGGTGATTTCATATGTGGGTTACAATCAATTAAGTATTGTTTTAAAGGATGCCGTATTGCCGCTGCAAATTAAGTTGAATCCGCAGATGAGAGAGTTAGAGGAAGTAAAGGTTACTTACTCAACGGGATACCAGAATATTCCTAAAGAGCGTGCAACGGGTTCATTTGTTCAATTGAGTAATAAAGATATCAATCGGACTGTCTCTACTAATATTTTAGATCGAATTGTAAACATAACCAGCGGTTTAACTACTCAAACGGGTGGTAGATCCGAAGTATCCATTAGAGGTATTAGTACTATCAATGCGAATCAAAGGCCGTTGATTGTTGTCGATGGATTTCCTTATGGAGATGGAAATCCTTCAGGAACAAGCTTAGCTGGCGGTGATCCATTTATTGGAGAAATGATTAATCCAAATGACATTGAAAATATAACCATATTAAAAGACGCTGCCGCAGCTAGTATATGGGGTGCGCGATCAGGTAATGGCGTAATCGTCATCACTACCAAAAGGGGAAATTTCAATCAAAAAAGTAATGTGCAGTTTAATTCATCTGTAAACATTACTGAACGACCTGATTTGTTTAAAGCCAGTGTTATTTCTTCAGCTGACGCTGTTGCCTTTGAAAAGAAACTTTTCGAAACTGGAATTTACAATGAGTTTGATGACGATTATCCTTCAATTAATTATTTCCCGGTTGTATCGCCGGTAATTGAGATTCTATTAGCCAGAAGAAGAGGTGCAATTACAGGATTAGAAGCCGATAGGCAGCTGGAACAACTGACAAATCATGATGTTCGAAATGATGTTAATAAGTATCTGTTGCGAAATTCTGTAAATCAGCAATATAACTTTAATGTTAGCGGTGGTAGTGATAAGATGAATTATTATGGATCTGTGGGATATGATAAGAATCTGTCATCGAGTATTGGCAATGATTATAATAGGTTGACATTGAGATTGAATAATACTTATCGACCGATTAAAAATCTTAAAATCAATGCTTTCATAGCGTATACACAAGACAATGCTAAAAATAATGGAATGGATTATGGTCAATATATTGCTGATGGTATGAGGCAAGTGGCCCCCCACACGATGTTGGCGGATGAAAATGGAAATCCTTTGCATGTATCTTATCCGGGAGGATTAAGGACGGCTTATATTGATACGATTAAAACCAAAGGCCTGCTGGACTGGCATTACCGTCCAATTGATGAGATTGGAAATACGGATAACTCCGTCAAAAACTTTAATATTCAGTTAGGTGGGAGTTTGAATTATTCCATTATTTCAGGTTTATCTGCAGAGATTAGTGGCGGGTATATTCGTAATCTCGCAAATACAGACAGCTATTATAGTACAAAGACTTTTTTTGCCAGAAATTTGATCAATCAATATATGTTTCTCAATGCATCAAAGCAGCCCCAATACCCCATTCCTCTTGGAGGAATCCTTGACTATACAAACGAGGTAAAAACTTCGTACAATTTAAGAGGATTGATGAATTTAAATAAAACCTGGGGTATTCACGCAGTTTCTGCTATAGCGGGTGTTGATATAAGGGAATCCGAATCTGACGCTAACAAAAGCAGGAAATACGGGTTTGATCCTTTGAGTTTAGGCTTTTCAAATAGTATGAATTATAATAGTTTATTTACTGTAAGGCCGCTAGGTGGAAATGTCAAAATACCAGACCCTGGAGATTTGGGTGGAAGCCTAAGACGATACTTAGGCTACTACACGAATGCTGGCTATACTTTATTAAATAAGTATACAATTACAGCGAGTGCCCGGATAGATGCCAGTAATTTCTTTGGTATTAAAGCCAATTTGAAATCCATTCCGCTTTGGTCTGTTGGTGCGGGGTGGAATGTTAAAAACGAAGTTTTTTTTAAATCAAAACTAATTTCTACTTTGAAGCTAAGGGGTACTTATGGTTTTAATGGGAATATGAATAATACCGCAACGGCTCTTCCAACAATACGATATTTTGCGGGTCCTGTTTCATACAATAATTTCCAACGCTATGCTTCGCTCAACTCCCCACCTAACCCTGGATTGACCTGGGAAAAAGTGAAAATGATCAATTTAGCATTTGATTTTGGTTTATTTAATGACAGATTAAACGGTTCGCTTGAGTATTATGTAAAAAATGCCGAGAACTTGATAGGCGGTATTATCGCTGAACCAACAAAAGGTTATCCTTCATATAATGGCAATTACGCAAGTATTAAAGGGGAAGGTATTGATTTTATACTAAATGCGCTTGTTTCAAATGGCGGTTTTAAATGGAATACCTCTTTAAATATAAGCTATAATACTGATGAAGTTACTGATTATAAAGTTGATGAATTTGCATTAGCAAACGCTGCCTCCTATTTTGGCGGTGGATTGCCGATTATTGGTAAGCCATTGTATAAATTCTATAGTTACCGTTGGGCTGGATTAGATGGACAAACAGGAAATCCTTTGGGAGTGGTTAATGGGCAAACTGTACCATTTTCAACAGTTATAGGTTTTGACGATAACTTTGAGCCAAATACTAAGCCGTCTGATCTAGTGTATAATGGACGAGCAACCCCTAATGTATTCGGAAACCTGATCAACACATTCTCCTACAAGGGCGTATCAGCATCTTTTAACATCCTCTACAGTTTTGGTTATTATTTTAGAAGACCGTCAATCGATTATAATACTCTTCAGGATTATTGGGGTGCACATGGGGATTACGCACAACGATGGCAAAAGCCAGGGGACGAGTTGATCACAAATGTTCCTTCAATGCCTGAAACGCCTGATAACAGATATCAATTCTATAGTCAATCGGAGATTTTGGTTGAAAAGGGAGATCATATACGCTTACAAGATATACGTCTGTCTTATGACCTGAATAAGAATAGCTTTAAGAAACTTCCCTTTACTAGTGCATCTGTATTTATAAATGCGAACAATACCGGGTTAATTCTTTGGAGGGCAAATAAAAAAGGTTTAGATCCTTTGGGAAATACTGTACCTACGCCACGGTCAATTGCTTTTGGTTTAACTTTAAATTACTAGGAAAATGAAAGGAAAATTTAATAAAGCCTTCGGGATTGCAGTAAAAATTGTCTCAGTTGGTATATTCGCGATGGCTATTGTTTTTACTGGTTGTAAAAAGGAATGGTTAGAAGCAAAGGTTGATAAAAAGCAAGCTGTTCCTAACACAGTCCAGGATTTTCAAGCCATGCTTGATAACTACAACTCGTATAATCAAAACATTCAAGGCCTCATAAATGAAATAATGGCAGATGGACATTATTATACTGAAAGTACATACAGCTCTTTTCAGCCAACAAATTCGGCTTATAATACTTATATATGGAAAAATAGAATACCGAACGATAATGTAAGTGACTATACGTCTCCGTATAACGGGATTTTGAACACAAACATCATCATTGATGAGGTAAAAAAATCTGATGATCAGGATAAATTGGGTTTGGAACAAGTAAAAGCTCAGGCGTTATTTCATCGGGGAAGATATTTTTTTGAATTGGCTCAGACCTATGCATCACAATATAGAACATCCACTGCAGGTTCTGATTTAGGCATAGCTCTACGCATAAATACAGATATTACAGAATCTTCTGTCCGATCGACAGTAAAACAAACGTATGATCAAATTATTTCTGATTTGACGAATGCGAAGGATGTTTTACCAGTTGAGGCTGCTTTTTTGACCAGAGCATCTAAACCAGCAGCTTTTGGGATGCTAGCCAAGGTTTATCTTTCGATGGGTGATTATGCAAATGCTTTCAATTATGCGAATGAATACTTGAAAATCAAAAGCGAACTATTGGACTATAGTACCATATCTCCATCGGCGAATTTTATTGGTTTAAACAAGGAGGTCTCTTTTTTTAAGATTTTCTCATCTACAGCACTCCTCAGAACTCAATATTTGATTGATCAAGCTCTTTACGATCTTTACGATGGTAATGATCTCAGAAAACAGGTCTTTTTTAGGGTTGCGGGTTCTGCAATTACATTCAAGGGCTATTATAGTAGCTCAACAACAGATGTTTTCGCAGGTTTAGCAACGGATGAAATTTATCTCATAAGGGCTGAGTGTTATGCAAGGTCAGGAAATTTGACCGCTGCCATGAAAGATTTGAACGATCTATTGAGAACGCGTTGGGCTAAAAATCCGAATGGAACGACAAAGTATGTTGATCAAACAGCCGTTGATGAAACAGATGCACTTAAAAGAATATTTCTTGAACGAAGAAAAGAATTGATTTTACGTGGTGGGGTAAGGTGGTCAGATCTTCGCCGTTTAAATCTCGATGACCGTTTTAAAGCAACACTTACCCGAACAATAGGTGGACAAACGTACACTTTAGAACCGAATAGTTTCAAATATACACGCCCCATTCCAGATGATGTTATTCAGTTGTCAAATATGCCTCAAAACCCTAGTTGGTAACATGTAATTAAAAAGAATTCAACAAGATTTTACAATTATTTTATTATGGCAGTAGCTGTAGTCTGGCTACTGCTTTATCAAAAGACACAGATATGAAAACACTAAAATTTAAAATGACATTCTTTCTGGCATTTTTATGTTTGAAAGCATTGACTCAAGAAGTACAGTTGGAGCAGCCCAAGGCGAAGACCGCAGCTGATTATTATTGGGATACGATGCCTAAGAGGGGCTGCTTGAGTTCTAATCCAGATGGCACCTTCAGCCCAGGACCAGATTTGTATGAAATATCACAAATACCTAACAACGGTGGTGATAAAAATCAACAAGAAATTCTCATCAGAAATGAAATGAATACGGAGATATATAGTAGACTTTTGCGTGAATGGGGGATTGGATTTTGGAAAAGATTTCCTGATGATCCACGACGCTTTAATTGGTTGGCTTCAACAATAGTTAACGAACCTACGTATTTTGCTAACATCCGATACGGTGCGCAAGCTAAAATAGGTAATGAATTTGTGATTCCCCTGGATACAGTTTCGAAAAAACTATGGGAACTCGAATACAAGCAGTTTCGGCGAGAGTTTTTAGAGTCATCGCAAGTTATGGATGCTAATAAGAGGAGGTTTCTTCAGTTTGAACTTTCTCAGTATCAGTTTAGAATGAGAAGTCAGATAACCGATAAATTGGATTTCGCAGAGTTTATGAAAATGGCTGAACAGTATTTGAAAACGTACGACGTAGAGGATAAAGATGTCGTATCTATTTTGGCTATATGTTTTTCTCAAAGTAAAAGGATGGGTTTTGATGATTTGGACTTAAAAAAAAATATTCTAACTCTCCAGAAGTCCGTTGTTCCGTCTTTTCGTGAGCTTGCAAATCAAATGAAATCTTTACAATCACTTAAAGAAAGACCCTTAGAATTAAGCAGTACATCAACTAATGGTAAAAAGATAGATTTAAAAGACTATAGAGGGAAATTGGTATTGGTAGATTTTTGGTCATTGGGCTGCGGAACCTGCGTAGCTAAAATGCCTGAAATAAAAGAAGTTTATGAAAAGTACAAAGGTAGGGGTTTTGAGGTGATTTCAGCTTGTTTTGTCACAGGAAGGAATAGCAAAGGCGCAGAATTTTATAAAGATGAACATACTCAAATAAAAAATATTTATAAAAAAATTGGAGCTGACTGGCCTTTAGTTCTTTTAGGTACTCAACGTGGTGAATTAGGTATGCAAATCAAAGAGACTTATGCATTCTATAAAGTTCCTCAATTATTGCTTTTAGATGAAAATGGAAAACTAATCAGCTATAATGGAGACATGAATATATCTGGTAAACTAGACAAGATAGTAGATAATTATTTGAAAAATAAGCTTAAAAATTAAGGAGATAGATAATGAAAAATGTAATAAAAATGATAATTCTATTGGCATTTACTTACTGTCATGCTAATGGGCAGAATGCGAAAGGGTTTATATTAAATGGGAATATTGAAGGCGTGAAAGATGGTACAACGTTATATCTGATTACAAGGAAGGTCGACACCATCGCAAAAACAAAGTCTAAAGGATCTACATTTAAATTTGAAGGGCGAGTTGAAGGAAATGCGAATTACTATTTTTTGCAAATGGATACGTTGGTTAAAAAGGGAGCTAGTAATGCCTTGTGGCTCATTAACGGACCGATGTCTGTTAAAGGAAGTTTACAGGAATTTAAACAATTGACTCTCAACGGATCCGAACCACATGATGAATTTAGAGAGCAAATCGGCCGTTTTACCAATAAAATTAATCCTAATAATAAAGCATTGGTTGATGATTTGAAAAAATGGGTTTTTGTTCATAACAATTCATTATATGTTTCGGACCTAATTTTAAAAATAAAACAATTATATAAGCCAAATGAACTTTTAGCGGTATATGAAAGGTTAAGTCCAAAGGCTAAAAATAGTTATTGGGGATTGGAATTAGGGCAATACATTGAAACGCAGAAAAGGATAGCAAAGACTAGTCAATCTGGAAGGATTCCTGGGTTTTATGTTCAAACGGTAAATGGAGAAAAAATGACTATAAGTGAACTGGCTGCTAAATCTAAATATACTTTAATAGATTTCTGGGCAAGCTGGTGTAGCCCATGTAGAGATGCTATTCCTAAACTTAAGAAGGTTTACGAAAGATTTCATGATCAGGGATTTAATATTGTAGGCATTTCAACGGACAAATCAGAAGTAGCATGGAAAAAAGCTTTGGCGGAGGATAAAACTCCCTGGATTCATACTTTAGATAATATTGATAATGCGGATCAAGATGTTTTTGGCATAGTTGCCATACCTGGTTATATTTTAGTTGACCAAAATGGAAAGATCATCCAATCAGATATTTTAACACAAACAGGGTTTAACCCACTTGGGGATAGTCAAATAAAAAGGTTTAAAAACAAAAGTTTGAGCAAAGATCTCTATGAAATTATCGAAACGCTTTTGAAAGAAGAGAATGGTAAATAAAAAACTAAATTTTATGAAAATGAAACAATTAATATTAGCCCTATTTCTTTTAAGCCCATGCTTGGCTTTGAGCCAGGAAAATACTGAGGCGGAAAATTTCAGCACAAATGTCATCAATAAAGTTAAGGAGTATAATGAAGAAAGCAGAAAGTTAAAGGAAGCGTTTAAAAGTGCTAAAGAAAATAACCAGGCTGATACAGTTAGCTTAAAAGAACAAAGAAGAAAAGTTATTGAAAAATGTTTTCAAGTGCCTCAGTATTATATCAAGGCCAATCCTGCATCTCCTTATTCTTGCCGGGCATTGGCAATGCTTGGTGAAGGTGGAAAGGGTTCTCCTGTAACTGTATCGGATTTGGAACGATTATTTAATTCATTGGCTCCTGAACTAAAGGACAGCGATGCGGGAAAAACTTATGCGGAGCAGTTAGCAAGTTGGAAAGAGCGGGATAAGAAGAAATAACTATGAGGAAGATAAAATTGATTATAAGTTTGTTGCTATTTGCTTTAACTACACAAGCCCAGATAATGAAACCTGTGAAATGGAGCTTTTCGACTTTTCAAGTAAAAGATAAGGCTGGAATGTATAAGGTTAATATGATTGCGGTGATAGAGAAGAGTTGGCATATTTATTCCCAGAACACGCCTGATGGTGGGCCTTTGCCTACGAAAGTGACTTTTGCTAATAACCCTTTGGTGCTATTGGGAGGGAAGACTACTGAGGTAGGTAAATTAAATAAGGAGCATTCGGAGGTATTTGGGGTTGATGTGTGGAGTTATAGTGATAAGGTTGAGTTCGTGCAGGTTGTGAAGGTTAAAAAACCTGGAGTGAAGACAAGATTGTCTGGGACAGTAGAGTTTATGGCCTGTGATAATGAGCAATGTCTCCCTCCGGAGGAAGCGCCTTTTACAATTGAACTTAAATAAAATGAACCTAATAGAGAGTGCCAAACAAAACCTACAGTCTTTTGAGACAACGACTTCCAGTGTTATGGATGGCTCGTATTGTGAAGAGTTTACCGCCTTGCTTTTACAAGTAAAGTGTAAAAACATTCATATGGAGGCTGATATAGCGACGGCCCTGTATCCTGAACAGATCCGGCCTTATCTGAAGCTGTACGCTATGCGGATTACCAGATGTCTGAACCGCATCAGGGAAATGCAGAGTTATGCAGATGAAAGGCAACTGGAACGGTTTGATATTGTGTATGGCAAGTTGTTCAGGTTGAGAAGGTTTATTAGGGAGTTGTTGGTGGAGGTAAGTTAATAACAAAAGGAGATCCTGATACCGGCCTTCGCCGGCATGACGATTCAGGATGACGTAAATATGGACAAAACAATAAAGTTAATAGACAATCCATTTTTCCAGGCTTTTATAGGCGACCGTGGATTAAGGATTTTCAGAGTGCCCGTAAACGGCAGACTGGGGATACCGGGTTTGAGCAGGTTGGTGCGCAACGCGACCGGAGGAGACCTTCTCCTGAATGAAGCTTACGGGTTTTTGGTGAAAAACGATCATGTAGTGAAGATTTTGACCAGGGATAAAATCAGCATCAATATGATGGAACTGCATGGTTATCATGCTGAGCAGATTAAAGAACTGATCAATCAGGAGTTGGCTTAGTGTCATGCTGAGCTAAGGCGAAGGATCTCGGCCCTACCGGGCTCGGGATGATGTCTTTGAGAGTAGTGAAATACAATCGTCTTGAGGTCCCTCGGAAAAATCGGGATGACAAAAGCGGCAGGATGACAAAATTAAATAGGATGCTGTGATAGCATTAAGCCTTTGGATAAAGGGAATAAATGTTCTTTGACATATTGTGAGAATTGTGATAGGGGGTTTGGTTGTATATTTCGGAGAAAGTAACCCCTTCATTCCGTGCCAAACTGGCCCCTTAATTTTCTGCCGGGTTCGGTAGCGAATGCTCCGATATTTTAATCCATTTCGATTACCCTTCCTGAGCTGCT
>Ga0160464_100300_pt1 | contig 43427 bp, 40 predicted proteins | sample HID1971I_E11MG_FD_108275 | JGI IMG/M metagenome (GOLD analysis project Ga0160464, IMG submission 108275) | Enriched millipede-associated microbial communities from UW Madison campus, WI, USA - HID1971I_E11 MG | ecosystem: Host-associated > Arthropoda: Insects > Digestive system > Unclassified ... | reverse complement strand
GGGTGTACGACGGCAAGCGCCAGAGCAGCCGTCCGCTCGCCTGGCGGGATATCGTCGTGCTGCTGCGGGCGACCAGCCAGTGGGCGCCGATCCTGATCGAGGAGCTGCAGGCGCAAGGCATCCCAGCCTATGCCGAGCTGAGCACCGGCTACTTCGATGCGATCGAGGTGGAGGTGATGCTCTCGGTGTTGCGGGTGATCGACAATCCATATCAGGACATCCCGCTCGCGGGCGCCCTGCGCTCGCCGATCTTCGGGCTGGATGCCGAGGAGCTCGCGATGATCCGCGTCTATGGCGGTCGGGGCTCCTACTACGAGGCCGTACAGGACGGCGCCGCCAATCTGCTGTTGCCCGAGGCGACCCGGGACAAGCTGTCGCTGTTCCTGTCGCGGCTCGAGCTGTGGCGCGAGGATGCGCGGCAAGGCTCGCTGGCCGAGCTGGTATGGCGGATCTGCCGGACGACGGGCTACTACGATTTCGTCGGCGGCCTTACCGGCGGCGTGCAGCGCCAGGCCAATCTGCGGGCGTTGTACGACCGCGCGAGGCAATACGAGCAGACGTCGTTCCGCGGCTTGTTCCGCTTCCTGCGATTCATCGACCGGATGCGGGAGCGCGGCGGCGATCTGGGGACGGCCCGCGCGCTTGGCGAGCAAGAGGATGTCGTGCGCATCATGTCGATCCACCGCAGCAAGGGGCTTGAGTTCCCGGTCGTCTTTACGGCGGGACTCGGCAAGCTGTTCAACATGCAAGACCTGAACCGTCCCTTCCTGATGCACAAGGAGCTGGGCTTTGGTCCTCGCCATGTCGATAGCGAGCTGAGAGTGAGCTACCCGATGCTGCCGCAGCTGGCGATCCGGCGCAAGCAGCGGATGGAGCTGCTCGCCGAGGAGATGCGCATCCTGTATGTGGCGATGACGCGCCCCAAGGAGAAGCTGTTCCTCGTCGGCACCTTGTCCGGCGCGGCGGCGCAGCTGGAGCGGCGCCAAGCCTCCGGCGGCGAGACGACGGTCCCTGACTTCGCCTTGGCGGCGGCGCGGCGCTTCACGGACTGGCTGCTGCCGCTGACGGATCGGCTGCCTGCGGCGGAGCTGGCGCTCTCGGGCGGCGGAGCTGGCTGGAGCTGGTCGCTGCAGCCGGCGTCGCTCTACGCGATGGAGGCGGCGGCAGCCGCCCTCGTCGATCCCGAGGAGGAGGCGCGGCGCGCCGAGCGACTCGCGGCGGTGACGGCGGGGATCGTCCTCGCCGATGTGGAGAGCGACCAAGCGGCGGATATCGAAGCTCGGCTTGACTGGCGCTATCCCCATGCTGCAGCGACTGGGCTCGCCGCCAAGACGTCGGTGACGGAGATGAAGCGGCTGCAGGCGGAGTATGGGCATGCCGAGGGAGCGATCCCGCTCGAGGAAGCGCGGCAGGTCGCTCCGGCGCGCGGGGGCGCGTCCCGGCGCGGCGGGCTGCCGCCAGGCTCGCTGCGGCTGCGGCGTCCCCGCTTCATGGAGGAACGCTCGCTGACGGCTGCCGAGCGAGGCACCGTCAACCATCTCGTCATGCAGCATGCGCCGCTGACGACGCCGCTCACGATCGACGGTCTTGAGGCGCTGCTCGCAGACATGCAGGAGAGACGCCTGCTGTCGCCGGAGCAAGCCGCTGCGGTCGACCGCGAGACGATCGTCGGCTTCTTCACGAGCCCGCTCGGCGAGCGGCTGCTGGCAGCCGAATGGGTGCGGCGAGAGGTGCCGTTCAGCCGGACGCTGCCTGCGGGCCGCATCTATCGGGAGGCCGAGCTGGACGAGACGACGGCAGCAGAGCCGGTGCTTATCCAGGGCGTCATCGATTGTCTGTTCGAGGATGAGCGCGGACTCGTGCTGATCGACTACAAAACCGATCGGATCTGGATGAGTCAGTGGGAGGAGACGGCCGAGCGGCATCGCTTCCAGCTCGAGCTGTACGCGGAGGCAATCGGCGCTATACTGGACAAGCCGGTGGCGGAGTGTCATGTCTTCTTCTTTGACGGCGGACGCTCGGTGCAATTGACCTGATACGAGGGCGGCTCGAAATTTTCAAAAAGGTGGGGGTATAGGTGCAAGAGGAACAGCCGGTGAAGCGTTCCTGGTTTACGGGTGTCGTAGTCGTGTTGCTGGTGGCAAGCCTGACCTACAGCGTGTTCCTGTTCTCGCATAAGCTGCAAAACGACCAACGGGAGAAGGCGTTGACCGGAGAGCGGATTATCACATCGGCGTGGGATACGAAGCTCTACACAGAGATGATCATCGAAAACACCCGGAAGCTGCTGGATACTAATGATATCGGCGAGCGCATCGCTGCCAAGCAAGCGCTTGGCTACACCTTTGGCGGCTACGCCAAGGGCGCTCAGGCCTTTATTGGCGCAGCTCAGGATATCGAGTCTCGCGAGTTGCCTGGTCATCAACGCAACGCGTTGACCTTCCTGTCGCAGATTGAGCTGTCGGTCCGCAGTATCGGCAATCACGACCAACCTCTTAGCCCCCAGGAGCGGGATTATCTGGAGGGGGTCGTAGCGTTGCACGAGCGTCTGCATGCGGAGATCAGCCGTTTTGGCGTGACACAGACGACCCAGCAGGAGTCGCTGCTCGTCCTGTCGGAGCTGGAGTGGGTCGATATGGCCTATGCGATGCTGGATATTATGAACGAGCCTGAAGAAGTCTTATTCGAAGGCGTGAATGCGGAGGATGCGGAACAGACAGAGTCGGCGCAGTAACAGAGACAGACGCCTTTTGTGAACAAAATTCGACGCTTTCGCACAGTTTCGACTAGGATTGACGAATAAAGTGTGATATACTTGGCACAAGTTAATAAAGGGTAGGAGAACGGGAGAACCACAAGCCCCCAAGCTGCGAATGCTCGCAGACTGGGTTCTTGTGGTTCTTTTTATATTTTATCATGGAGGGAGCTTCCGATTATGGGACCATTCTCGGCTGCGGAACGCGAGCAAAGATTAGTAAGGATGCAGAGTAGCGAATATGATATTCTGATCATAGGAGGCGGCATCACCGGCGCAGGCATCGCGCTGGACGCCCAGACCCGAGGGATGAAGACGGCGCTGATCGAGATGCAGGATTTTGCCGGCGGCACGTCGAGCCGCTCGACCAAGCTCGTCCATGGCGGGCTGCGATATCTCAAGCAATTGCAAGTGAAGATGGTCGCCGATGTCGGCAAGGAGCGCGCGGTCGTCTATGAGAACGGGCCGCATGTGACGACGCCGGAGTGGATGCTGCTGCCCTTCTACAAGGGGGGAACGTTCGGCGCTTTGTCAACCTCGATGGGCTTGCGGCTCTATGACTTCCTGGCCGGCGTGAAGCGGGAGGAGCGTCGCAGGATGCTCGGCGTCGGCGATACGGCAGCCAAGGAGCCGCTGCTCAAGCAGGAAGGACTGCTCGGCGGGGGCACCTATGTCGAGTATCGAACCGATGACGCCCGTCTGACGATCGAGGTGCTCAAAAAAGCAGTTGGCGCGGGGACCGATGCCGTCAATTATTTGAAGGCGGAAAAGCTGCTCTACGACGACGGCAAGCTGACTGGCGTGATCGCCAAGGACAGCATCAATGGCAAGGAATATCGAATTATGGCCCGTCAGGTCGTCAATGCGGCCGGCCCTTGGGTCGATGAGCTGCGCGCCAAGGATCATTCCAAACGCGGCAAGACGCTGCGCCTGACCAAGGGCGTCCATCTCGTCTTCGACGGTGCGCGCTTCCCGCTGCGACAGGCAGTGTACTTCGACACCAAGGACAAGCGGATGATCTTCGCGATCCCGCGCGACGGCAAGACCTATGTCGGCACGACCGATACCGACTATGTGGGCGATACCGCGTACCCAAGAATGACCGAAGCCGACCGAACCTATCTACTGGCCGCCTGCAACGACATGTTCCCGAGCGTCAGGCTGACCGAGCAGGATGTCGAGTCGAGCTGGGCGGGACTGCGTCCGCTCATCTACGAGGAGGGCAAGTCGCCCTCGGAGGTGTCGCGGCGCGACGAGATCTTCACCTCGCCGTCCGGTCTGATCACGATCGCCGGTGGCAAGCTGACTGGCTACCGCAAGATGGCCGAGCATGTGACGGATCTGATCGCCAAGCGGCTACCGGCTGGCAGCGGGCGCGCCTGGCAGCCGTGCGCGACGCGGACGATGGCGCTCTCGGGCGGCGATGTCGGCGGCTCGCGAGCGTTCCCGGCCTTCGTGCAGCGGATGACAGCAGAGGGCGAGCGAATCGGGTTGACTGGCGCGGATGCGCGGAAGCTGACCGAGCGCTACGGCTCCAATGTGAGCGAGCTGTACCGGCTCGTGCAGGAGTGGCGAGCCGAGGAGGCGCACGGACTGCCGAAGACCGTCTATGCGATGGTCCGTTACAGCATCGAGGCCGAGATGGCGCTGAAGCCGGTCGATCTGTTTATTCGCCGGACGGGCGCGCTGTTTTTTGACATCGACTGGGTGCGGGCCTACAAGACGCAAGTGATCGACTACATGGCCGCCAGCCTAGGCTATACGGAGGCTGACAAACAGGCGTACGCGGCAGAGCTGGAGCGAGAGCTGCATGCCGCCGTGACGCCGGAGGACAGGGAGGAGCCGGATGACGCCGGAGAAGCAGATTATATTGCCGGCAGCAAGACAGATCAAAGATCTGGAGAAGCTGCTGGCCCGACCGTTTGAGACGATCGTCATCTTGGATACGCATATCGGCCAACTGCAGCCCATCGTGCAACTGGCCAAGTCGCACGGCAAAAAACCGCTGCTGCACGCCGATCTGATCGGCGGGCTCAAAAATGACGAGGAAGCGGCCGAATACCTTTGTCAGGTGATTCGACCCGCCGGCATCATCTCGACGCGCGCCGGCGTGATCGCCAAGACGAAGCAAAACGGTATCGTCGCGATCCAGCGGCTGTTCATGCTCGACACCAACGCCCTCGAAAAAAGCTATGCGCTCCTGAAGAAGACGGAGCCGGATTATATCGAGGTGCTGCCAGGCGTCATCCCCCATATGATCCAGGAGGTGCATGCGCGCACTGGCATTCCTGTTATCGCTGGCGGACTCGTGCGGACGGTTGATGAGGTGCGGCAGGCGATAGAGGCCGGAGCAGTGGCCGTGACGACCTCCCGCAAGGACTTGTGGGATCATTTCGAAACCAAGTAACGTTAGGAGGAGCCGGCTTTGTCCGAACAATATATATTGGCTATCGACCAGGGGACGACAAGCTCCCGAGCCATCCTGTTTGATCAGGAAGGTCACATCGTCAGTTCAGCGCAACAGGAGATTCCCCAATATTATCCCGAGCCCGGCTGGGTCGAGCAGGACGCCAGCGAGATCTGGCTGTCTGTGCTAGGCGTCATCGCCAGCGCGCTTTCCAAGGCGGGGATCAAGCCCGAGCAGATCGGCGCGATCGGCATGACCAATCAGCGGGAGACAACGGTCCTGTGGGACAAAGAGAGCGGTTATCCGATCCATCGCGCCGTTGTCTGGCAGTCGAGACAGTCGCAGGAGATTTGCGATCGGTTGAAGCGCGAAGGTCATGAGCAACGATTCCGCGACAAAACCGGCTTGCTCATCGATCCTTACTTCTCCGGGACCAAGATCCGCTGGCTGCTCGATCATGTCGAGGGCGCGCGCGAGCGAGCCGAGCGGGGCGAGCTGCTGTTCGGCACGATCGACTCGTGGCTGCTCTGGAAGCTGACCGGCGGCGCGGTGCATGCGACAGACTACTCCAATGCCTCGCGTACGCTGCTCTACAATATTCACGAGCTTCGCTGGGACGAGGAGCTGCTGGAGCTGCTAGACATTCCTCATCAGCTGTTGCCTGAGGTCCGTTCGTCGTCGGAGATCTACGGCCATACAGTGCGGCATCATTTCTTCGGCCATCAGGTGCCGATTGCGGGTATCGCGGGCGACCAGCAGGCTGCCTTGTTCGGGCAGACGTGCTTTGAGCGAGGGATGGTCAAAAACACCTATGGCACCGGCTGCTTTATGCTGATGAACACCGGCACGGAGGCTGTCCGCTCCGAGCATGGTCTGCTGACGACGATCGCCTGGGGCGTGGATGGCCAGGTCGAGTATGCGCTGGAAGGCAGTGTATTCGTCGCGGGATCCGCGATTCAATGGCTGCGGGACGGCTTGCGGATGCTGCGCCACTCGTCGGACTGCGAGACCTATATCTCCCGAGTCGCCTCCACAGACGGCGTCTACGTCGTCCCCGCCTTTGTCGGATTGGGCACGCCTTATTGGGAGAGCGATGTTCGCGGCGCCGTGTTCGGCTTGACGCGCAGCACGTCCAAGGAGCATTTCGTCCGCGCCACTGTGGAGGCGCTTGCTTATCAGAGCAAGGATGTGCTGAAGGTCATGATACAGGATGCGGGCGTTGATCTGAAGACGCTGCGAGTCGATGGCGGCGCGGTCGTCAATGACTTCCTCATGCAGTTCCAGAGCGACATCCTCGGCGTGCAGGTGGAGCGCCCGGTCATCCGGGAGACGACGGCGCTCGGCGCGGCCTATCTGGCAGGCCTGGCCGTAGGATTCTGGCCGGACCGTGCAGCGCTGACGGCGATCTGGCATCGCGAGCGGGCTTTTACGGCGGTGATGGAGGAAGCGGAGCGCACCCGTCTGTACAGCGGCTGGAAAAAGGCCGTTCAGGCGGCAATTGCGTTCCAGTAGTAGCCATTTGCCCAGTTCCGAATAAGATATAGCAGGAACGAAAGGAGCTGGGAGGATGGAACAGGTCTCGATGAAGCAGCATTGCCATGAGCACATGCATCGTTATGTGCTGGCGCGTACAAAGGACGGCTGGTGCACCGACGGGTTTGTGGAGCATGTGGACGACGAATATGTATGTCTGGCCGTACTTTGCGAGGGTCCAGGCAGAGACGACAGAGCTTTTGGACCTTACCCGTATTTCGGTACGCCGTTTGCAAGGCCGCCGTTGTACCCGTATCCCTATTACCCGCGGCGCTATTTTGCCAGACAGGTATTTCCGCTGGCGGCGCTGCTCGGATTATCGCTGCTGCCGTTTTACTGACCGTTTCAGCGACCGCATCGCCCCGGAGCCTCTCTTCGGAGCGATGCGTTTTTTCGTTGTTGCCCCCAGCCGGGCGGGACAAGCCGGCGTTCGCGTGCAGCGGTTGTCCGTTTCTGCTATGATGATAGAGACAATGCAATTGATATTTGTTCGAGGAGGTCCGGGAATGTCCGATTGTATTTTTTGTAAAATTATCGAAGGCAGTATTCCGTCTAAAAAAGTGCTGGAAAACGACCAGGTGCTGGCATTTCATGATATCCAGCCGGCCGCTCCCGTTCATGTGCTGATCATTCCGAAGAAGCATATTCCGACGATGAATGATGTAACCGCCGAGGACGGCGAGACGATCGCAGCGGTGTTTGCGGCTGCCCGTGAGATTGCCGCAGAACTTGGAATCGCCGAATCGGGCTATCGCCTGATCAACAACTGCAATAGCGAGGGCGGACAAGTCGTCTACCATCTGCACGTTCATCTGCTAGGCGGCGAGCCGCTGGGTCCGTTGCTTGCGCATTGATGCGTGCGGGGGCGACTCTGCGTTCCTGGTGGGACGCAATGTCGCGCCTAGCGACAATGGAAGTTGACACTGACTTTCATTTTCCCGTATAATGAAGTGTGATAATCCGAGTTATCGTTCTGGACGGTCTGTTCTGGAGGGAGGGAAAACTGGTGTCTGAAACAAAAGTTCGCAAAAATGAGACCATCGATGCTGCACTCCGTCGTTTCAAGCGTTCCATCGCGAAGGACGGCGTTTTGGCCGAGGTCAAAAAACGCAAACACTACGAAAAGCCAAGCGTCAAGCGTAAGAAGAAATCCGAGGCTGCGCGCAAGAGAAAGTTTTAGGAGGATCCTTCCACGATGAACCTTAACGAACGATTAAACGACGATATGAAGCAAGCGATGAAGAGCCAGGAGAAATTCAAGCTCACCACCATCCGGATGATTCGCGCGGCCGTCAAAAATCAAGAAATTGAATTGAAACGCCCGCTTGAAGATGACGAGGTGCTTGCGATCTTGAGTCGTGAGATCAAACAACGTAAAGATTCCCTCCAAGAATTTCAAAAAGCCGGCCGTGAAGATTTGACTGCAAATCTCGCAGCAGAAATAGATATTATTAGTGTTTACCTGCCCCAACAGCTCACAGAAGAAGAAATCAAAGTGATCGTACAGCAGACCATCCAGGAAACCGGAGCTTCTTCCAAAGCCGAGATGGGTAAAGTCATGAGCGCCCTGATGCCTAAAGTAAAAGGACGCGCTGACGGTAAACTAGTAAATCAAACGGTACAACAATTTCTGCAATAGATACTTAAAAAACGCCCTCGCGCCGCGAGGGTGTTTTTTTAAGTGTTCGCGGCCGATAAACAATGGTAACCAAATAGCCGACATAGTAAGTAAGGTCCTGCCTCTCAAAGCGTCCGGACGGACCGAAGTCATCCATGATTAGGGGAGGAACCTGTATGTCGGTGCGTTGGAAGTTGGCTGCTTTGGCCGTGATACCGTTGCTTTTTTTCATCGGAACAAGCCTCTACCTGTTGCATGAGCAACGTCAGATGTTCGATTACATAACCGAGGAGATCCACGAGACGACCAATGTCGTCCAGGAGCTGGTCCTCAATGCCGACCGCGACATGTATCAGGCATACGTCGCATACCTTAAAATGGCCGCCCAAGGGCAAACAGACTCGCAGACTGAGGCGGAGCGTCAAGTGTTGACGGAAAATCTGGCCCAAGTGGAAGAGCGCATGGGGCAGGCTGTAGAGATCATCCGGTCTGCCAATCTGAGCGAAGTGAGGTCAGAGGAAAGCGATATGACGCTGCGACAGCTGACTGAGCAATTCAAGACCCGATATGAAGCCTGGAAGCCGGACGTACTCCAGGGGGCGGGAGGAGGCAGCGCCGATTCAGAAGCCGTGGCTGCGGGGTTCGAGTCGACGCGGGAGCTAGTCAGCGTCATCGACGATGCGATCGATGCGTATGAGGCAGTGAAGCTGTCGGAGATTGAGCGGTTAATCAAGCAGTTGGAGTGGATAGTGCTGCTCATCGTCACCGTCGTGTTCCTCATCGTCTGTCTGTCCGCTTATGTCATGATCCGCCGTATCCTGAGTACGGTGAGCGCTGTCGTCTCCAAGACGGCGCAGGTCGCGGCAGGAGATCTGACGGTGCCGCCGGAAGCGCGCTACAGCAAGGATGAGCTAGGCAAGATAGCAATGTCTGTCGACATGATGATCGCCGCCATCTCTGCGTTGGTACAAAAAATCGGCGGCAATGCCGGGGAAGTGGGCAGGTCGGCGACATTCCTCGAAGCATCGGCCAAGGAGTCGGCGGATGCTTCCTCCCATATCGCGCATAATATCCAACAGGTAGCCGAGGGGGCGGAAGCCCAAGCGCGGGCGGCTGCCGAGACCTCCAGAGCAATGGAGGAGATGGCGATCGGCATCGAGCGTATCGCAGCGCTTACGACGCGCATGGCGGAAGGCTCCGCTCTCGCTTCCAGACAGGCGGATCGGGGGGTGGACACGCTGCAAGAGCTGGTCGACCAGATGGACGCAATCAGCGCTTCGGTCGATCATTTGTCCGGTTCGATTACCTCGCTAGCCGGACGCTCGGAGCGGATTGCGGGCATCGCCGAGAATATCGCCTCCTTTGCGCAGCAGACGAATATTTTGTCCTTGAACGCTTCGATCGAGGCTTCGCGGGCAGGCGAGGCGGGCAGAGGGTTCGCCGTCGTCGCCAGCGAGATCCGCAAGCTCGCGGCAGGCTCGATGCAATCGGCCAGCGTCATCGCCGAGCTGATCGCAGACACGAACCAGCAGATCGGAACGGCGGCAGAGCAGATGACCGTGACGCTGCGGGAACTCGGCGAGGGGCAAGGACGAGTGAAGATTGTCCGCGGCACGTTCGCCGATATCCAGACCTCGGTATCGGATATGTCCGGCCAGCTTCAGGAGAATTCCTCCATAGCGGAGCAGATGTCTGCCAGCGCCGAGCAGGTGAGCGCTTCGATGCAAGAGTCCGCAGCTGCAGCTGCCTCCAATCTGGGCAAGACGGAGAATGTTGCTGCTGCGACAGAGGAGCAGTTGGCGCTGATGGAAGGAATCTCCAGCGCATCCGTTCAGTTGACCGCGATCGTCGGCGAGCTGGAGTCCGCAGTGGCACAATTCAAAGTGTAAGCCCCGCTGCTGGGTCCATAATTTGGCTGCCAAGCAGGGTTACGTAAGGTCAATGTCGAAAAAGTGAAACGTGCGGTCGAATCCATACGTATAAGGGACTATTGAAAGCAAGACAGCAAAGGAGGGAAACCTGGTGAGGAGTATGGCAATCCGGCGATGGCTGATCCGTCTGCCGCTGATGCTCCTGGTGATGGGGATGCTCGTAGCAACGGCGCTTCCTTTAATGGCTGCCGCTAATGAGCCGACCGCCGAGACGCCGCCGATCAATGGTCCGGCTGTCTATGTCATCCCGATCAAGCAGACGATTGAATCTGGACTGCAATCGTTCCTGGAGCGTGCGTTTCAGGAAGCCGAGGAAGCCGAGGCCGAGCAGATCATCCTGGTCATCAATACGTACGGCGGTCGAGTGGACAGCGCTGACAACATCGGTCAGCTGATCCAGAACAGCCCGATCCCGACCGTGGCTTATGTGCAGAGCAACGCGATCTCTGCAGGCGCATACATCGCGCTTAATGCCGATCAGATCGTCATGCAGCCGAACAGCTCGATCGGCGATGCCGCCGTCGTCGATGGCACTGGCGAGTTGATAGACAACCCTAAGATTACGTCGATGTGGGTAAGCAAGATGAAGGCGGCTGCCGAGCTGAATGACCGCGATCCGGCGATCGCGATCAAGATGGTCGATCCCAATGTCGAGTTGACGATTGCGGAGCTGAACAACAAAACGCTTGGCAAAGGCGAGCTGCTGACGCTCACCTCGCAGGAGGCGCTGGCGGTCGGATACGCCGAGCATATCGCAGGCTCCGTCGAAGAGACAATCGACTGGCTGGGTCTGGGGCAACGCACCGTCATAAACGTCGATCTTACGTTCGCGGAGAATCTCGCGACCTGGCTGACCTCGCCGCTTATCCGGACGCTGCTGCTCATTATCGGCATCGCCGGCGTCGCGATCGAGCTCGTCGTTCCCGGATTTGGAGCGCCTGGCATTATCGGTATCGCTGGGTTCGGCTTGTACTTTTTCGCGCACTTTATTGCAGGCTTCGCAGGTCTGGAGTCCGTCGTCCTATTCGTTGTCGGTATTGGGCTATTGATCATCGAATTATTTATACCGAGCTTCGGGATACTAGGCTTCCTGGGGATCGGCTCATTAGTGGCGGGGGTGGTTACTGCAGCTTACGATACTGAGAATGCCTTCTATTCGCTGTTGATCGCCTTTGGCGTGGCAGCGGTGCTGGTCGTCATCTTCGCGATTATTTTCAAAAAGCGAGGCATCTGGAACCGGTTTATCCTCAGCGATTCGCTGACCAAGGAGGCGGGCTACATCCCGGCTACATCCCGCGAGGATCTGCTCGATCAGGAAGGCGTCACCTTGACGCCGCTGCGTCCTTCCGGTACGGTACAGATCGGCGAGGAGCGGATCGACGTCGTTACCTCTGGCCAGTTTATCGCGCAGAATCGACCGGTGCGGGTCATCAAAGTTGAAGGCACCCGCGTCATTGTCCGCGAAATCGTGTAAGAATGCAACGAAGGATGGCAACAGTGCCATACCATTTATTTGGAGGGGATTAAATAAACATGGATCCTATGATTATGTATCTAGTCATCGCAGTCGTGGCATTTATCGTCCTTGTCGTCTTCCTGAATTTCTTCCCAGTCATGCTCTGGATCGCAGCGCTGTCCTCGGGCGTGCGGATCGGCATCATCACGCTCGTCGCCATGCGTCTGCGGCGCGTCGTTCCTGGTCGTATCGTCAACCCGATGATCAAGGCGCACAAGGCCGGTCTGGGCATCAATATTAACCAGCTTGAGAGTCACTATCTGGCAGGCGGCAACGTAGACCGCGTCGTCAACGCGCTGATCGCTGCGCAACGCGCCAACATTCCCCTCGAGTTCGCAAGGGCGGCTGCAATTGATCTCGCCGGCCGGGACGTGTTGAACGCAGTACAGATGAGTGTTAACCCGAAAGTTATCGAGACGCCGGTCGTCTCTGCTGTCGCCAAGGACGGCATCGAAGTTAAAGTTAAGGCTCGTGTTACGGTTCGGGCGAATATCGATCGTCTCGTCGGCGGCGCCGGCGAAGAGACAATCATTGCCCGTGTCGGCGAAGGTATTGTCAGTACGAACGGTGGAGCAGCTTCCCATAAGGACGTACTTGAAAATCCCGATCTAATTTCCCAGACGGTCCTTTCCAAAGGTCTAGACTCCGGTACGGCCTTCGAAATTCTGTCTATCGATATCGCTGACGTCAGTGTCGGCAAAAATATCGGCGCTTTCTTGCAAACTGAGCAAGCCGAAGCCGACAAGCAAATCGCCCAGGCAAAAGCCGAGGAGCGTCGGGCCATGGCCGTCGCCCTCGAGCAGGAGATGAAGGCTCGCGTCGTCGAGATGAGAGCGCGCGTCGTCGAGTCCGAATCGCAGGTTCCGCTGGCAATGTCCGACGCATTGCGTGAAGGCAAGCTTGGCGTGATGGATTACATGAACATGAAAAATATCGAAGCCGATACCCAGATGCGCAGCTCGATCGGCAAGCCGGCCGAAGACAGCAAAAAGACCGACAAATAATGAGTCTTGCGCAACTGAGGACCCTGCTACAGGGAGGTAACAGATGAACATTGTCGAATTTTTGACGCAGAATATATTTGTCGTCATTATCATTATCGGCTTCTTGCTCTCCCTGCTTGGCAAGAATAAAAAGCAGCAGGGAGGCGGCGATAACCGGATGCCGGACTTCGGATCTGGAAACCGTCCCGGCGGACCCGCTCAAGGGCAGCGTCAGCCGCAACAGAGGCCCCACCCGCAGCACAGGCCTCAACCGCAGCAGCACGTCGATCCTCGTCAACAGGATTTCCCTATGGAAATCCCGGTGCCCGAGGAACTCGCACGCAGAGCGGAGCGAGCGGAGGAGGAAGCGAGACAGCAGCTTGAAGAAGCAGAAGAAGAAAGACGGCGCGTTGAACAGCAGCGTCGCGCCCGCGAGGAGCAACGTCGCCGTCAGGAGGCGCAACGATTGGAAGAGGAAGAAGCGCGCAACCGGACGGTAGCAGCCTCAAAGGGCCCTGTCCGTCCGGGCGAGACGCTTCCTGGCGCCAATGAGCTGACGAGCGCTGTCCTGTGGGCCGAGATCCTTGGTCCGCCTCGGGCGAAACGTCCGTTTCGCTAAAATGACATCGATTTTTAAGTCAAAAATAAAAAGACTTCGCGGTCCCTCGGGGCGTGCGAAGTCTTTTGTCTTTTATAAATAGCCGTTACACCTTGCCCTGGCAGAAAAATGACGCCGCTCTGAAGCGAGCGGTCACATAAATCCGCCCTCCGGCGCATAGTTTGGTACAGTACGGGAGGAGGAGACGCTGCCTATGCGCCGCATTAGCCGCAAAATCCGCAAAATGACCGCCGATCTGCTGGATCTGCCACAGGATGTCGTATTTGACCTGCCCCGTATGACGATGATCGGCGACCGCCAGCTGTATATCGAGAATCATCGCGGGGTACTGCATTTCTCACAGGACCGGCTCCGCCTGGCGCTCAGTAAAGGCGAGCTGGAGGTTAGCGGAGCGGACCTGGTCATCCGTGGCATCTGGACGGAGGAAGTATTTATAGAAGGACGTATCAGCGCTATTCAAATGTTTGGTTAGGAGGAGAGTTCAGATGCGGGATTCATGGCTGCAAACGTTGCAAGGCATTGTGTCGGTGCGGATTCGCGGCGGCTCGCCGTCCGCCCTAGTGAACGAGGCGGGGGCGGCCGGAGTCCGGCTCTGGTCGATCCGCTATACTTCTGATAACGAAATGGACTGCGAGCTGACCGTGGGGGATTTTTTTCGCTTGCGTCCGATTCTGAAGCGGACAAGCTGCCGGATTCATGTGACTGGTCGCCGCGGCGTCCCCTTCTGGCTGCGCAAGCTGGAGCGCCGCAAGTTTTTTGCGGCGGGCCTGTTCCTGTTCCTCGCCGGATTGTATCTGCTCTCCTGCATGATCTGGGACGTAGAGGTGAAGGGCAATGTTGCGCTCACCGAGGAGCAGGTGCTCAGCGCGGCGGAGGCGGAGGGCATCCGCATCTACCAGTGGTCTTTTCGCATGCTTGATGTGGACGTGCTCTCCCGGCGTCTCGCTCAGCGGCTGCCGGAGGCGGCCTGGGTGGGCGTGGACAAGCGGGGGACCAAGATAACGATAGAGGTCGTGGAGAATCGCACGGCGAAGCCGCCGTCGCTCTATACGCCGAGACATCTAATCGCCGCCGAGGACGCTGTCGTGACGCGCATCATCGCCGAGACGGGCCGTCCGGTCGTCAAGAAGGATATGCGGGTCAAACGCGGCGATATCCTCATCTCGGGCACGATTGGCGCCATCCCCAACACGCGTACCGTCGTGGCCAAAGGAGAGGTGCGAGGGCTGGTGTGGCATAGCTATTCGATCGAACTGCCGCTGAAGAGTCGGAGCAAGGTTTATACGGGCGAGAGCGAGACCCGATGGCGGCTCCTGATCGGCGGGCGCAGCTTGCAGATCAGCGGCTTCGGCAAGCCCGAGTACGAGCAGTATGAGGTTGTCGAGCAGCGGCAGCAAATGAGCTGGAGAGGGATAGCGCTGCCGTTTGGACGGATCAAGGAAACCGTGCGCGAGTCGGAGACGATTGTCCGCGAGATGACGCCCGAAGAGGCTCGGGCGGTGGGTCTGCAGCAGGCCAGAGCCGAATTATGGACAAAATTAGGGCCCGATATCGACATTCGGGCCGAAAACCTTTTGCATGAAAAGACGGAGAATGGTAAAGTTTATATGAAAGTGCTTTTTGAAGTCGAACAATCGATCATTACCGATATGCCACTAGTTCAAATGCAAGGAGAATGAGGCTTTTTGACAGAGAAAATGACAACCGTAAAAATACCGCTCGATAACGCCTCCGAAGGGCAGGCGCTGTTCGGTCCGCAAGACCGGTACCTCAAGCTGATCGAGCAGCAGGTCCATTCAACCATCCTCTCTCGCGAGGCAGAGATCGTCGTCACCGGTCCGCGCGAGGAGACCGAGTCGCTGGAGCAGCTGTTCACCGTGCTCCTGGAGCTGGTGAGAGGCGGCTACATACCAACCGAACGAGATATCTCGTATGCGCTGGAGCTGTCGCGGACGATGCAGGCCGATCAATTGCTCGATCTGTTCAAGGGCGAGATTACGACGACCTACCGGGGCAAGCCGGTGCGCGTGAAGACGATCGGTCAACGCTACTATGTCTCGACGATCCGCAAGAAGGATATCGTCTTCGGCATCGGTCCGGCCGGGACAGGCAAGACGTACCTCGCAGTCGTGCTGGCAATCGCCGCGTTGAAGGAAGGCGCGGTCAAGCGCATCGTGCTGACGCGGCCGGCGGTCGAAGCGGGCGAGAGCCTGGGCTTCCTGCCAGGAGACTTGCAGGAGAAGGTCGATCCGTATCTGAGACCGCTCTATGACGCCCTTCATGACGTGATGGGCCCGGACCAATCTGCCAAAGCATTCGAACGCGGCTTAATCGAGGTGGCGCCGCTTGCCTACATGCGCGGTCGGACGCTCGAGGACTCCTTCATCATCCTCGACGAAGCGCAGAACACGACGCCAGAGCAAATGAAGATGTTCCTGACCCGTCTGGGCTTCGGCTCCAAGATGGTCATCACCGGCGATGTGACGCAGATCGATTTGCCTCGGGGCAAAAATTCCGGTCTGATTGAAGCCTCTAAAATTCTTCAATCGATCGACGAAATCGGATTCATACATTTTTCGGAATCGGACGTCGTCCGGCATTCGCTCGTGCAGCAGATCATCACAGCTTATAATGAGAATGCAGAAAACCAAAGATAGAGAGGAATGCAAGCCGTATGAACCGAAACCAGGCGACAAACCGGACGGGCTCATCCTCCTCGAAGCTGGCAGGCTGGCGGCATAGCAGAGGAGTTCGCTGGCTGCTGCTGCTTCTGTTCGTGCTGCTTTTCTATTCCAGCCTGTCTGCGCATCTCGTACCGAAGACGTATAATATCCAATTAAACGATGTAGCGGATCGGAATATCGCCGCGCCGCGCCAGATGGACGACGAGAAGGCAACGATCAAGGCCCAGGAAGAGGCGGCCGAGCGCGTCCAGACCGTCTACAACATCGTTGCCCTCGGCAGCCAGAATCTGGTCGACGAGATCTTCCAGCGGATGGATCAGCTCAACGCCGACGATCAGGTAACGCTGCAAAACAAGATCGACATCTATCGTACCGAGATCCCGCGCAAATACGGACTGTACGTAGACAGCTTCGTGCGCGCCAACCGCGGCACCGACACCTACAATCAGACGCTGCTCGAGGAGATGCAGGTGATCGTCAAAGACCAGGAGTACACCATTCCGGAGGAGACCTTCTACAAGCTGCCGCAGCTTAGCAGCGAGCGAATCAAGGCGATGCAGACCGTCACGCGGGACATCGTGCGCGAGCTGATGAACGAGCAGCTGCGCGAGGCGGAGACGGCGCGCACCAAGGTAGCCGAGCTGGTCAACGCAAGCGCTCTGACCAACCGCACCGAGCGCGAGATCGTCCAGGAGCTGGCGCGCTTCGCGATTATGCCCAACAAGTTCGCAGATAAGGAAGCGACTGACGAGGCGCGACGTCTGGCCAAGGAGAATACAGCGAAGGTCGTCATCCAGGAAGGCGATATCGTCGTCCGCGAAGGCGAAAGGATCACACAGGAGCATTACGAACGATTGCAGATGCTAGGTCTGCTGCAGAGCAAGAAGACGTATTGGCCGCAGCTAGGTCTGCTGCTCATGACGGCGCTGTTCCTGATCATCATCTTCCAGTTCGTCGAACGTTCGGCGACGATCTCGGCGCATGGCGAGAAGACAACCTACAACAACGCGCAGCTGCTGATGCTCTGGCTTATCTTCTTCCTGAATCTCGCTATTATGCAGATCGTCTCGATGACCCAGACGCAGAGCACTTCCTACATCGGTTACATAGCGCCGGTGGCGATGGGTACGATGCTCATCATGCTGCTGCTCGATACGCATCTGGCGATTATCAGCTCCGTGCTGTTCGCAGCGATTGGCAGCATTATGTTCAACGTTCGCCAAGACCAGATTTTCGACTACCATTACGGCTTTGTCATTACGGTAGTCGCGTTTGCGGCGATCTTCTCGATCCACCGGGCCAGCCAGCGCTCGACGATCCTCAAGGCTGGCATCATGGTCAGCCTGTTCGGCTCGGTCGCTGTGCTGTCGCTGCTGTTGATCGGCGATCTGCCTTCGCGGGCGGAGCTGCTCTATGCGATCGGCTTTGCCTTCGCCAGCGGCTTGCTGACCGCCGTGCTCGTCATCGGCCTGATGCCGTTCTTCGAGGTATCCTTCGGCATCCTGTCGGCGCTCAAGCTGGTGGAGCTGTCCAATCCCAATCACCCGCTGCTGCGCAAGCTGCTCACGGAGACTCCGGGGACGTATCATCATAGCGTGATGGTCGGCAATCTGTCGGAGGCGGCGGCCGAGGCGATCGGCGCCAATGGGTTGTTGTGCCGAGTCGGCTCATTCTACCACGATATCGGCAAGACGAAACGGCCGAGCTATTTTATCGAAAATCAGAGCAACATCGAAAATCCGCATGACTCGATCGATCCGAAGCTGAGCAAGGAGATCATTATCGCGCATGCCCGGGACGGCGTGGATATGCAGAAAAGCCACAACATTCCGAAGCCGCTGCGGGATATCGCCGAGCAGCATCACGGCACGACCTTCTTGAAGTACTTCTATCACAAAGCGCTCAAAATCGCTGAAGCGGAAGGCGTGGAGCCGGACTTCACGGAGGATGACTTCCGTTATCCAGGACCGAAGGCGCAGTCCAAGGAAGCGGCGATCGTCGGGATCGCCGACTGCGTCGAGGCGGCTGTGCGGAGTCTGCGCAACCCGACGATGGAGCAGGTCGAGTCGATGATCAACAAAATTATCAAGAGCCGGATGGAAGACCATCAGTTCAACGAATGCGACTTGACCCTCAAGGAGCTGGACATGATCGGCCACTCGTTGAAGGAAACCGTCATCGGCATCTTCCATTCGCGGATCGAATACCCCGATGATACGAAACCAAAGGAGCGACCGCAATGAGCATGCAGCTGGATTGGAGCAATGAGCAGGAGCAGGTGGAGCTCCCGGAAGCATGGATCGCCCGCCTAGAGCAGCTGCTTCAGCTCGCCGCTGCCGCCGAAGGGCTGACAGATGGCGAGGTGGCGCTCACCTTTGTCGACGATGCCGAGATTCATCGGCTCAATCGCGATTACCGCAATATCGATCGTCCGACTGACGTGTTGTCCTTTGCGATGCAGGAGGAAGGCGAGGAGGAGAGCGGCATCGTCTATGACGAGGATACGGAGGGCGCGGCAGAGCTGGTGTCCGGGATGCTCGGCGACATCATCATCTCGGCGGAGCGCGCCCGGGCACAGAGCGAGGAGTACGGGCATTCGCTGGAGCGAGAGATCGGTTTCCTGTTCGTGCACGGCTTCTTGCATCTGATCGGCTACGACCATCAGGACGAGGAGAGCGAGCGGGAGATGACGGCCAAGCAGGAGGCTGTCCTGGCACAGGCCGGACTGAGCCGTTAATGCGACGCTTCATCCGCAGCTTCAGACATGCATGCTTAGGCATCGTCTATACCGTTCGCAAGGAACGGAATATGCGGTTCCATCTGTGGGCAGCGGCAGCAGTGATGCTGATCGCTGCCCTGCTGCGGTTGCAGCCCTTGGAGTGGGCGATGCTGATCGGCGCCTGCGCGCTCGTGTTGACAGCCGAACTGATCAACACAGCGATCGAGAAGGCGGTTGATCTGGCGATGCCACAGTTCCATCCGCTGGCGCGGATCGCCAAGGATGCGGCTGCTGGCGCGGTACTGGCGGCGGCCATATGCGCGGCGCTGATCGGTCTGCTGGTGCTTGGTCCGCGATTGCTCGCGCTGCTCTAGCGAATGTTGGGAAGGGCTATAGATTAAACGGTCGGTTGGTCAAGCTGGCCGGTCACAGAGAGGAGCGCCAATATGGACAACAACGATACGGAGCTGGACGAGAGGATCGCGGAGCTGCAGGCTGCCGCGGTCGAGGCGAGACTGCGGGCGTACGCGCCTTACTCCAGCTTCCAGGTCGGCGCAGCGCTGCTGGACCTGGACGGCCGAGTGCATCTGGGCTGTAATGTCGAGAATGCGGCTTATGGGCCAACCAACTGCGCCGAGCGAACGGCGTTGTTCCGCGCCGTCGCTGATGGCGCGCAGCCCGGTCGCTTCGCAGCAATCGCTGTAGTCGGCGATACGCCGGGGCCGATCGCGCCCTGCGGCGTCTGTCGCCAGGTGCTGTCGGAGCTCTGTCCGCCGGATATGCCGGTTTGGATGGGCAATCTGCAGGGTATGTGGCAGCGCACGACCGTCGCAGAGCTGCTGCCCGGCGCATTCTCGCTGTAGCAGCGAATTACTATTTAGAGAAGAGAGGAGTGTGGCTATGGCTGCACAACAAGATACGACCAAGCAAGCGTTCCGCTCGGGCTTCGTCGCCATCATCGGACGACCCAATGTCGGCAAGTCAACGCTGATCAACCAGATCATCGGCCAGAAGATCGCGATCATGTCGGACAAGCCGCAGACGACGCGCAACAAGATCCACGGCGTCTATACGACGGACGGCGCACAGATCGTCTTCCTGGATACGCCGGGTATCCACAAGCCGACCTCCAAGCTCGGCAACTATATGATCAAGGCGGCAGACAGCGCGCTCAGCGAGGTCGATGCGGCGTTGTTCCTCGTCGATGCCTCGGAAGGGCTCGGCGGCGGCGACCGCTTCATCATCGAGAAGCTCAAAAAAACCGATACGCCGGTCATCCTCGTGCTGAATAAAATCGATAAAATGCATCCCGAGCAGCTGCTGGAGGTCATCACCAAATATAAGGATCTGCACAGCTTTGCCCAGATCATACCGATCTCGGCGTTGCTCGGCAGCAATGTCGATACGCTGCTGCAGCAGCTGTTGCCTTATATGCCGGAGGGACCGCAATATTACCCGGCCGATCAGGTGACCGACCATCCCGAGCAGTTCGTCTGCGCGGAGCTGATCCGCGAGAAGATCCTGCAGATGACCCGCGAGGAGATTCCGCATTCGATCGCAGTCGAGATCGAGGACATGCGCGTGCAGGACAATGGCGTCGTCTACATCGGCGCGGTCATCTACGTCGAGCGCGATTCGCAGAAGGGCATCGTCATCGGCAAAAGCGGCGCCTTGCTCAAGGAAGTAGGCAAGCAGGCGCGCGGCGACATCGAGACGTTGCTCGGCTCCCGCATTTTCCTGGAGCTGTGGGTCAAGGTGAAGAAGGACTGGCGCAATCAGGAGCGGGTGCTCAAGGATTTCGGCTACCGCCACGACTGAGCGCGTCTGGTCTGTTAGGAATCACCAGCATAGCAGTGGACGCATCATCACATCCTACATACGAAGCTACTTTCTATAGCGGAGAGGATGAGGATAGGATATGCGTCATTTTTCCTGGAGCTATTTCACGAAGACCGGTGATGTGGATGCTTTTATGTTATACAAGGAAGTAGATGCGCTCGCACTGTCTGAATCCGAGACGGGATCGGTCATCGCCGATGTCCTGGAGGAAGGGCCGGAGCTGGCGGAGACGAGCGACGGCGTATAGCCTCGCGTCCGCCTCCGTGGCGGCAGCCGCCCGAGCGCGGACGGGAGAGTAGGGTATGCTGTACCGCACCGAAGGCATTGTCATCCGCAATATGCCATACGGCGAGGGCAATGCGATTATTACGATCTTGACCAATACGCACGGCAAGGCCGGCATCATGGTACGCGGCGCCAAAAAACTCAAAAGCCGCCATGGCTCGCTGGCTCAGCCGTTTACACATGGCGAATTCACGTTCTTCCGCAAAAGTGGGCTCGGTACGCTGAATCACGGCGAAATCATCACCTCCCATCATAAGCTGCGCGAGCGACTCGAGCTGTCCACCTATGCCGCATACGCAGCCGAGCTGTGCGACCGGGCGCTGCAGGACGACGAAGCGGGGGCTTATGTGTTCGAGCAACTGCAAGCCTGCTTCGCCGCACTGGAGGACGGCAAGGACCCTCGAATCACGCTGCATCTGTTCGAGACGAAGATTATCCAGCTCGCCGGCTATACGCCCGAGATGGATCGCTGCATCCACTGCGGCAGCGAGGACGGACCTTACGCCTTCAGCTATCGGCTCGGCGGCATCCTGTGCAGACGCTGCAGGGGCGTAGACCCGACGGCACTCCAGACCGGCGATGGCGCCTTGAAGCTCTTGCGGCTGTTCACGCGGCTCGATCTGCGGCGTCTCGGGGCGATCCAAGTGAGCGACAGCACGCGGGCAGAACTGCGCGCCTGTATACGCAGCATGATGGATGCGCATATGCCGCTCAAGCTCAAGTCGCGGGATTTCCTCGACCAGATGGAGCCGTTGCTCACGCCGGATATTGGGGGAGACTCGTCCGATCCGACCCCAGGAAGATTTCCTGGTTGACTTGGGCTGATATTGATGCTATGATAGGTCATTATGATAGGGGGACGGTCTACGGACTGCTCTCTGATCGGATGATGATGGAGAGAGTAAGTGATCCTGACCTCATACAGCGAGCCGGGGGCGGTGGGAGCCTGGCGGAGACGGATCAGCGAAGGGCGCTCCGGAGTGCGAGCAACACATGAAAGAGGATTCGCCGCGCAGGCGGGTCAAGTAGGGTGGAACCGCGGGAGAGACTCCCGTCCCTACGTCTTCGGCAGACGTAGAGGCGGGATTTTTTGCGTCCCGCGATACGCTCTGGAACTATGACGACTTAGGAGTGAGCTAGGATGAATGTTCAAGGCATGATCCTCACGCTGCAGCAGTTCTGGGCGGGACAGAATTGTCTCCTCATGCAGCCATACGATGTAGAGAAGGGGGCCGGCACGATGAATCCGATGACGTTCCTGCGTTCGATCGGACCCGAACCGTGGAACGTCGCTTATGTCGAGCCTTCGCGGCGGCCGGCGGACGGCCGTTATGGCGAGAACCCGAACCGACTGTACCAGCATCATCAGTTCCAGGTCATCCTGAAGCCGTCGCCCGACGACATCCAGGAGCTGTATCTGGAGAGCCTGCGTCAGCTCGGCATCGACCCGCGGCATCATGACATCCGCTTCGTCGAGGACAACTGGGAGTCGCCGACGCTGGGCGCATGGGGGCTGGGCTGGGAAGTATGGCTGGATGGCATGGAGATCACGCAGTTCACCTACTTCCAGCAGGTCGGCGGCATCGACGCGGTACCGGTAGCCGTCGAGATCACGTATGGCATGGAGCGTCTTGCCTCGTACATCCAGGACAAGGAAAATGTGTTCGATCTCGAGTGGGTCAATGGCGTCACCTATGGCGATGTGTTCAAGCAGCCCGAGTACGAGCACTCCAAATATACGTTCGAGCTGGCGGATGCGGCGATGCTGTTCTCGCTGTTCGCCAAGTATGAGGAAGAAGCGAGACGTGCAATGGAGGCCGATCTGGTTTTCCCGGCTTACGACTATGTCCTGAAATGCTCGCATACGTTCAACTTGCTCGATGCTCGCGGCGCGATCAGCGTCACGGAGCGGACCGGCTACATCACCCGCGTGCGCAACCTGGCGCGGCAGTGCGCGGCGACCTATCTGGAGGAACGCGAGAAGCTTGGCTTCCCGCTGCTAAAAAAGGAGGCGAGCGCGCATGAGTAAGCATCTGCTGCTGGAGATCGGATTAGAAGAGGTGCCAGCCCGCTTCGTACGCGGCGCTATGAACCAACTGCAGGAGCGCGTGGTGAAGTGGCTCGGCGAAGCGCGCATCGGCCATGGCGAGGTGCGGGCCTATGCGACGCCTAGACGGCTGGCGCTGCTGATCGCCGACGTCGCCGACAAGCAGACCGACATCCACGAGGAGGTCAAGGGGCCTTCGCGCAAGATTGCGATCGATGCCGAGGGCAACTGGAGCAAGGCGGCGCTTGGCTTCGCCCGCAGCCAGGGCGTGGAGCCGGAGCAGCTGTTCATGAAGGAATTGCAGGGCGTAGAGTATGTCTATGCGAACAAGAGCAGTCTCGGCACGAATACGGTGGATGTGTTGCCGGAGGGACTGCGTCAGCAGATCGTCGCCATGACCTTCCCCAAAAACATGCGCTGGGGCACGCAGGAGCTGCGCTTCGTCCGGCCGATCCGCTGGCTGACGGCCTTGCTCGGCTCGGAGATTCTGCCGCTCGAGATCGCTGGCGTATCTAGCGGCAATACGTCCAAGGGGCATCGCTTCCTCGGCGAGACGGCGATCATCGACAGCGCCGAGAACTATGTAGAGCGGCTCCGCGAGCAGCAGGTCATCGTAGACGTGCGAGAGCGAGAGGAGCTGATCCTCGCCCAGATCGAGGCGATGAGCGCCGAGCGCGGCTGGCATATCGCGGTGAAGGAGGATCTGCTCGAGGAGATCGTCTTCCTGGTCGAATACCCGACGGCGCTGCATGGCAGCTTTGACCCGTCGTTCCTGGAGATCCCGCAGGAGGTGCTGATCACCTCGATGCGCGAGCATCAGCGCTACTTCCCGGTCATGAACGAGCAGGGCGAGCTGCTGCCGCACTTCGTGACGGTGCGCAACGGCGACGCGACCTCGATCGAGCAGGTCGCCCGCGGCAACGAGAAGGTGCTGCGCGCCCGCTTGTCGGATGCGAAGTTCTTCTATGCGGAGGACCAGAAGCTGTCGATTGAGGCGGCGCTGGCGAAGCTCGAGTCGATCGTCTACCACGAAGAGCTGGGCACGATGACGGAGAAGGTCGGCCGTATCCGCGAGGTGGCGCGCAGACTGCACGAGCGGCTCGGACTGGGCTTCGAGACGGCTGCCGCCATCGACCGGGCTGCCGAGATCGCCAAGTTCGACCTGGTGACGCAGATGGTCTACGAGTTCCCCGAGCTGCAAGGCATTATGGGCGAGGACTATGCCCGCAAGGCTGGCGAGAGCGAAGCGGTCGCTCGCGCCGTATTCGAGCATTATCAGCCGCGCTTCGCAGGCGAGCAAGCGCCGGCCTCGGTACCGGGTGCGATCGTCTCGCTGGCCGACAAGATCGATACGATCGTCGGCTGCTTCTCGATCGGCATCATCCCGACCGGCTCGCAGGACCCTTATGCGCTCCGCAGGCAGGCGGCGGGCGTCGTCCAGACGTTGATCGCTCACGGCTTCGCGCTTCAGCTGGGCGAGCTGTTCGATCTGGCGCTTGACGTCCACGAGGCGCGCGGCATGGCGCGCGATCGCGCCGAGGTGCGCGGCGAGCTGACCGAGTTTTTCGGCTTGCGCGTCAAAAATCTGCTCAGCGAGCATGGCATCCGCTACGATGTGATCGACGCGGTAATGGCGCCCGGCTTCGACAATCTGCGGATGACGGTCGAGCGCGCATCGGCGCTGTTCGCATCGGCGAGCGGCGAGCACAAGGACAGCTTCAAGCTGGCGGTCGATGCGATCAACCGCGTCGGCAACTTGGCGGCCAAGGCAGAGCAGGCGGGCACCGATCCGGCGTTGTTCGCAGAGGATGTCGAACGCGAGCTCTACGAGCACTGGCAGCAGGCACGTCCGCAGCTGGCTGAGGCGTTGGCCTCAGGCGACGCCGCCGAGGCGATCAGCCGTCTGGCCGCGCTGCGAGAGCCAATTACGGCGTATTTCGATCAGGTGATGGTCATGGCTGAGGACCCGGCAGTGCGGGCCAACCGGCTCGGACTGCTGGCAGAGATGGCTGCCGCCATCCGGCCGATCGCCGACTTTTCCAAGCTGGTCTGGTAGGCGGGGGTCACCCCGCCTGTCTCAACTATAAGCTGAAATTCCGGAGGTGTTGACCATGACGCTGGACCCGCTGACCGTCTTCCACAAAAATCCCGACGTCATTATCTATGTCGTATCCGATTCGGCCGGCGATACCGGCGAGTTGGTCGTCCGGGCGGCGATCGCCCAGTTCCATCCTGTCAACTCCGAGATCCGTCGGGCATCCTTTATCCAGGACGAGTCTGCCGTGGAGCGCATGGTCAAGCTGGCCAAGCAAAATCAGGCGATCGTCCTGTACACGCTCGTCATCCCGCAGCTGCGTCAGTATATCGCCCGGCTATGCGACGATTATGGGGTAGTGGCCATCGATCTCTTGGGCTCGCTGATCACCAGCATGGAGCAGCGGATCGGCCGCAGCTCCCGCAACGAACCGGGCCTGAACCATGTGCTCGACGAGGATTACTTCCGCAAGGTAGAGGCGGTTGAGTTCGCCGTCAAATACGACGATGCCAAGGATACAAGCGGCGTACGCAAGGCCGACATCGTCCTGATCGGCGTCTCGCGCACGTCCAAGACGCCGCTATCGATGTATCTGGCGCACAAAAAGTTCAAGGTCGCCAACGTGCCGCTGGTGCCCGAAATCAAGCCGCCGGACGAGTTGTTCGCGCTGCCGTCGGAAAAGGTCATCGGGCTGACAATCGGCACGCATTACCTCAATGTCATCCGCAAGGAGCGGCTGAAGGCGCTTGGTCTGCCGGACAGCGCCTCTTATGCGACGACGGATCGGATCGAGCGCGAGCTGCAATATGCGGAGGAGATTATGCAACGAATCGGCTGCAAGGTGATCGATGTGTCGCACCGCGCCGTCGAAGAAACGGCCAGCCTTATCCTCGAACATATCCGAAATTGATCGCATTCGTTCATTTTCGACGAAAAAAAGTAGGAATTCCGTAATTCGGGCGAGTATCAGGCAGGATTTTCTTTGCTGGCAGCGTATATTATACTACGGAAGTTTACGAGAATTGCGGTGATGTCCTATTGATTACACAGGTCCGACGATTGTTGTCGATGCCGATGCTTGCCCCGTCAAGCCTGAGATCGCCGAGACGGCGAGACGCTTCGGCGTGCCAGTGCTGCTGGTCGCTTCCTACGACCATCGGCTGCAGGCCGAGGAAGGGGTGCGGGTCGTCCAGGTAGACCGGAGCAGCCAGTCGGTCGATCTCTATATCGCCAATCATGTCCGCAAGGGCGATATCGTGATTACCCAGGACTTCGGACTGGCGACGATTACCTTGGCCAAAGGCGCGACAGTATTGTCGAATCGTGGCCAACGCTATGATGACGCGACGATAGATTTCTTGATGGAGCGCCGTCACGAACAGGCCAAAATCAGGCGCGGCGGCGGCAGATCGAAGGGGCCGCGTGCAATGTCCGGAGAGGATCGGTTGCGATTTCAACAAAAGCTGACAAAAGTTTTGCAAATGCGGCAGGAGATCAAGTAGTCGTAGCGAATAGTTATTTACGTGTTACAAGGATGAAGGTGATCAAGTGTCTTACGGCAAAATTCCAGAATCAGTCATCCAGGAAGTGCTCCGACATCACGATATTGTGGAAACGGTAGGCAAGTACGTTCATCTCTCCAAACAAGGAAAATATATGAAAGGCCTCTGTCCGTTTCATTCCGAGAAGACGCCGTCGTTTACCGTAACGCCAGAAAAGCAAATCTTCTATTGTTATGGCTGCGGGCAAGGCGGCGACGTCATCAAGTTCGTAGCGGAGATGGAAGGCTATTCCTTCCCCGAAGCGGTCACCGCGATGGCGGAGGATGCGGGACTTGCGGTCAGCTGGACGCACACCGCCGCTCAGCCGACGGAGCAGCAGCGCGAGCGCGATACGATGGTGGCGGCGCATGAGTATGCAGCCAAGGTGTATAACTACCTGCTGAAAAACTCGGAATTCGGCCAGCCGGCGATGGCTTATCTTCGCAATCGCGGATTGACCGACAAGCTGATCGATCAGTTCATGATCGGCTATGCGCCAGCGCGCTGGGATACGCTGGTCGGCTTCCTGCAGAAGCGCGATTACGACCTGCCGTTGATGGAGAAGGCCGGCCTGCTGTCCGGCAAGCAGGACGGCAGCGGTTATGTCGATCGATTCCGGGATCGGATCATGTTCCCGCTCTGGGATCGGCAAGGCAAGGTGATCGGGTTCGCCGGGAGAAGCACAGGCGACGCGCAGCCGAAGTATCTCAACTCGCCCGAGACGTCGCTCTTCCATAAGAGCAGGAGTCTGTACCACTTTCACGCTGCGCGAGCTGATATCCGCAAGTCCGGACGAATCGTACTCTTCGAGGGCTATATGGATGTCATCAAAGCGTGGAGCGCTGGCGTGCACAATGGCGTCGCCACGATGGGCACGGCGCTCACGGAGGAGCATGTCGAGCTTATCAGGCGCAACGTCAACGAAGCGATCATCTGCTACGACGGCGATTCTGCAGGTCAGGCGGCGGCGCTCAAGACATTGCCGATGTTTGAAAAGGCGGGCATGAAGGCGAGTGTGGCCATGCTCCCGCAAGGGATGGATCCTGACGATTATATCGCGGCGAAGGGAGCGGACAGCTTCGTCCGGGAGATATTGTCCCATCCCGTGTCCAAGACGAAATTTAGACTACTATCTTTGCGAAAAAACCATATACTGCTAGAAGAAGAAGGTCGCAAAAATTACGTCATGGCAGCGGTCAGCCACATTGCCGAGCTGGAGTCGGCGGTCGAGAAGGAGTTTTATCTGAAGGAGCTGGCCACGGAATTCGGATTTTCGCTCGATACGCTGAAGCATCAATGCAATCAAATCCAGCTGCAACGCCAAAAAAACCGTCCCAGCGGGGATAATAACGAAAATCCGTGGAATAATGGTATGAATGAAAAACCGCGATCAAGCCGCACGAAAAGCGTGCTGCCGGCTTATCACAAAGCGGAGCGGCATTTGTTGTACGCAATGCTGCAGGACGGTGAAGTGGCGGGCATGGTGTACGACCGCCTAGGCGATGCTTTTATCGTGGAGGATCACGCAGCGCTGGCTGCTTACTTATATGCTTACTATGCGCAAGGCAACGGACCGGACGTCAGCCGATTCATGAGCACGCTGCAGGACGACCGGCTGGAGCGTACGGCCAGCTCCATCCTCATGACCGACGACGATTATTCGCCGTTTGGACCGGAGCTGATGGAGGCGTATATCCAAGTGATACAGCAAGAGAGCAGGCGCAGGGATTTGCAACAACGCAAAGAGGAATGGGTGCGTGCCGAACGAGCAGGCGAGCCCGTTCTGGCAGCACAAATTTTGATTGAGATTAGTGCCCTAGAAAGACAGCTGAAAGATGGTTTTGGATGAACGTTTCTAGGGAGGAGGGAGTCGGAATATGGCGAATGATCAACATACTGAACTAGAAACAGAGCAGAAGCTGGAGCTGGTCAAGGACCAACTGATCGAGCAGGGTAAAAAAAGATCGGCTTTGTCATACAAAGAAATTATGGAGAAGCTGGCCCCCTTCGATCAAGATCCGGAACAAATCGATGAGTTCTTCGAGCAGCTCGACGACCTCGGTATCGAAGTGACCAATGAGCGAGAAGAAGAGCTGCCGCTTGGAGCCCGAGAAGACCACGGGGAGCACGACGATTTCAGCTTCGACGATGATCTGGCGCTTCCTCCCGGCATTAAGATCAATGACCCGGTCCGGATGTATCTCAAAGAGATCGGCCGCGTGCCCCTGCTCTCTGCCGACGATGAGGTAGAGCTGGCCAAGCGGATCGAGAAAGGCGATGAAGAAGCCAAACGCCGGCTCGCAGAGGCCAATCTGCGACTCGTCGTGAGCATCGCCAAGCGTTATGTCGGCCGGGGGATGCTGTTCCTGGATCTGATCCAGGAAGGCAACATGGGCCTGATCAAGGCGGTCGAGAAGTTCGACCACGACAAAGGGTTCAAATTCAGTACCTATGCCACGTGGTGGATCCGTCAGGCCATCACGCGGGCGATCGCCGACCAGGCGCGGACGATCCGGATCCCGGTTCATATGGTTGAGACGATCAACAAGCTGATCCGCGTCTCCCGTCAGCTCCTGCAGGAGCTGGGGCGCGAACCGACGCCTGAGGAGATCGCAGCGGAGATGGATCTGAGCACGGACAAGGTCCGGGAGATTATGAAGATCGCCCAGGAGCCGGTGTCGCTGGAGACGCCGATCGGCGAAGAGGACGACTCGCATCTCGGCGACTTCATCGAGGATCAGGAAGCATTGGCGCCTGCGGATGCCGCTGCTTACGAGCTGCTCAAGGAACAACTGGAGGATGTGCTCGATACGTTGACCGAGCGCGAAGAAAATGTGCTGCGGCTGCGCTTCGGTCTCGATGACGGACGGACCCGCACCTTGGAGGAAGTGGGCAAGGTGTTTGGCGTGACCCGTGAGAGAATCCGGCAGATCGAGGCCAAGGCGCTTCGGAAGCTCCGCCATCCGAGCCGCAGCAAACGACTTAAGGATTTCCTCGAGTAAGCATTGGGACCTTTCTGCAGCCGTTGCAGCAAGGTCTTTTTTTCTTCACTATCCCCGAAGGGAACGAATAAGCGAATGGATCAGGAGCGACGCAAAACAATCGTCAGGGAAATCGAGCATTGGCAGCAAAGCAAATTACTGCCCGACCAGTATTGCGATTTTTTGTTGAACTTGTACCTCGATGAAGCCGCCGAACGGGCGCCGACGTCGCTGGCCGGCAAAACGGCGGCGATCGTTGATCGTTCCCGGGGGGGGCAATGGTTCAAAGGGATTGTATTGATTTCCTTGATCTGTATGATTTTTCTTTATTTTAGCGATTTTCCCTTGTTATTGCAAATCCCGATTGCTTCGATGGCTGTTTTGTTCCTGCTAACGCTTGGTCAACGCAGACGGCGAATGGGTCGGGAGTCGGAGGGGTTGGCCTGGATCGCCGCAGGTACGGTGATCATGCTTGGCTCAGGACTGTATTTGCTGCATGCGCATTCGGACGGCTCCTGGACATGGCTGGCGATATTCCTGGCGGGGTGCTCGTTGTTCTGGATCGTCTTTGGACTCCTGACCTCGATCCCATTGCTCCATCTATGCGGATGGGCAGCCGCGATGATGGTCTATGCATTGTTGCTGCATCGCATGACGGAGCAGCCGGCCTGGTATGACATCCAGCTGTATTGGGTGCCATTGGCGGTGCTGTTCGCTTGGGGGAGCTGGCTGGTGCAGCGGCTGAGCAAGAAGGCCTCCTCGATTCTTTTTGTTAGCGCGCTGCTGCTCTGGTTCATGCCTGAGCTCTATCATGCCATGCTCTCCGATGATGTGGCCTTGCTTCAAGTGCAACTGTTGGCCAAGCTGGCGATGGCTGGAGTGCTATTGTTCGGATTACGAAAAAAATGGATTGCGTGGGTAGCCTAATGATTATATTGTCGAAAAGATTGCAATGCATCGCCGAGCAGCTATTGCCCGGCAGCCGGGTCGCCGATATCGGCTCGGATCATGCGCTGCTGCCGGTCTATCTCCTGCAGCGCGGCATCGCCGTCGAGGCGGTAGCGGGCGAGCTGACCGCAGGTCCGCTCGCTGCGGCCCAGCGCGGCGTACGCGATGCGGGACTGCAAGCCAAGATCCAAGTCCGTCAGGGCAATGGCCTGGCCGTCATCGAAGCTGGAGAGGTCGATGCGATCACGATCGCCGGGATGGGCGGTGCGCTGATCCGCGACATCCTCGAGGCGGGGCGCTTGCAGGGCAAGCTGAGCTTCGTCCGGCAGCTCGTGCTGCAGCCCAACATCGGCGAGGATGCCGTAAGACGGTGGCTGCGCGAGCATGGCTGGCAGTTGGCTGGCGAGCGGATCGTCGAGGAGGACGGCAAAATCTACGAGGTGCTGAATGCCTACTCGGCATCCGGCCCGGCAGTAGGCGATGCCTATGCAGCCGAGCGATTCGCAGTGCTGGGAGATGGCCGGGTTAGCGACGAACGATTGCTCCAGATGGGCCCGTATCTGATGCTGGAGGGCAGTCCGACCTGGCGCAAGAAGTGGGAGCTGGAGCTTCGCAAGATGGAGCGCATCTCGCAGCAGATGTCGGCCTCCGAGCTGGAGTCGGCCCGCAGCAGGCGAGAGGCGCTGGAGCGGGAGATGGAAGAAATCAAGGAGGTGCTCTTATGTACGCACATGGACAGACCGTCATCGGACTGATGGAGCGTCTCGCCCCCAAACGGTACGCCGTGGAGGGCGATAAGATCGGACTGCAGCTCGGCACGCTGCAAAAGGAGATTCGCAAAGTGTTGGTCGCTCTCGACGTCACCGATGCCGTCGTGGAGGAAGCGATCGCGCTCGGCGCGAATTTGATCATCGCGCATCATGCGATTATTTTCCGTCCGCTAGCCAAGCTCGATACATCCACCCCTGCGGGCAGGCTGTACGAGAAGCTGATCAAGCATGATATCGCCGTCTATATCTCGCATACGAATCTGGATGTGGCCGAGCCGGGCATCAACGAATGGATGGCAGAGCTGCTCGGGCTGGAGGGACGCGAATCGCTGGAGGACGTCTATACGGAGGACCTGTACAAGCTGGTCGTGTTCGTGCCCGAGGATCATCAGGAGCAGGTAAGGGAGGCGATCTGGCGATCTGGCGGCGGCGCGATTGGTGAGTATTGCTGCTGCAGCTTCAACTCGGAGGGGACAGGGACTTTCCTGCCCGGGACCGGCACTCAGCCGCATATCGGCAGCCAGGGCCGTCTCGAGCAAGTGCGCGAGGTGAAGATCGAGACAATCGTCGCCGGGCAGCTCAAGCGGCGTGTCGTACAGGCAATGATCAAAAGCCATCCATATGAAGAGGTCGCGTACGATCTGTATCTGCTCGATCAGAAGGGGCCCTCACTGGGACTCGGCCGAGTAGGTCGATTGCCGACGCCTACGACGCTGGGCGAGCTGGCAGATCGAGTTAAGCAGGCGTTCGAGGTGCCTGCGGTGCGAATCGTCGGCGATCCGTCGGCTGAGGTATCCAAAGTCGCCGTGCTCGGCGGCTCAGGCGGTCGTTATGTGAGGCATGCGCTCTTCAAGGGAGCTGATGTACTGGTGACGGGAGACATCGACTATCATACCGCCCATGACGCGCTGGCCGAGGGGCTGCTCCTGATCGATCCCGGGCACAATATTGAGAAGCTGATGAAGCCGCGGGTCGCCGAGTGGCTGACGGCGCGCTTGCAGGAGCAGAAGAGCGCTACCGAGGCAGTCGCCTCTGCCATCGATACCGAGATTTTCCGTTTCTTTTAAGCGGTTGACGCAAAATTTGCTGGAGACGGGCGCTAGATATTTGTCGCGATTCCTAGTATACTACTAGATGCACCGGAAAGTCTGACAGACAATCGCTGGCAGCCTCGCGCTGCGAGAGGAAAGTCCGGGCTCCACAGGGCAGGATGCTGGATAACGTCCAGTCGGCGCGAGCCGAAGGATAGTGCCACAGAAATGGACCGCCGATGGCCGGCTCAGCCGGCACAGGCAAGGGTGGAACCGTGGTGTAAGAGACCACGAGCGGCTATGGCGACATAGCGGCTGGTAAACCCCATCTGGAGCAAGACCGAAGAGAATGCGGCGGCAACGCAGCTCTGGCACCGGAGTGCATTCGGGTTGGTCGCTTGAACGGATCAGCAATGATTCGTCTAGATAGATGATTGTCGCTTCATCGTGGGAGGGTCGTTCCCGTTTGCACCACCAGAAGCACAGAACCCGGCTTACGGCAGACTTTCCGTCACGAATTGCGCATACGCTACGTTGTGCCTGAGGCACAGCGAACAAAGGGCTGTCCCGCGATCGAATCTCGATCGAGGACAGCCCTTCGTATTGATCAGGCTCTGTGTCCCAATGGATAAAGAGCCTGTTTGACGTTGGCGGATCAACGGGCTTGCGGACGCAGCAGCCGGGCCAGGAAGTCGATTAGTTGGCTAAACGAATCGAGCGGCTGTTCCTCTTGGAGCGGCTCGTAGGTGCCGCCGCTGGCCACTTGGAGCGCGCCGGCGACATTGATTTGACCGTAGCCGAACTCGTCGTCCTTGCCGCGCTTGCCTAGGTCGGTAGCCGTCTGACGCATAATCTCCATTACTTCCTCATTGGTGAGGAGCGGGTTTTTGGTACGGATCAGCGCCGCCAGTCCGGCTACATGGGGACTCGCCATCGAGGTGCCGGACAAGGCCGCGTATTGGCTGCCGGGATAGGTGCTGGCGATGCCGTCTCCGGGCGCGGCTACGTCAATATAATCGCCATAATTGGAGAAGGACGCCCGCGCGCCGTGGGCATCGGTCGCCGCAACCGCGAATACTTCGGGGTAAGCGGCGGGAAACCCGGGACGCGAGGTGTTATCGTTGCCGCTGGCGGCGATCAATACAACATCGCGGTCGTACGCATAACGAATCGCATCATGGAGGAACTCGGCGGAAGCGTAGTTGCCCAGGCTCATATTGATTACCTTGGCTCCATTATCGGCCGCCCAGATAATGCCCTCGGCGACGGAGTAAGTCGTGCCTGCGCCGGAGCTGTCGAGCACTTTGACGGGCATGATCCGGTTGTACCAGGAGATGCCCGCGACGCCCTCGTTGTTGTTGACGGCAGCGCCGATGATGCCGGCGACATGCGTGCCGTGCCCGACATCGTCCTCGGCGACAGAGCTGCCGTCGATCACATTGTAGCCGGTCGTCAGCTGATCGCGGAGATCGGGATGATCCTGCTGGACGCCGGTGTCGAGCACGGCAACGACGACATCCTCGCCGCCTCGTGACAGATTCCAACCCTTTTCTGTGCCGATGCTGGTCAGATTCCACTGATAATCCGAATACAAAGCATCGTTGGGGATGATCGGCTCAAGCGTTGTTTGCTCCGCATCATCGACAGCAGACAGCTTGGGAGAAGCTTTTTGAAGCGTCGCCTGATTGGTTATATACAAGTAATGAGGCTCCACATAGACGGGGTCCCACTTGCCCTCGAAATAAGCTATCAACGCCTCCGTGCTCATGCTCTGCGAACGGAAGACGAACGTATAGCCAAGTCTGCGCACATCGGTGGCTCCCACCTCGCGCCGCATCCGCTCAAGATCGGAGGCGCCTGGCTGCTCGCGGAACCGGACGACGACTTCGTTGATATGGTAATGACTGACGTTGCCATTGCCCTCTCCGTCGGTGACTGTGATGTCGCGCGTCGTATTCGGCTCGACCGATTCGGTGCGGTAGCGACCCTCAGAGGGATAAGGAATTAATCGCATGTTGCGGCGCTGATGGCGCTCGACATCGCCGAGGATCCGATGCTCGAGGACGCCGACCAGGCCGCCGCCGCGTTGCTCGGTCGACGGGACGGCGAGCACTGTATAATCGCCGCCGCCTCGCTTCAGATTGCCTGAGTCGTAAGGCTCTCCGACAGCCAGCTTGAGCCGGGCTAGCCCGATTGCCCCCGATAATTGTTCGGCGACCTCGTTCGTGAGCTTGCCGGCCGTAGCGACGGGCTGAGACTCTCCCGGCGACAGCCAGTCGAGCCTGGCGACATGGGGATGGCTTTTCAGCAGCTGTCGCAGCTGCCGCTCTCTTTGGTCGGCGGGAGGAGAGGCGGCGAGCAAGGCGCGCAGCTCGCGCGCGATATCCGTCTTGGACAGCTGCTCGGTCGCCCGCACATCGCGCGCGACGGTGTATTGCTTGAGTCTGGCCTCCTCCTGCGCAGCCGCGTCGTTGGCTGGGGGAGCAGAGGTGCGTGTGAGCAGCGGGACCAGCAGCATAAGCATAGCCAGCGCTGGCAAGAGTGCGAGCCAGCCGAGATAACGGCGACGGCGCATGGTTAGTCAACCTCCTGTTGAGTGAATTGAGTAGGCTTAGGGTAAGGAAACGGAGGACAAAATATACGCCGCCCGTCCGCAAACGACAGTACCACTTCCCAGCAATTTGTGGTACCATGTTGATTGGATGTAAAAATGTTTTCTTGGTGGAAAGATGAAAGGGGACAATCAACTCATGCCAGCCTCAAATGCAAAACAATTATGCGAATCCACTCATGAAAAATTAAAAACGGCTATTAGCCAGCTGGAAGATTTCCTGAATCAATATGCTGTACCTCAGCTAACCGAGCTGGACAGCGAGGATCAAACAGCTTTTTATAAAGGCTTGCTGTCCGACCTTCGCCATCTGCTCGTTTTTTGCGAAGTGACTTACGAGAAGCTCGGCGCGTTGCTGCGACGCCCCAACTTTGACGTCGAAGGGGCTGAGCGAGTGCTCTATGAAGTGTATCATCAGTGCGTTAATGCCTACTTCTATCCAAAAAATGAAGGGTATTCCGAAGACGGACGTTATGCCTACACTGGTCGGGAAGCGATCCGCTTCATCTTCAAACCGGTGGCCCCGGCGCGCGACATCGTGCTGGTCCACTCCAAGGTGTTCGAGGAGCTGCGCGACGACCTCGGCTACTACGAGACGGACTATATGACGAACGTCCGGATGCAACGCCAGAAGTAACCTTCGCCAGCCACTATTTATCAGCATAACACCCCCACGTAACGGGCAACTTGTTAGTGGGGGTGATTGTTATGCCAGATGGCGTAAAGTGCAGCGTGTCCAATTGCAGCTTTTGGGGGCAGGGCAACAACTGCAATGCTGATCAAATTATGATCGACATCGACAAGCATGCGCATCAGCCGCTCGACACCGAGTTTGCTCACGGCGAGCTAGGCGCGGATCATCAGGATCATGCCAAAGATTCGTCGGTTACTTGCTGCCACACCTTCAAGCCAAAGGAGTGAGGCAGTCAATGAGCGACAAGCGAGATGAGGATGGCTGGGCCAAGGACGTGTTGCCCAAAAAACGTCAACGGGCCCAGGCCAGACGACAAAAGCAAGAAGCCGAGCTATCAGCCGAGCTGAGCGCCGACGTCGTCTCGCCGCATAGCGGGGAGATAGAGCGGGCGGATGCAACCGCGGGTCGGGTGATCGGCTGGATTGCGCTGACCTTTGCCGTGGCGTCATGGTTTTTATGGCCGGTGCTGATGGGCGCGACAGCTGCTCTGCTCGGTTGGTTCGCTTACCGGCAAGGCAGCAAAAAGCTGGGCGCCTGGGCAGTCGGGATCGGTCTGGTCGCGCTGGCGGCGTATCTTGCGCTGCTGCCTCTGTATTACTACACGTTATCGTAAGAGCCAAAGGCTGTTCCGGCGAAGTAAGCCGCGAACAGCCTTTGCTATATTGGGACTAGCCTGCCGTTGCCAAAACGTGTACAATGAAAGCACCTATAAACGTACGTGTACCTGTACAAAGGGAAACAGTCAGGAGGCAAAAGCAATGACGATGGCGATTGATCCCCGGACGATGAAGACGATCCTGCAGATGCAATGGTCGCAGCCGGTCGGGCTGCAAGGGCAGACTTCCACAGCCTCAACGGTCGACAGCTTATTCGACACGCTGCTCCAGCAGCTGACGGAGGAACAGCCTGAGGTGCTAGGCGATTCCGCTTATCGGCCGGCGACGCTCGAGGGATATCTGGCTGCTCCGCCCGATAGCTATGTTGGCGCGATGACTGGCTTGCTGCCGGCGAGCGCGGCGCTGGCAGAGACGTGGCAGACAAACGGAGCGGCCGGCGGAGCAGGGAGCGATGGCGCGCCCTACGAGACATTGATCCAGGAGGCAGCTGCCCGGTATGGCGTCGATCCGTCTCTCGTCAAGGCGGTGATCCAGACCGAATCCGGGTTCAGACCCGATGCCGAGTCTTCCGCTGGGGCCAAGGGACTGATGCAGCTCATGGACGGAACGGCGCGTGGTCTTGGCGTGACCGACTCCTTCGATCCCCGGCAGAATATCGATGGCGGGACCAAGTATCTCGCGCATCTGCTCCGCAAGTACGACGGTCAGCTGAGCGTCGCTCTGGCTGCCTACAATGCCGGTCCCGGGCGAGTCGACCGGCTCGGCATCGGCTCCGAGGCCGAGCTGGCCGCCAAACGTGACACCTTGCCCTATGAGACACAGCGCTACGTAGAGAAGGTAGCCGACGCCCTGCGTCAGTACAAGTAAGGAACTTACGTCTGCGCGGCGCGAGCGGGTGAGCCGTCGACGGATGCATCGCAAGGATCACGACTGCGCTTGAGCCATCGACGGGGCCATAGCGTGTTGCCGTGGTCCTTCCTTTATTTTTGAAAGGAGGCGGGATGAATGCTATATTTTGACCATTGCGCTTCCACTCCCCCTCATGAGGACGTGGTGCGCACGTTGAGCGAGATCATGACGAGACATTATGCCAACCCCTCCTCTCTGCACCGGGCCGGCATCGAGGCGGAACGGCTGATCGCCCGGGCTAGAGAGGTGTTGGCAGGGGTATTCGGCGTCAGTCCGGCAGAGTGGGTGTTCACCTCCAGCGGCACCGAGAGTAACAATCTGGCGATCTTCGGGGCTGCCCGCGCCATGCAGCACCGCGGCCGTCATCTGATCACGAGCCCGACCGAGCATGCGAGCGTCTATGAGACGTTCCGTCAGCTAGAGCGCGAGGGCTACGAGGTGAGCTGGCTGCCCGTCGACCGGCAAGGCCGCATCGATCCGCAGGCGCTCGCCCAGTCGATCCGGGAGGATACGACGCTGGTCAGTCTGATGCATGTCAATAATGAGACGGGAGCTGTGCAGCCGATCTCCGAGCTGGCAGCTGTGCTGGCCGAGCATCCGCGCGTGCTCTTCCACGTCGATGCCGTGCAGAGCGTAGGCAAGCTGCCGGTTATGCTGCGCCCCTGGCGCATCGACCTGCTCACGCTGTCGCCCCACAAGCTGCGCGGCCCCAAAGGCACGGGCATCCTGTATGTTCGTGAAGGGGTACGTCTGCAGCCGTTGTTGTTCGGCGGCAGCCACGAAGCCGGGAGACGTGCGGGCACGGCCAATACAGCCGGTATCGTGACGTCGGTCAAGGCGGTGCGCCTCGCGGTCGAAAGCCAGGCTGAAAGGGCGCAGCGGATGGGCCGGCTGGGCGAGCGGTTACGCCGTCGTTTGGCCGACGCACAGGGCATCGTGCTGACCAAGGTCGATGCAGCGCCTCATATCGTGCATCTCTGTTGCCCGTCCCTGAAGTCGGAGGTCATCGTGCATCTGCTCGAGCAGGAGGGCTTCCTCGTCTCGACCCAATCGGCGTGCTCGTCCAAGTCGGGCCAGCCGAGCCGGGTGCTGCAGGCGATGCGCCTGGAGCGACCGCTCGCCGAGAGCGGCATCCGTATCAGCTTCGGCGATGAGCACACCGAATCGGACATCGATCGGCTGGCAGACGCGCTGGAGCGGGCGGTGGCCCGTTTGCAGCAGTTGGAGGAAGGAAGAGGAGAATGACATACGACGTTTTAATATTGCGGTTTGGCGAATTCACGCTAAAAGGGAAGAATAGAAGCCGCTTCGAAAAGCGCATGATGGAGCATGTCTCCCAGGCGATCAAAGCCTTCCCGGAGCTGGAGGCGCGCTGCGTGTTCGGGCGGATCTATGTCGCGCTGAACGGCCAGGCGCATGGAGAAGTGGTCGATCGGCTGCGCGATGTGTTCGGGATCTTTTCGATCAGTCCGGCTTTGTCGACGCAACCGGAGCTTGAAGCGATACGAGAGGCGGGGGCAGCGGTGATCGCGGCCCAGCGCACGAAGGAGCAGACGTTCAAGACGAGCGTGCGCAGAGTCTGGAAAGCCTTCCCCCATACATCGCAGGAGATGAACCATCTGGTGGGCGGGTATGTGCTGCGCCTCAATCCGCAGCTGAAGGTAGACGTACACTCGCCGGATCTGGAATTGCGGGTCGAGATTCAGCAAGACGCTGCGTTGGTCTATTGCGAGACGATTCGGACGGCGGGAGGGTTCCCTTACGGCACCAACGGCAAGGCGATGCTCCTGCTCTCGGGCGGCATCGACAGTCCGGTGGCGGGCTGGCATGCGATGCGACGCGGGCTGGAGCTCGAAGCGGTCCACTTCTACAGCTATCCGTATACGAGCGAGCAGGCGAGGGACAAAGTCATCGCATTGGCGAGCCGACTGTCCGGGTTCGCCGGCGGGCGGCTGCGTCTGCACCTGGTGCCGTTCACCGAGCTGCAGACGTCGTTCGCCCAGATGAAGCAGGATCCGCTCATCATCACGATGATGCGCCGGGCCATGCTGCGGATCGCCGATCAGCTGGCCCGGCAGCATGGCGCGCTGGCGATCGTCACGGGCGACAGTCTTGGTCAAGTGGCAAGCCAGACCTTGGGCAGCATGCATGTGATCGGCCAGGTGACGAGCCTGCCGCTGCTGCGCCCGCTGGTGATGATGGACAAGCAGGAGATTATCGATCGCGCCCAGGCGATCGGCACCTATGATGTGTCGATCCTACCGTATGAGGATTGCTGCACCTTATTCGTACCGAGATCGCCGAGCACCAAACCCAACCTGCGAGTGGTCGAGAAGGTGGAGAGCTTTGTGGATGGCTACGAGCGGATGGTGGAGGAGGCGGTCGCCGCTACGGAGACGATGGAGCTCACGCCCGATCATGCGGTACGGCTGGCTTCGGCCAGCGAGGAGGCATGGTTCTGAGCTTTTTGGCAGCGGTTTGTAAAATGTTGTGACGGCTTGGACATATCCGGCCATCCCCGCACATACATAAATGTGAGGGGGCGAGTCCATGGAAAGCCTGATCATTTTTGTGCAAATTATGTTTATCAACCTGTTGCTGAGCGGGGACAATGCGCTAGTCATCGCCATGGCGAGTCAGCATCTTCCTGCGCGGGAGCGCAAGCGGGCGATTCTATGGGGAACGTTTTGCGCCATCGGCTTGCGCTGCGGGCTGACCGTTGTCGCGATCAGCCTGCTGCAGATTCCTTATTTGCAAGCTGCCGGCGCTGTTCTGCTGTTTATCATAGCGGTACAACTCCTCCTGGGCACGGAGCATGGCGGAGAGCGTCAGGGACAGGCGTCCGTCACGCTCGCTGGAGCCGTCTGGACAATCGTGGCAGCTGATTTCGTCATGAGTCTCGACAATGTGCTGGCGATCGCTGCGGTCGCCGAGGGAGAGGTTCTGCTCATCCTGCTGGGCATTGCGCTCAGCATTCCTATTATCATCTGGGGCAGCCAGCTATTGAGCGGCGCTTTGCGCCGACTGCCTTCGCTCGTCTACCTTGGGGCGGGATTGCTCGGCTACGCCGCAGGCAAGATGCTGGTTCATGACCCCGGTCTCGACCGCTTGCTGTTTCATGGCTCCAAGACGGCGCTCCAGGCTATCCCGCTCATCTCGATCCCGTTCGTCATATCGCTCGCTTTGTTATGGCGCCGCATCTGAATCTTCCCCCCCGCTATTTTAGGCTATTTTTCATACGCACTGGTTTTTTCCTTTCACTTCTATTACACTAGAGGTAAAAGCGTGTCGTCTTTCGTCATGGGATACGGTTGGCGGTGCAAGAAACGGGGGAGACCGGATGTCCAAAAATCAATATACCGTCGGCGTTCTGATGCTGATTGCCGGCGCTATTATTTTGCTTGGAAAATGGGGTATATTCAGCTTTCTCGGGACCATATTTTGGCCGCTGTTTCTGCTGATCGCCGGCATCTTGATGCATGTCTTGTATTTCGGTCGAATCTTGCCGGCTGCCATCCTTATTCCGGGTGGGATTTTGACGGTTTATTCGCTCGTTTTCCTGTACTGCACGCTGTTTGGCTGGGAGAATCTCCAGTATATCTGGCCGTTTTTCATCTTCGGCATTGCCGTCGGCCTTTACGAGTTCCATTTGTTTGAGATGCCGCGTCCACGCGGCCCAATGATCGCTGCGATGGTGCTGGCGATCGTGGCCGCAAGCTGCTTTACCGCGATTATGCTCTGGAGCTGGGGCATCTACCTGCTCGCAGCCCTCCTCATCTTGGGAGGCGCCTGGCTCGTCTTTGGACGGCAGCTGATGGGCAAGCGGACCAAATTTTAGAATCAGAAGGGATCAAAACAACCATGCATTCGAGAGAACATCTGCGCAACATCGCAATCATTGCCCACGTCGACCACGGCAAGACGACGCTGGTAGACAAATTGCTGCAGCAATCCGGCACCTTTCGCGACCACGAACAGGTCCAGGAGCGGGCGATGGATTCCAACGATCTGGAGCGTGAGCGCGGAATTACGATTTTGGCCAAAAATACGGCCATCAACTACAAGGAATATCTGATCAATATCGTCGATACGCCAGGCCATGCCGACTTTGGCGGCGAGGTAGAGCGGATCATGAAGATGGTCGATGGCGTGTTGCTGGTCGTCGATGCCTTCGAGGGCTGCATGCCGCAGACCAAGTTCGTGCTGCGCAAGGCGCTGGAGCAAAATCTGACGCCGATCGTCGTCCTGAACAAAATCGACCGGCCGAACGCGCGTCCCGCCGAGGTAGTGGACGAGGTGCTCGATCTGTTCATCGAGCTGGGCGCAAGCGACGAGCAACTGGACTTCCCGGTCGTCTATGCGTCTGCGCTGATGGGTACCTCCAGCAATAATCCAGACCAGCAGGACGAGAATATGCAGGCGCTCTACGAGATGATCGTCGGTCATATCCCTTCGCCGACAGAGGACGTGGAGCTGCCGCTGCAATTCCTCGTGACGCTGATGGACTACAACGAATACCTTGGCCGTATCGCCGTCGGACGCGTCAATCGTGGCGTCATCCGCCAAGGCCAGACCGTTGCGGTCATGGGACGCGAGGGCAACGTTAAGCAAGCCCGCATCGAGAAGCTGTTCGGCTTCCAGGGCCTGAAACGTATCGAGATCGCCGAAGCAGGCGCAGGCGACATCGTCGCAATCGCCGGCATCAAGGATATTAACATCGGCGAAACGATCGCCGATCCTGCCAACCCTGAGGCGCTGCCGGTGCTCACGATTGACGAGCCGACCTTGCAGATGACCTTCCTCGTTAATAACAGTCCGTTTGCCGGTCGAGAGGGCAAATGGATCACTTCCCGCAAGCTGCGCGAACGTCTCATGAAGGAGATCGAGACCGATGTCGCGCTCCGCGTCCATGAGACGGACAGCCCCGATGCCTTCATCGTGGCCGGCCGCGGCGAACTTCATCTGGGCATCCTTATCGAGAACATGCGTCGCGAAGGATTCGAGCTGCAAGTATCGAAGCCCGAGGTCATCACCCGAGAGATCGACGGCGTGCATATGGAGCCTTACGAGCGGCTGCTGATCGATGTTCCGGAGGAGAGCACGGGCTCGGTAATGGAGAGCCTGGGCGCCCGCAAAGCCGAAATGGTCAACATGATCAACAACGGCACGGGCCAGGTCCGACTGGAGTTCATCATCCCGGCGCGCGGCCTGATCGGCTACCGCACCTACTTCCTGACACTCACCCGAGGCTATGGCATTATGAACCATGCGTTCGACAGCTACGGTCCGTTGGCTGGCACGGGCGTCGGCGGCCGCCGTCAAGGCGTACTGGTCGCCAGCGAGCAAGGCACGACGACGTTCTATGGCATGCTGTCGGTCGAGGATCGCGGGATCCTGTTCCTGGAGCCGGGTACGGAAGTGTACGAGGGTATGATCGTCGGCGAGCATAATCGGGACAATGACATCATCGTCAACCTGTGCAAAGAAAAACAACTGACCAACGTTCGTTCGGCTACCAAGGACGACACGGTCAAAATGAAGACGCCAGTACTGTTCTCGCTCGAGCAGGCGCTTGAGTATCTGAACGACGACGAATATTGCGAGGTTACGCCCAAGTCGATCCGACTGCGCAAAAAGCTGCTCAACAAAAACGAGCGGGAGCGGGCGGAGAAGCATCGCAAAATGTCGCAAGCTGGGGTCTAAGCAAGGGAGGGATCGACGGTGCAGGATTGGCTAAGCAACCATCCGCTCGTCTCTTACGTGCTCATTTTGGGATGCACGATCTATATTTTCAACAAAGTGTTCCGCATACAAAAAAAACGCATGCCGATCATCAAGGAAATCCTGGTCCATCTGTTGATGGCCTTCGGATCGCTTGTGTTGCTCGTGCTGCAGATCGACAAGCTGCCGATCATCCAGTGCATGGCGGTGGCGGTGCTCATGATGATGCTGCTGAGAGCTCGTCAATTCTACGACAAGTGGAAAGGGAATACCGGGGGGGACGCGACGCCAAATGGCGGCTCCCCCAAGCCGGAGCCCAAAACAACGGAGAACGGGTGAAGCTATGAGCAGCTATACAAGAGATCCTAACGCGGCGGGGATGGCGCCGCGCCGTCGGCGGACGCCGGCTGCGCCGCCACCGAAGAAGAAGAAAAAAGCCCGCTGGGGAATCCGCATCATGGTGGGTCTGCTTATCGTGATGCTGGGGGCGGCAGGCTACCTCGGCTGGCTGGTTACGCAGACCAAGGGGACGCTGCAGGCGATCGGCGACGAGACGGTGCCTGAAGTCGCTCCCGAGCAATCGGTCAAGGTCAAGCCGACGACCTTCCTCATCCTCGGGCTGGACTCGCGGGC